>Ga0265297_10003611_pt1 | contig 27519 bp, 26 predicted proteins | sample Munlanlwell13791_FD_192502 | JGI IMG/M metagenome (GOLD analysis project Ga0265297, IMG submission 192502) | Leachate microbial communities from a municipal landfill in Southern Ontario, Canada - Leachate well 137-91 | ecosystem: Engineered > Solid waste > Landfill > Unclassified | place...
AACAGCCGAAGAGATGAAAGAAAAAACTGTGACAATGTTCAAAGGAATGCCAAAGAAAAAAAGACACACAATCACTTATGATAATGGCTCAGAGAATGCAGAATACGAACTGATTGAAAAAGAAACAGGAACGGATATATATTTTGCTAATGCATACCATTCTTGGGAAAGAGGATGCAATGAGAATTGCAATGGATTGATTAGGCAGTTCTTCCCAAAAGGAATGTCCTTTGATAATATTACAAACAAGCAAGTTGAAAAAGTAGAGCGATTACTAAATACTCGCCCTCGAAAAAGACTTGGATACTTAACCCCGAATGAGGTTTTCTATGGTTCTTAAATGTTGCACTTTGGATTAGAATTTAAGTTAATTAAATTCTATTCCAAAATACAACATTTTTAAAACAATAGTGTAATCAAAGGTGGAGTAAAAAACTACAACAGCATACTCACTTTAAACTCTGGAATAACAACCGAAGCATCTCCCCTTTTCTCAAATCCAGTTCTAATATCCTTTTGCGATGGTATCCATATATAACAACATCCCCCCATTGGGGATGTTTGAGTTAGAGATCTTCTGGTTCAATTCTTTGCAAAAACTCTTTGATGAATCCTTCTTCAAATTTTTTGTAATCTGTAAAATAAAACTTTAAGACTTGGTTATCTTTTAGATAACAAACTTCGACTTCTTTCATTGAACCATGTAGTACTAGTGGTGAGCCAGATTCATCGACTCCATAATAACAATTTATTTCCTTTTTTAAATTGTTATTATATATTTTTTCTGTTTTAATATCTTTTGGGATACTACTTATATGATTTTTATAGGCTTCGTCAACACCAATATCTTCAACAACTTCTAAATCTCTGTTAAAATTCCAATTAGAATAATTAATTATCTCTATTTCAAGATTTTTTTCATCGTTTGTAATACGATGAAAAGTTAACCCTTCTCCGTCAGCACAACAAATAAAGCACCAGTCTTTTGGATAATATATCCTTATATTGCTTGGAAAATAGTTTTTATTATTTTTAAAATATACTTCATCTCCCCAAAAGTTGTCATGCCCAATCCACTTCCAGTCGTGATTAAAATAGTAAGATGGCGAAGATTCTTTCGTAAAATCTCCGTCGTCGTATACTTTATCATATATAAACTTTTTTTGAATTTCATCAAATTTCCATGTCTCATAATATGATATCATATTAGCGCTGAGATGTGCAAAAATAACTAAGTCATTATAATGGTCGTGATTATAATCATAAACTGTTAGATACTCTCCAGGGATTATGTTTCGATAGGATAAAAGACCAATTTGAGTTTCTAATTCTTGAATAATGTTTTTATTACCCTCTTGGCTAATAAGTATTTTGCATTTAGCATCACGTCCTGCTACTTCCTCATCGCAATACAAATCAAAAATATACTTTGCAATATTTGGATTTATTTCAAACTTGTATCTTAATCTTTTAGCTTTTAGCTCTGTTCCGCAGCTCATTGCACTACCATACAGCGTCTTAATTTGATCCTCATCTTTCTGTTTTTTTTCTTCGCTCTGTTTTATATTTTCTGAGGGTTGCTGATTGTCCTCATTTATCATCTCTTGATTCTTTTTTATAGGGTCTTTAACTCTGTTTTGATAAACAAAAATAGTCCCTATTGTCACGAGAGCAATGACTAAGATAACGGTTGAGATATGATATATTTTTTTCATTGATATTATTCTATCAAATTAAACCACAATTATCTACACTTTCCGTTATTTCTTCCCAATTAAAAGTTTGAATACATCACATAACCGACCTTTAATAAAACACTCCCCTTTTTATGGGGAGTGTTTTTATTAAACCTCGCTAATAACATCAAAACCTTTATAGCTTCCGGCAATCGCCAATCCAATTATTTTCCCTTTAGTTAATTTAGCTTGTCTTATCTTGCCAGCAATGATGTTTAGTGTAGCACCAGAACCAACTGCATCATCAATAATTAAAATATTGTTATATATCTCTTTATCATCTAAAAAGAATGTTCTTTCCGCATTTTCTATTCTATCTCTTAATTTATTTAAAGTTTTTTGAGGAACAGCGATATCTGATTTTATTTTGACAATCTTTATTTTTTTGATTGGTAATTTTAAGTTATTTTCCAATTCTTTCATTAATTGTACTTCCCTTTTAACAGTCGGCGGAATATAACAAACAGCATCAATATTGTATTCGCTTATAAGGTTAATGATTTTAGCTCTTATGAAGATAGAAAGATTTTTAATCATTTTCTTGTCTTGACTTTGTTTACTGTAAAGTAAAAGCTGTCCGAGCTTAGTTTTTCCGAATCTTTCGATTGCATAAAAATCTAAATAAAAAATCTTATCAAGAAATACTTTTTTAAAAGATGCCTTCATTTTATCCATTCCATTAATTAAACCTGCCTTTATTCTATACTTATCGTATTTTTTTAAGGTTTCGATATATTCATTTGCTGTCTTAATTGGATCTAAATTATTCCGATCACACCAGTAAACGAATCCTTCTATACCCTCTTTAATTTCCCCTATTGATGTAACAAATAAATAGTTTTCGTTTATTACTTTTTTAATTTTTTCTTCAAATCTAATATCTTGAATAATATTTTTATTTTTATTTAAAACATAAAATACAACTGGTGGATTTCCAACTTTAGAAATTAGACCTTCTTCAATCAACTTTTTTAAATGAATAAAGATAGCCTGTTTTGATATTCCAATGTGACTAATTAAATCTTTAGCCGAAACAGACCCTCTGTCTCTTATATATTCAATTATATTTTTCTTTGTCGTTTTCATTGATTAAAGTATATTATATTGACTATTGACTGTCAATAGTCAATATACCTTATTTTACTTTTTGCAATGCTTTTAATTTGCAAAATGCTTTTTAAATATGGGGTGAATATTCACCCATCAATATTCACCATCCACTATTTCATTTAAATTCTGGAATACAAATTGAAGTATCTTCCCTTTTCTCAAATCCAGTTTTAACATTCTCTACAACGGTACCCATCAATTCCTTAAAACAAAACCTCTTACGATAATTTTAGTTCCAACATATTACACTTCAAATAAAAATCCCTACCCTACTGGTAAGGATTTTTGATAATTACGAATATTTAATTAAATACTTTTTCCTTTGATTAATCTTATTAACACCATAATAATCGCCACTACGAAAAGGATATGGATAAGTCCTCCGATAGTATAAGAAGTGATTAGTCCAAAAAACCAAAGAATAAGCAAAAAGAATGCAATTTCAAGTAACATAAGTTTTTTATTATTAACATTAAATTATTATACTGTTTTCTAACCATCTATACTAAGAATATCATTTTGATAAATATTTAATTAATTTGTAATAATATTCACTGCTGAGGGAAGTTTACTGCGGATATAATCAAGATCTTGCTGCGAATATTTATTGCCAGATAGATTTAAAACTTTTAGATTCTTAAGATCGCCCAACTCATATGGCAATCCGACAATTTGATTATTTGATAAATCAATAAATTCTAAATTTTGTAATTGCCCAATTTCTGCTGGAACCCCACTCATCAGATTATTACTAGCATTAAGAGTCTTTAAATTAACTAGATTTCTTATTTCCGCCGGAATAGTTCCCGATAAATAATTATGAGAAATATTAAGATTTTCTAAATTAGCTTGATCAAAAACATATACAGGGATAGTCTTTAAGCTTTGATTACTTAAATCAAGATCCTTACTTTTAAAAAATGTTAAAATATTAACCTTAACAATGTCTAGATTATTTATAGTTTTTAAAAATCCAGTATTTTGCAATACGATTATTGCAATTAGAATATATATAATGAAAATTAATTTGTTCATATTCTTAAATAAGTTATTACTTTTTATATTTTCTAATTACTTATTTAAGAATAGCACAGATATCCCAAGAATACTTTTTGTTACTCCCCTTTTACTAATAATTAAAAAATAATGAAGTTAAAGATAAATTATAAAACAATTTCTTTCCTAATTTCGTCTATCTTTTTATTAAAATATTCTGATTTCCTGTCTCTTGGGAATTTTGCTTCTATTTCGTGTATGGAATTTATTTTCGCATTTGGCCCCTTACTCATCACAATAATCCTATTAGACATTTCGATAGCTTCATCGATCGCATGAGTTACCATAATAACTGTTATTTTATATTTTATACATAAATCAATTATTTCCTTTCTTAATTTTTCGGCAGTAAAATAATCTAAATTGGAAAAAGGTTCATCCATAAATAATAAATCTGGACTAATGGCTAATGCTCTGCCAATCCCAACCCTTTGCTTCATCCCTCCTGATAATTCTTTCGGGTAATCATTTTCGTGCCCAACTAAATCCATTTCGATTATTTTATTTTTCACAATTTTTTTTCTTTCATTATTTTTTACTCCGTTCATTTTTAAACCAAATTCTATATTTTCATAAACATTAAACCAAGGGAAAATTGCGTAATTTTGAAAAACAAATGCAGACTTTGTTGCATTATTAGTAATTTCTCCTTTTTTTGATTTTATTAATCCAGCAATTATTCTAAGCAGTGTTGATTTTCCGCAGCCTGAAGGACCAGTAATACTCAAAAATTCACCACGCTTAAGATTAAAACTAATATCATTTATAATTTGATATTTTTTTCTTTCTCCTAAATCAAAAGAATATGATAAATTTTTAATTTTTAATATTTCTTTTCTACTCTCCATAATTTTGTACTTTTTTAAATAAAGGAACCCATATTAATCTATTTAGTGAAAATACTAATAATAGCAATGCTAAAACAGCGAATAAAATTGTCTGCTCTTGATTAGTTTTATTTGCTATATCAAGAAAAGAACCTATGCCATTACTCATTCCAATCATCTCTACTCCAATAATAGTTTCCCATCCCATTGCAATGCCGATTATTGATCCGCTTATTACAGCTGGAAAAATGGATGGCAAAATGTAATATAATATTTTTTTTGCCCCCTTAGCTCCAAATATTTCTGCCGCCTCATTCAGTTCTGTTTTTGACTCTTTAAGGTGAGCTAAGATGGAAAATAAAATTGGCCATAACATAGATGTCATTGCAAAAATAATAACCATCTCATTAGTATAACCAAACCAAATTACAAAAAATGGTATTAACGCAAAAGAAGGAATATTTTGCATAATATCAAACAAAGAAGTAAAAAAATTACTAAATTTACTTTTCCATAATGAGATTGATAAAATAATTGCTAAAAATAAAGAAATAAAATATGCAAACGATAATCTATAAAAAGAAATTGATAGATTATAAAAAATGGTTTCAATGTCGATCTCATTAATTTTTCCTAATATAATAATTGCCAAAAATGGAATTATTATTATACAAAAAGCACCTAGCAAATGCCATCTATTTTTATATATTTTAAAATATTTACCAGTTCTATTCATAGATATATTATATCACAGCGAAATAATAAAATACGCATTACGGGAATAATTGAATACTGCTGTTTTATAAAAAAATTGTAATCATTTTCTTAATCTTCGTCTTTTTTCTGCCTCTCTTACTTGCTGTTCATTCATTCCAAAATAATGGCCGATTTCGTGCCAGACAGTATCTCTAACTATCTGTTTAATTTGTTCCCCTGATTTTGCATATTCCTCGATTTGATTTTTAAAAACTGTTATTTTATCTGGAATAGTTTGTCCATACCCTATTCTCACAGTTCTTGGCACTCCTTCATAAAGACCAAATAAAATGTAATTGTGTTTAATTCCCAGTTTTTTTAATTGTTCTTTCGTCGGATTATCTTCAATCACAATCGCTATATTTTTAATTTTATCTAAAAATTCTTCCGGAATTTGAGCTATCCCCTCTTTAACTAATTTTTCAAACTCTTCATTTTCCATACTTTAATCTTTATTTCTAGTTTACTTTTTGTGAATTATTTTATTCAGTCCTTCTATTCATTTAAGGTTAACTTTTTCGTATTTTCGTCATGTAAAATTTTTCCTGTAATTAATTTATATTCTAGCAAATTAAGTGAGAAATATCTATCAATTAACAATCCTGTGTTTTTAAAAATCTTGATTTAAAAAAAATAAACTGCTAAATTTAATTTAAACCCTTAAAGGGTTGGAGTATTAAATGCAAAGAAAAGTAGTTGCATTAGAGCTACTGATAATAGCTCTAGTTGCTATAATTGGTGGATGCATCTTCATATCGGGATGCACTTCCACGCAAAATAATCCGTGGGAATATTTCCCAATGGACGTAAACACTCAATGGCATTATAAGATATTTGCCAATAGCGATAATCCTCTATTGCGAGAAACTATACAATGGCCTCATGGTACCCGTGTCACAACATATAATACCAAAGGAATATATCTCGCAGAAGCAGGAAAATCATATGACTTAATTCTTAAAGTCAAAGGATCTTCGGAGAAATATCCTGACGGAGTGCTCGTTGAAACAGTTAAAGATGATCTAAAAATCTTTGATGTGGGTGGCGGATTACACAAGGAAATTTATTGGTCTCCTATGAATAAAGACAAAGGTGCGGTAGCAATAAATCAAGAAATTATGTTTGATTGGTCGTATGCCCCATTCGCCTTTCCGTCGTTCATAGATGGATATTCCGATAAAGCTATTTTCTTTGTCGATGAGCCTAATGAGGCACTAGTAAAGCAAAACGATCCCAATACGCCATTAATATTTATTGGAACTGATTATAATGTTCCCGGATATAATGGACAGCCATGTTTGCATCTACTAAGACAAGTATCACCCGATTCTTTAACGGAAGTTGATTCTTTTGATAAGTTCTTTACAGAAGATATGTGGTTTGCAAAAGGAAAAGGGCTCGTTCATCTTGAGCAAAAGATAGAGGGCCAAAAATCAATGACTTGGACACTTGAAAAATTTGTTCCTGGTAATAAGGCTTAAAGCCTTCTTTTTTTGACTGGTTTTTCAAATTCTTCGTTCTTCATGATTTAGATCTTATTTTTTGAAATACTAATATTAACCAGCAAATTGCCATAATTATATTAGCAATAATTGCTAGGAATAGTCCTAACTCGATATAAGCAAGAATAAAAATTATACAAACTAAAAATTGCAGAATACTTGTTCCTAAGACTGGTTTGTCTTTGCCAAAAATTGAAGGAAAAAGAGAAACTATGATTATTCCGTTAGCAAGGATTATTAGATATTCAGAAACCATATTTTTGATTTTTTAATGCACCTTAACATATATCGTTCTATAATGTTTTTAATAATACAATTATAGCAAATTAATATGAAATAAAAAACGCTCTAAAAAAGAGCGTTTTTACTATTCTGTTATTCCTTTTCTCCTTTCTGCAAATAATAAAATTACTCCTCCTATTCCCCACCATAATCCAAAAACAAAAAATACTAATCCTAAATACGGAATCATTATCAAAAGACATCCTATAATAACTCCTATTAATGAATTGACTAAAATCTTGCTTGATTCTTTTTTTGCTAATTTTCTAATTAGCAATTCTCCAAGTGAAATTCCGGAAAAAAATAATGAAAGAAGCAAAATAGTAATCCAAATAAGAAAACAAATTATTCCTAAAAATACGCCCATACCTGTAATCATCAAAATAGCTCCTGCGATTGGAAACATAAAAAATGAAACTGCGCCTATTCCAACCGCTTTCCAGATATTATTTGTCATCTTTTTCGCTATGTCTTTTACACCTTTGCCTCCGATAAGTACTATTGCTAATGTTGTTAAAATTAATGTTATTAAAAATCCTATAATTCCGAAAATAATATTTTTTGCATCGTTTTTATTTTCTACCCTAGGAAGATATTTATTCGTTGATCCAAGAATTCGTCCCGAATCACCTTTGACTTCTCCATAAGCATTATAATTAACGTCTCCATTAATTGTTGATCCAGAATCTATAAATAACCCATTTTTGTCATTATTCTGTTCTTCTGAATAAAAATTAACATTTTGTCTTACAATTCCGCTTATATTCAAAATACTGCTAATTATATCAAGACTGCCAGAAACAGTTCCGTCGATATTAATTTTCTCCGCTATTGCTACTACGTCTCTGCCAATAAAACTATTTTTTTCGACAGACATATTTTTCCCCAAGCCAAGGACAGATCTTTCAATTTTGCTGTTTATTTTTATATCTTCAAAAATACATCTAATATTTCCACCTACTTCTCCATTAATTATTATTTCTCTTGCAGCACAAATTAAGTCACCGTTTATTTTACCGTTTACATAAATTTTTTCTCCAAAAGCAAATGCATCTCCTTTGACTTCATTATCAATAGTGACGTTTGAGCCAGCTAACAAAGCATTTCCGTCTATTGGCTCTCCTTGAGAAAAAATGTTTTCTCCTGTTGCTAATGTAAAAGCTGAAACTATTCCAAATGGAATTAGTAATACTACAGCTAATAATGAATAAAAATATTTTTTCATTTGTTTTTATTTTATTTGTTATAAAAAATTAAAATTATTTTATTATTAATATTTTTTCTAGCAAGTAATAGTTATAAATTTAAAAATTTAACTTCCGCCAACTATTACTGTTTGAATATTTATCATCTTTTTATATTCCTCGCAATTTTTTAATAAATAATTATGGGTTCCCTCTCCCACTACTCTTCCTTTTCCAAGTACAATAATTTTGTCAGCATCTTTAATAGTTGAAAGCCTATGAGCAATGATAATTGTCGTTCTTCCTTGTGAAGCTTTTTTAATTGATTCCCTAATCATTGCTTCGTTTTCTACATCCAAGCTTGATGTAGCTTCATCAAAAATAAGTATGGAGGGACTTTTAATCAATGCTCTTGCAATTCCTACCCGTTGTCTTTCTCCGCCTGAAAGTTTTATTCCTTTTTCACCAACATAAGTATCTACTCCGTTCTCTAAATTATCTAAAAATCCGTCTATTCTTGCCATCTCCAAGGATTCTCGTAATTGAATATCTTCGATATTTTCATTTGTTCCAAAAAGAATATTGTATCGGAGCGTATTATCAAACAGAGAAACATCTTGAGGAACGATTCCTATTTTTGATCGATAATTCCGAAGTGATAAATCCTTAAGATCATTACCATCAATAAGAATTTTCCCTTTTTGAGGATCATAAGCCCTGACTAAAAGGTTTATCAATGTAGATTTTCCAGCACCACTATGCCCTACAATTGCTACTCTTTGTCCAGCCTTAATTGTTAAATTTATACCTTTTAAAATATGTTCTCTGTTTTTCTCTTTTTTGATTTCAAGAATTCCATCTTCATCGAATTCCTCTCTGGATGAATACCTGAAATAAACATTTTTAAATTCAATCTTTCCTTTTATATCTCTAATTATGATGGGATTATCCTTTTCTTTAATATCTGTTTCAATTCCCATAAGTATGAAATAATTTTTAATTGATTCGTATTGCTGAGTGATACGCCTATGAATGCTTGTTAAATATCCCATCCTGTCAAAAACCCTAAACGACCAAGTATATAAAACCATTAAAAATCCTGGGGTATAAACTCCACTATAAACCAAATAGACTCCTGTTAGTAAAATAATAAATTTTGTAATGTCAGCTACGAAATTTCTTTTTTGCACAAAAGCAGCAAAAGTTAACCATACTTTTTTACTTAATTTATTTATTTTTTCATAACTATAATTGTATTCTTCCGAAATTTTTTTCTCTTTAGCATTTATTTTAACCAATGAAGCATTTCTTAAAAATTCACTTTGCTGTTTATCCGATTCGACATATAAATCCTGAGTCTTCTTCAAATCCTCTCCTATTACAAGATTTGAATATATGCTAATCCAAATAAAAATTGAGGTGCCGATTAAGATTATGATTCCAAAAATTGGCGCTACGATTAATAATCCAATTATTGTGACGAGTAATTGCAAAAAGATAGGGATGACTTCATAAATCAAATTATATCCAAAATTAACTAAGGCTGTCTGCCCCCTATCGATTACACTTTTCTTAATTCCAGAATTTTGGTTTTCGTGCTGGCCGATAGAAAATTTAAAAACTCTTTCCATTGTAAGGTTTGCAACTTTTTTGTAAATATCTAAATCAAATTTCTGAATTTCTATTTTTTCTTTGTAATATGCGATTACAACATCGCTTATTATAAAAACTAAAAAGGCATAAAAACAAAGCCAAAGAACTTGATAAATATTGTCTTTTGCAATAATCCCATCGATTATTTTTCCATATATATATGGACCAAGAAGACCAAGGATTTCTTGGATTATCAATAAAAAAAGAATGATAATTATTACCCCTAAAAATGGTCTATAGATATCTTTTAGTTTTGACAATATCTGCCAAAAATTAAGGTTTTTATTTCTAGTTTGCGGATTTTCTTTTTCCAAAATATTTTTGTATCGTTATTTTTATTTTGATTATAGCAAAAAAATGATGATAAATGAAATAAACTGTAATCATTTTACTTGTTGTATTGTATTAAAACAAAGTATTTTAGAATTTGACAAATATGTTAAAAAATTTAATACTTAAACGGTCCATAAGGACATGTACATTGAAAGAGGAAGAAATGAAATTGATTTCTATGCTATTGATGGTAATGTTTATTGTTGCCATCTGCACTATCCCCTGCGTATCGGAAGTATATCCATATGCAGTGAAAGAAAATGGACGTATTTCGGCTGGACTATTAAATTATCTCGAAAAATCAACTGCTGATGCTGAATTGCTTGAATTGAGTCCTGACGGAAGCAGTTGGACAGTTGATTTTGATAAGCAAAGAAAACCTTTTCGGGTAATAGGAATTTGCAGTTATCCGGAAGGAACAGTTGGAGAATTGAATAAAATAGCTAAAGAAAAAACATATGTTCCAAGGTTTACTTCTAATAGTACGGAACCATATGTTAATGGTCTTGAAGTCCATTCTGGACATTTCGCAAAAGATGGTGAAGAGATTTTTATTCCGTTCCATTATTTAGTTTATCCAAATGGAGATGAAATTGAAGTCTTCTCAGATCCGCTAATTGGCTATTCAGAAAATTGGCGAATAAACCAAGTTCCATGGGCTATGGGAAATTGGTCTATTAATTGCGAGTCTTTGGTGATTGCAGCATTAGGAGATGGAAACTTAACCTCTCCTCAAATAAAAACGATAAAAAGGAGAATCTCGCTTCTGAGACAATATTCTCCAAATGCAGAAATGAGATCACGGCTTAATGAAAGCCAGACAAAATTGCTTGGATAAACCAAGTAAAAACCTTAGATAAAAATCTAAGGCTTTTTTTATTCAATATTATTATTTGTAATTAAAAGATATGTTATTATATTCATCAGTATTATAAACACAAATTCCTTTTTTGTGCCATAAAACAAATTCACTGATTCCGACATCTAAAGCCATCTTGCTGCATATAGTACAATATGGGTTTCCTGCCTTTGTTATTTCTCCTTTTTCATTTAACCGGATAAAATATAATCTTGAACCAATTATCTTTTGCGCATTATTTCTTAAGGCATCCATAATAGCTCGTTGTTCGGCATGGATACAGCAAGTCTTGTCTGATTTAAAATCATTTGGTAACTCATCTTTCAAACAATAATCCAAAATTTTCCCGTTTGGAGGCGAATTAAATCCTGAGCCAATAATTTCTCCATTACTTACTATTACTGAACCGCAACGAGAACGAAAACATGGAGAATTTCGCCCAATTTCTACTGCCTTATTTATAAATATAAATGCTTCTTGTTCTTCTTTGTCTGTTAAGTATTTCATTATTTAATAATATACCATAAATTTAAAGCAATATTAAATCTATTAAATATGACTCCTCTTTGATATAATAAATACAGATTAATTGATTTTTAGTGAATAATAATCTATTATTGCTTTGATATTAAATAACAATAAAATTATGTTAAGAACTCATACTTGTGGCGAATTAAACACCTCTAATATTGGCCAAAAAATAACTTTGGCAGGCTGGGTGCATCATAGACGCGATCATGGTGGAATTATCTTTATTGATTTGAGGGATAAATACGGATTAACTCAAATAAAATTCAATCCCGCAAACAAAATTGTTTGGGAAAATGCTGATAAACTTAGAAATGAATGGGTTATAAAAGCAACTGGAAAAGTTGTTTTAAGACCTGATAATACTGCTAATACAAAAATGGAAACGGGAGAAATTGAAATTGAAGTAGAAGAATTAGAAGTTCTAAATAAATCAAAAACTCTTCCTTTTGAACTGAAAGAAAATGTTGAAGAAGCGAATGAAGCTCTTAGATTAAAATATCGCTTTATTGATTTACGAAGACCTGAACTCCAAAAATTATTGAAATTAAAAGATAACTACATGCAATGCATGAGAGATTATCTGCATAAACTAGACTTTATTGAAGTCCAAACTCCTATACTGGCAAACTCTTCTCCAGAGGGAGCAAGAGATTTTTTAGTTCCTTCTAGATTACACCCTGGAAAATTCTATGCCTTACCCCAAGCACCTCAGCAATTCAAACAACTATTAATGGTTGGTGGGGTTGATAAATATTTCCAGATTGCCCCATGTTTTCGAGATGAAGATCCTAGAATGGATAGGCATTATGGAGAATTTTACCAACTTGATATGGAAATGAGTTTTGCCAGCCAAGAAGATATTTTTGTTATCATGGAACCATTAATGATCGAACTTACTGAAAAATTCTCTAATAAAAAAATTGTGAATCTTGAACCAAATGGAAGATTTAAACAAATACCTTGGAAAGAAGCACTGACTAAATATGGAAGCGATAAGCCGGATCTTCGATTTGATTTAGAAATAAAACCAATAACTGAATTTGTAAAGAATTGTGAATTCGCCGTTTTTAAAGGAGCTGTACAAAATGGCGGAGTGGTTCACGCACTAAAGGTTGAAGGCGGAAGCGAATTTACTAGAAAAGAAATTGATAACTTAACTGAAATTGCAAAAGAAAAAGGCGCTAAAGGTCTCGCTTACATATCAATAAAAGAAAATGAAATCTCCTCCCCTATTATAAAATTCTTAGGAGAAAAGCTGACTCAAGAAATAATCAATGAAGTTGGAGCAAAAAAAGGAGATATAATATTTTTTGCAGCTGATGAATGGAAAATTGCCTGTCTTTCTTTTGGGGCAGTCAGGAGTGAATGTGCTAATATACTTGGACTTAAAGATAATACAAAAGCTGCTTGGTGCTGGATTGTTGACTTCCCGATGTATTCATATTCTGAGATAGAAGCAGGAAAAATTGATTTTGAACATAATCCATTTTCTATGCCACAGGGAGGACTACAAGCATTGGTTGAAAAAAATCCTTTAGAGATTCTAGCTTATCAATACGATCTTGTCCTTAATGGATTTGAAGCTTCAAGTGGAGCTATTAGAAATCATAGTCCAGAAATAATGTATAAAGCATTTGAAATTGCTGGATATAAAAAGGAAGAAGTTGATGCTCAATTTGGAGCCTTAATCAGAGCTTTTGAATATGGCGCTCCACCGCACGGAGGAAATGCTCCTGGTATTGATAGAATATTAATGGTACTTTCCGATTTAGATTCTATTCGTGATATATATGCCTTCCCAAAAGACGGAAAAGGAAAAGATTTGATGATGGATAGCCCGGGAGAAGCCAGTGAAAAACAATTAAAAGAATTAAATATAAAATTAAAATAAATAGTGGCGGACTAAAATGTCCGCTCTTTTATAAGAAATTGAAAAATGAAAAACAAAACTGTAGCTGTGGGCATGAGTGGAGGAGTAGATTCTACTATGACTGCTTTTATATTAAAAAATAAAGGGCATGCAGTAATTGGACTTACTATGAAAATCTGGGACGATAATCCGCTAGTCAAAGGCAATCGAAGCGGTTGTTATGGCCCTGGAGAGGCAAAAGATATTGCAGCAGCAAAATATGCCTGCAAAATTCTTGATATCCCCCATTATATAATAGATTTAAAAGATGAGTATCAAAAAAACGTTTTGAAATATTTTAAAGAAGAATATCAAAAAGGAAAAACTCCTAATCCATGCGTCGTGTGTAATGCAAAAATAAAATTTGGATTCTTGATTGAAAAAGCAATGCATAGCGGAATAAAATTTGATTACTTTGCAACTGGACATTACGCTCGAGTGTCTCTTGATAAAAAAAGCGATTTATATGTTTTAAAAAAGGGACTAGATAAAAATAAAGACCAATCTTATTTTTTACATAGGCTAAAACAATCACAGCTTAAAAAGCTGATATTTCCCTTAGGTACTAAAACAAAAGAAGATATCAAAAAGCTTGCTAAAGAAAATGGTTTTCAAGAATTTGCAAACAAGCCAGAAAGTCAAAACTTTGTAGAATGTGATAGTTATTCTGCCCTGCTACCAAAAGGACAACCTGGACATATTGTTGACCATACTGGGAAAATACTCGGAAAGCATAAAGGAATAATAAATTATACATTGGGACAGAGAAAAAATTTGAATATTGGCGGATTACCTGAGCCATATTATGTCCTCAAGATTGATACCATTCGAAATACTATTGTTGCTGGTCCAAAAAATCTTGCCTATAGTAAAAAGGTAAAAGTTAAAAAAATAAATTGGATAGTTCCTTTTGAGGATACTCCCAAAAAAATAAAAACGAAGATAAGATATGGAGCTAAGAGCGTGGATGCAGTTTTTACAATAAAGGAGAAAAGTAAGGCAGAATTAGAATTTGTAAAACCGCAATTTGCTGTTACTCCTGGACAATCAATTGTTTTTTATAATAAAGATGTTGTCCTAGGGGGAGGGATTATTGAAAAATAGAACGTGTAAAATTTAGAACAGAAATAAAATTTTCAAATTTTATTTTGATTAAGAAATTTTACGTGCCAAAAGAGAAATAAAGAAAGAGATGGCTTGTTTATACAAGCTTTTATCTTTTAAAGGATAATATATGTTTTTGTGAAAAAAGCATATAGCATCATAAAAATTAATATTCTATAATGGGTTTATAATAATAAAGTATTCCTATGAAAATAAAAGATCCTATTAGTGGATATTCACACGCTGGCGGAGCATTGCTGGCATTAGCTGGAACAGTTATATTGATTATTGCTTGTATTCAAAATAATACACTAGGGAAAATTTTTCCTGTGTTAATTTTTGGGCTTAGTATGATAATGCTTTATTCATCAAGTGGTTTTTATCATTTGTTTGGAAAAAGCGCAGAGGAAATTGATATTTTTAGAAAAATTGATCACGCGATGATTTATGTTCTTATTGCTGGAACTTATACCCCATTCTGTTTAATCGGTCTTTCCCAAATGTTTGGAATAATCTCTACTATTTCCATTTGGATAGTAGCATTTTTTGGAATATCAACTGTGTTTTTTAAAAAATTTTGGACAAAAATGCCCCGCTGGGGAGCTACTGGATTATATTTAGTAATGGCTTGGATGAGTCTTGGTCTTTTGTATCCTTTATCAAAAGCAATATCTACTGAAGCAATTTTATGGCTGATAATTGGAGGAGTTTTTTATACTATCGGAGCAATTATATATGCCCGCAAAAAACCGAATATATGCAAAGGATTTGGATTTCATGAAATTTTTCACATCTTTGTTTTACTTGGGACTATTTGCCATTTTTGGTGCGTATATGGGTACTTAATAAAATAAGCCGAATTCATAAAAATTCGGCTATTATAATTTTTGTTCAAAAATTTTTTCTTTAAGGTCTCCTAATCCCATTTTGCGAGTCCAATCGCTAATAACTTTCCAATTTCCTTCATCAGTTATCGTAGTTTTAATCAATTCGAATAATGCCTCCGAAAGATATTTATCTCTGTGCACCAAATAATATGCTTCGACAATCTCAATCGGATGTTTTGCCATAAGAATAATAAGACTTTTTGCATACTCAACTTGATCTTTGCTATATTTAGAGTTTCCATAGGCAACTCGGCAGACATCGTCAAAGCTTGTCATTTCTGATGTTGTATTAACCTGTATTTCTGACATTAATATTTTCTCCATAAAAAATGCCCTTTGAAGAAAGCTTTTTGAATTTCTTTTTAAAGGGACTATTTTATTATAGCCTTCTTTTAAAATAGTAGCAAAATTTATTAAGCAATAATGAAAAGTAAAACAGAGGATATTATCCTCTGTTTTTAAATATCATATTAGTTTCCACATCCGCCTGTTGTTGTAGTAGTAGTTGTTCCTGTTCCGAATCCTACTGCTGGGGCTTCACTAGAAATATTTTTACTACAAATATCTGGATTACTGTTGAAGGCACTACAAATAGACTTGAGCAAACTATTACTATCCCTATTTGATTGAACTTGTACTCCATTAATAATTAATGTTGGAGATCCTTGAACGCCATATTTTTCGTTATCAGCCTTGAATATGTTAAAGCTTGGAAAATCTCCTATATAATCCTTGTTGTCCTTAAAATTTGCCATAACATTAAATTCTTTTTCTGCATTAGCAGTACAAGTAGTCAATTTTGTTTTATCGATTCCAGCTGAAACAATACATTCCTCCGACTTTCCCTCTTTCAAGAAGCATTTTAAATAAGGAAGCAATTTATCTTTTTGTTCTTTTTGAATACAATATTGATTTAATTCTTCTTTTAATTCTGATTCTCCATGCATTGCATAATTACAAAACTTTAAACTAAAATCTATTTTTTCTCCCAATGCTTCAATCACTGGAATAATTCCTTTTTCTATCTGAGTACCATAAGGACAATGACTCATAACAAATAATTCAACTGTTGGCTTATCTGATTTTTTTATCTCGGTTGACGTTGTTGCAGTAATCGTTGGTTCTTTCGAAATATCTACCTCTTGAAACATCATCTTCTTACCATCTGTTGAAGCATATACTGTAACTGGGCTGCCATTAGACATTGCTTCAAATTTATAAAAAGGATATACATTATTATCAATCTTCCCAAGAGTAACAGTTATTCCCTGTGCAAGATATTTATTTATATAATCAATAGCTTTTGCAATGATGGCATTTTTATCTTCGTTTGTAGTTGTAGTAGGATTTGTGTTGGTATTTCCCGTGCAGGCAAAAATTTCATTTAACTTTTTCCTAGTTGATTTCCCTACTATGCCAGTCGGCTGGGTTATTCCATTTGGAATTAATATTTCTGAGCTATATTTATTTTGAAAATCCATTACTGCTGCCGCTATATAAATATCAAAAGAACTTGATGTCCATTCACTTTTATATACTCCTTCTTTTATCAATGCTAATCTAAGGGCATTAACATCTTCCCCTTTATTGCCCAGCTTTAAGTCTTTTTTGAAGTTATAACACCATCCGTCAGTACTGGCGCTAGCAAACCCTAAAAAACAGAACGAAAATAGAATAACAATCAATGATATTTTTTTCATTTCTTTTGTTGATTATCTTATTATTAATGTATTAATTGTATATAAAAAAGCTCTTTAAAGCAACCCTAAAAAAACAGCGTTTTAAGGAAATATTATGATTTTTCAATGACAAATATTAAAAACTAGTTTAAGCTGATATTAATATGAATAAAAAAATTATGAAAATTAGAGATATTGCTTGTGCAATCCCCTCTTCATCTGACCATGACTTTGAGCATACTATGCGAGTTTATAATTTATGTTTGCATTTAGCTAAGCATGAGAAGAATGTCAACTTAGATGTCCTTGAAACTGCTGCATTGCTTCATGATATGGCAAGAGGAGAAGAAAATAATAATCCCTTATTAGATCATGCTTTATTAGGAGCAAAAATGACTGGTTTGATTTTAAAAGAATTTGATTTTACTTGCGATGAAGTTGAAAATATAAAACATTGTATATCAGCCCATCGCTATCGAAATAATATCAAACCAAAAACGATTGAAGCAAAAATACTTTTTGATGCAGATAAGCTTGATTCAACAGGAGCTATAGGCATAGCAAGAGCGATGGCTTGGGTTGGAAGAAATAATACTCAAATATATACAAATCCACAGCAAACAAAACAAGCAATTAAAAATAAGTCTAAAAATATTGATAGCCCTCAAATAGAATTTGAAGTTAAAATAAAAATGATAAGCAAAAAAATGTTTACTGCCTCTGGGAAAAAAATTGCTAAAGAAAGAATAGCCTATTATAAGCATTTTTTAAACAGATTAGAAGAAGAAGTTAACGGATATTTATAAATTATAAAAAAGCAAAGAGGCTTAGCCTCTTTTTTTAAATTTCTCGCTGTTGATACGAATAATAATTAAAAAAATGATTCCCATTGAAAGCAAAATAATTTCTTTTATTATTTTTTTTATAATTTCGTAAAAACTGCTTGCGACTAACCCTAAAAAATAAATAACAAATATCAATAGTATAATCAGAGAAATTGGAGCATTTGTTATTTTCATTTTAAACCCCTAAAATCTTTATATCATATTTTTCATAAATAGCAATAAATGCTGTTTTTGAAAAAATCCATTTACTTTTTCTCTTTTAGGATTACAATGATTTTTTTGATTGCTTTGCCTCTTACTATTATTAATTCTACTTTATCCCCTACTTGAAAACTTGAAAGGATATGATTTAAAGGATTTTCTTGAGTAATTTTTTCTCCATTCATCTCGAGTACAATGTCATATTCTTTTAATCCTGATTGCTCAGCAGAAGAATTTTTGGCAACTGGCGGTTCGCCAAACATTTCTCTGACAATTAAAGCTCCATAATTATAATCTAGTTTATTTTCTTTTGCGATTTCGTCGCTTAAAAGTATGTATTTTATTCCTAAAAATGGTTTTTTTATTTTGCCAGTATTCTTAACCTCAATAAGGTCATCTTTTATATAATTGATTGGGATGGCAAAACCAATATTTTCTGCTCCAACAATCATTGCTGTATTAATTCCGATAACTTTTCCTTGCATATCAACAAGAGGTCCGCCAGAATTTCCTGGATTAATGGCTGCATCAGTTTGAATCAATCCGCGTAAATTTGTAGCTTTTGAATCACCTGTACTGTAAGCAGTAATTTTACGGCTTAATCCTGAAACGATTCCAAGAGAAAGCGTGTCTTCAAATTCCCCTAAAGGATTTCCAACTGCTAAGACCGATTCTCCTAATTCTACATTGTCGGAATCTCCCATTTTTAAAAATGGCAAACCCTTAGCTTCTATTTTTAGAATAGCAATATCTATTAATGGGTCTTTTGCTAATACTTTTGCTTGGTATTTATGATCTGGGTCAAGTATCACAGTATAATCTGCTTCTCCATCATCTACAACATGATTACAAGTTAAAACAAAGCCATCGTTTGAAACAAGAAATCCAGAACCTCCTCCAATTTTTGTTCGCTGTTTTGATTCAGCCATTTTTTTTGGGAAAGCGACTTTTTCTCCTTTGATAGGCAAAAAATAATATTCTTCTATCTGAGGTAAGTCCCTTGATGCAACAATAGTAATAACAGCAGGACAGGTTTTTTTAGCTATATTAACAATTTGAGACTTGAACATAAGATTTTTGTTTAATTATTTTACTGATTTATTAATCTAATTCTATCATAAAATTACCATTGATAACAAATAAAAACTATGATACATTTTCATTATTACTTGCTTGTCCCCGTAGTTCAATGGATAGAACAAGAGACTCCTAAGCTCTAGATAAAGGTTCGATTCCTTTCGGGGACACATTAATTAAATACTACCCTTTTAAGGGTAGTATTTAATTAAAATGAAATTCCACGAAAGGAATCGAAAGCTTTTGATTGACTGAATTCCCATTGAATATTTTCTAAAAATCCAATAATATAAGCATATAAACGGGCCCTTAGTATAGAGGTAACACACATCCATGGCATGGATGAGTCCGGGGTTCAATTCCCCGAGGGTCCACAAAATATTAGACCACCTTTTAGGTGGTCTTTATATTTTGGAACCGAGGGGAATTGAAGGCAGAGGCACGTCTGGTGGCGAGGCAGGTCGTCAAAAAATTTTAGTAAAAATTTATTTGACGACACTTCCCGAGGATCCCTTTCGGGGAATTGAATCTGAGGGGTGACCGACCCCGAAGCCGGCCTGAAGAACTTCTAGCAAGAAGTGATGAGGGCAATTCCCCGAGGATTTAGGGAATTGAAGACTTTTGTTTTTCGCCAGCTGGTGGATGGATCAAGAGCCCAGCCTCTAAAAATTTATTGTTCTATCCATTTTGGACTTATCGCGCTGCGACTTGCAATACAAGTACTGCTTGGAAGACCAGTATTTTCTCCATTGCAAATCCAAGTAACTGATTTTCCTTTTTCTGGAAAAGCTGTATTAGTTGGAATTCCACTTGCGCATTGAGTGTCTGTTCCGTAGCTGGTTGTAGCGGAAGGATAAGTTTTTAAATTTGCTGTTCCGCAAGCACCACTATAAGGGCAAACAATAATTTCGGAATATTTAGCTGGATCGGGATCTTTTATTATTCCTACTCCTGTTTGAAAAGGATAATAAGAGGCATATGCAACTAACATACAAGAAGTAGGGGGAAAGTTACCAAAGGTTGCTCCTGTACGATGATATTCAGAAGTTGGTTTATCATAATTAAGATTTGAATAACTAAAATTACTAGGTCCTCCTACTATTCCATTAATCATCCATATTTTTTCTGCTGATGATGGATTGTAGTTTAATCCTTTACAATAAAAATCAATATCTATATTTCCAGATGGAAGTGTAGTAATTGCTCCATAGCAATCTGGTACTGGGACAAAAGACTTTGCGCTACAAGTTGGACTACTTCCATTACAAGTCCAGCTTGTTGATGATCCTAAAGCTGGAAAAGCTGTGCTTGATGGTATTCCCCCATTCGCACATTGCGTATCCGAACCATAAGACTTTATGGCATAACTATATTCCTTTCCATTAGCTGTTCCGCAAACACCAGGTTCTTCGGCAAAACAAAAAGAATAAAAAACAATTCCAAAAAAACCTACTGTGATTATCAATAATATTTTAGGTTTGCATTTAGAAAATTCCATATAAATTTATTTAAGATTTCTAATTTTACCCACTTGTGCAATCTTTGGTAAATTGTACCAATTAATTTATACACTGTAAAATAAGAAGCTCGCTTTTTTGTTCTAATTTTCTTTACTTAGATTAAATTTAATTAACGATTATAAAAAATAAAAGCAACTTACTATTAAGTTGCATCGAAAAAAGATTTCAGCCAATTGAGTAAACACTCAATAGCTAATAACGGAATAAAAAAACATACATATAAAATTAAAATGCAATAGAATCCTAATATACTTTTAATCATTTTAAAACTCCTTTTCTTTAAAAGCAATTAAAATATAAATGCCTTCTTTAAAAATCTTCCTATTTTGAAGAAAAAATAAGCTATTAATCCATAAATGATGCCTAGTCCAAATATGACAAAAATAAAAAAACAAAAAGCAATTGAAAAAATAGCAAATCTTAAATAAAACTCAACTTTTGTCTGCATTGTAAATAACCCTAGAACATTTTAATGTTCTAAGAAAGATATAGCATTAAAAAAAGAAAAAGCAAAGAAAAACCGACCTACGGTCGGTTAATATCTTTTTAATTTTATTTCAAAGTAAATGATGCTTTTACGGTAACCATTACCTCTTTATCAACTGTCGAAACGTCATAATTGCCGTAGTCAGAAACATCAACTGAGTTTGGTTGAGATACTTGGACAACTCCAACATTAGCAGACTTTAATGTTCCGACTTTTTTACCAGTGGTTTCGGCGATGCTTTCTGCTCTTTTTTGAGCATCTTTCATGGCTTCTGGCAATAATTCAACTCTTGTATCAGGCAGTTTTGAATAATAATATTCTGGACTTCCGCTTGAAAATATTACTCCTTGATCAATAACCCATTGAGCACTTTTTGAAAGTGTTTTGATTTTTTCAATATCAGATGATTGAACTAATACTGTCTGCATTAAAGTGTATTCCTGAGGAAGATCTGTTCCTTCTTTTGAATAATAATATTCTTTCTGCAGACTGACTGGAGAAATAGTAATTTCAGAATCTTCGATTTTATTTCCTTTTAAGAATTTTAAAACGATAGCTTCATCATTTTTCATTGTTGCGTATCCTATTCTTAATTCTTCTTCTGTTACTTTGCGTGAAAAACTAGAATTCCATTTAACAATATCTGACGTGACTGTTTTTTTGGCCGAACCAGTAACACTTAAAGAATTATCTGCGGCTTTTACTTCTAGCCATGTATTATTGATCCATGAAATTCCAATAATAAAGAATATTCCCAATACTATTGCCGCTATTACCCCTCCGATTCCTATTTTTTCCATATTTTTGTTTATATTATAATTATTTCTTTAATTTTAAATCAATATAGTTAACAAAGCAATACTGAAAATTAACGATATTTTGGTTATAAAGAAAGAGATTGAAAAGAAATAAAGAAGATTAGTTGTATAAAAACTTTATTAAGAAAATTAAATGCAATAAAAAACACTCCTAATTTTGGGAGTGTTTTTCTAAAAGACTATTTTACAGCGTCTTTTAAGGATTTTCCTGCTTTGAATTTAGGACTCTTACTAGCAGCTATTTGAATTTCTTCACCTGTTTTAGGATTTCTTCCTTTTCTAGCAGCTCTTTTTCCTACTCTAAAAGTTCCAAATCCTGTTAAGGTTACTTCTCCGCCTTTAGCTAAAATTTTTGTAATCTCATCTAATATTATGTTCAAAGTTTCTGCAGCATCTTTCTTAGTCATGGCTGTAGCTTTAACAACAGCCTCAACGATATCTTCTTTTGTCATGGTTTTTTTATTGCTCAGATGTTTCCATACTAAGCGTTATCTGATTGGTATTTATAAATTTTAAATATAAACTAAGTAAGTTATCGACCTTTATTTTGCATATTCTATTATTCTGGATTCGCGAATCAATAAAATTTTTATTTCGCCCGGATACCTTAATTCTTGTTGTATCTTCTGAGCAATTTCCTTGGCAAGCTTATGAGCTTCCAATTCATCTATATCTTTTGGTTGGACAAATACCCTCAATTCCCTTCCCCCCTGAATAGCATAAGCTTTATCTACTCCATGGAATGAAACGGCAATGTCTTCTAAATCTTCCAGACGCTTCAAATAATTTTCTAAAGTATCTTTTCTAGCTCCTGGCCTTGCTCCAGATATCTGGTCTGCGGCCTGAACTATTCTTGACTCAAGACTCTCGTAAGGATGTTCTTCATGATGGGATTTTACTGCGGAAATAATTACTGGATCTACATCAAATTTTTCAAGAATCTTTCCTCCGATATCTGGATGTGAACCTTCTACTTTATAATCTAAGGCCTTTCCGATATCATGAAGTAATCCAGCCTTTCTGCATACAGAAATATTTAGTCCTAGCTCAGCTGCTATTGCTGCTGACAAATGAGCAACTTCTATAGAATGGTCTAAAACATTTTGCCCATAACTAGTTCTAAATTGCAACCTTCCTAATATCTGTACTAATTTATCTGGTAAATCAAGTACTCCTGTTTCGTAAATTGCAGCTTCACCTGCTTCTTTAATTTTTTTTGATATTTCCTGTTCTGCTTTTTCTATCTCCTGCTCTATGCGTGAAGGCTGTATCCTGCCATCTCGCAAAAGTTTTTCTAAAGCAATTTTTGCTATTTCCCTCCTAACAGGATTAAAGCTAGAAATAATCACTAAGCCCGGAGTTTCGTCTACAATTAACTCTACTCCTGTAACCTTTTCAAAAGCTCTGATATTTCTGCCTTCTTTTCCAATTATCCTTCCTTTAATTTCATCTGAAGGAATAGCGACTGAAGAAGTAGTAATTTCTTGAGTCTGCGAAAGAGCATATCCTTGAACCGCATGAGTAATGATTTCTTTTGCTTTTTTCTCATATTGGTCCATTCCTCTATCTTCCATTTTTCGTATTCTCTCTAAAGTTTCTACTTCGTATTCTTTTTCTATTTTTCCAAGCAATTCGTCTTTTGCTTGAATGCGGCTTAAGCCTGCTATCTTTTCAAGTTTTTTAAGTTCATCTTCCCTCATTGCTTCTATTTCTCTTTTTATCTCTTTCAGTCTTTCTATTTTATCAGCTATTTCCTTTTCTTTTATTGCGATGTTTTTTTCTTTAATATCTGAGTCTTCTTCTTTCTTAAAAAGACGATTTTCAGCCTTAATGACTACCTTCTGCCTTTCTTCTAGATCGGTATAGGATTTTCGTTCCATTTCTTCAATCTTTTCCTTTGACTTACTCATCATTTCCTCGATAGTTTGCTTGGTTTGAGTAATTTTTTTCTGAAGTTCAGCTTCAATAGTTCCCGCCCTTTTTCTTGCTATTGATTGTCTAACATAGTACCCGACAAGAGTACCTATCAATAGTGCCAGTATCGCCACGACGATTGGCGTTAATAAATCTGTCATATTGGCGATTTGAATTTTGGCTTTCCAACTAAAATAAAGTTATTCTTTTTTATTTTTTAAAGTTCTTTCCTTAAAATTTTGTTAAAATTTTTGTTATTTTAAACAGATACCAAAGATTCAAAATTATGATTATGCTTGATACGTTTAAAGTATAACAAAAAAGCCTTGCAAGTACAAGGTTTTTTGAGGTTTGCATTAAATTTGGAGCTTAACTGTGAATGTTTTTATTTTACTTCAAAGCACCAGATAGCTGGTTTTTTTGTATTATAACAATAATACCCATTACAATACCTTGTCCAAGACGTATAACAATAATTTCCTTTAGTTAAATAACTAACTATTGATTTCTGGTTTCCGTTTACAACAATATCATAATTTGGGCACCCTTTCCCTTTTGCAGTACAGCTCGTACCAATAACTGGATCAGTGCTATATATAGATTCATCTGGATAATATGGAGATATTCCTTTTGTTTTTATAATAACAGTAGAATATCTGTTAGGATGGTTTTTGGTATCATTATAATCATTCCAAGTGGCTAAAGCAATTGCTCCGCCGACATTAACTGGATAGAGTTTAACACTAAAATTTGTCGGAGCTGTTGGATATTCTGCAGCCATACTTATGCAATCTGAATAAAATTGAGAAGCACTGCTTAGTTTTCCATTTTCCCATTCGGGTTTATACCAAGCATCGAAACAATAGACATCGTTATTAGTGATATTTTCTGGAAAAGGGAAAAAACTTGCGTCTGCCCACCCAGACAAAGGTGAAACTTTAATAAAATCAGAATCTTTAGGATTATCTGGAGTTATTCCGTTCTTATATGGAGCTTTACCTTTGTTCATAAAAATTTTAACCCCATAATCTTTTAAAGAAATTCTAATTCCTTTTTCATTATTGGCATTGATCCAAGTTTCAAGTAATATATAATTTTCTGGACTGGAGCGTGGAGATAAAGCTTCAGAAGTTTTGGCAGTGCATTGAATGTCTTTTCCTCCTAAAATACCGAAGCATGTCCAATACCATGGACCTGTTCCTGAAATCGAAGAAGCTGTGCCGGAACTGCATAAATTATTTGTAGGAATTGATGTTGCTTCTGATTTAGCCGCAGACCCGCATTTTCCATCAATGATTGATGCTTTTTTTGCTTTACAATTAACGGTATTCCCTCCACTAATACCGCTGCAAGTCCAATTCCAAGGACCAGTCCCAGATACTATCGAAGCTTCGCCCTTAGCACATAAGTTTGTTGTTGGAGCTGATTCATAAGAACTATCAGAAGCAGATCCGCATACTCCATTGGCTTTTACAAGATTGGCAGAATAATATGCTCCACAATTTTCACCACTTGCGCCTCCCCTGCCAGCGCATGTCCATCGCCATTCTTTTGAATTTTCATCCCAGCGGAAATCTTTGAAATATCCGGTGTTGCAAAAATTTTTAGTAGGCTCAACTCCTGTTGATACTCCGCTTGATGATCCGCAATTTCCTATTTCAAACTTTTCCGGAAAAGAATAAAAAGTATAATTAGCTTGACAGGATACATTAGTTCCTCCGCCAATTCCATTGCAAGTCCAAGTCCACAGTCCGTTTTTAAGATTCAAATCAACGCCAATTCCAGAAAGACAAATATTAATCGGGGGCTTGTAATTAAAAAATGTTGAACCAACGCATGAACCATTGGCGATATAACCATCTCGAACTGCATAACAATATGATTTTTCTCCGCCATTAATTCCATCGCAAGTCCAATACCATGCATTGGCTGCGCTAATAGCGCTAGCTGTTCCTGTCCTACATAAATTTAATGATGGCTGAGCTTTGAATGTTCCGCCATTGCTTGTTCCGCAGGAACCATTGATAGAATCTTTCTTGACTGAAAAACATGAAGCTCCCCAAGAACCAGACTCACTCTGACAAATCCAATACCATGGCCCAGAACCAGAAACAATCGAAGGACTTCCCACACTACAAAGATTACTCGGATCGTCAAGTGAATAGCCGGCTGTTTCGCTGGCTACTCCACATTTCGCTCCGTTGTCTTTGCATTCTCCTTTATAGGCAACTCCTTTCCCAAATTTTTTGGCAAGACATTCATTGTTATAATCTTTTCCGTCTATTCCGCATGCAGGATTATATGAATAATCACAATCAGTAGCACATCTCTCCGAACATTGCCCTAAATATAAACCACTGCTAACTGGACATAAAAATAAACCGCTGCAACATTCTTCAGATCCGCTAACATATTCTCCGCTTTTAAAACAGCTCTTATTAGCATAACAATAAGAAATCAAAACACCGTCATAAGATTTACAAGTCCATGCCCATGAATTATTTCTATCTTCCACATCAGAAGCAGCTGAATTTGTAGCACAAAGATTATCGTTTGGAGCGGCAGCATATGACTTGCTACTAGCTGAACCACAGTTACTTTCCTTTTTTACATAAAAACTGCAAACTGAATTGCTAGTGCTATTGCCCATACATGCGTAAATGCATTTAATACTATTTGTATAGCTAGTGCAATTTGGAACCACTGAATAAATTTTTCCTGAAGAGCAGAATTTTGATCCTTTTCCTAAAACCCAAGAACTATTAAAATCTTTATAAGTAATTAATTTTTTACTATAAGATTCTTCACACTTCCCTTTTGTAATGGTTGCAGCTTCAACTTTTGGAATATTTAAAAAAACTATAAACAATAAAGCTAAGAATAAAAATGATTTGAATAAGTATTTTTTTATCATAATTTTAAAAATAGTTTTGATACTTATATTTTATCATTTAATTAGAAAAAACAAAACTAATAAAAAAGAGCGGTGTAATTTCCGCTCTTTTTCTTTATATTATTTTTCTATCCATTTCGGATTTATTGATATTTTTGTCACGGTAACAGTATAATCTTGGAATGCCCCACCTTGAGCAGTAACTCTATATGTTACTGGACTAGTAAAGTTTTGAGCTACTCCAGACAATGGACTAATTGTGGCGTCAGCAGAAATAGTAATTGTCGGAGTTAACGATGTAACGGTTGTTCCGTAAGGAACAGTTACTGCAATCGTATGATTTGTTTGGTTGATTG
>Ga0265297_10003612_pt1 | contig 27513 bp, 41 predicted proteins | sample Munlanlwell13791_FD_192502 | JGI IMG/M metagenome (GOLD analysis project Ga0265297, IMG submission 192502) | Leachate microbial communities from a municipal landfill in Southern Ontario, Canada - Leachate well 137-91 | ecosystem: Engineered > Solid waste > Landfill > Unclassified | place...
CATTATTGTTTACAACTTTAGAATGAGTCCCTGCTCCACTCTCATTGAACGCAACATAGTTGGCTGTGAGATTATTCCGTAGTTCATTATTGATAATAGTGTTGTAGTCTGCCCCCAATCGTTCCTGAATACCATAGGGTTGGATGCAGGGAGTATTTGTGTCATAACAAGTATTGCCTTCAACAATATTGTAGGATGACCCATAGCAAAGCGTGATGGCTGCATCCCAACTGTGAGTGCTCGTCCCATTATTGTATGACACATTGTTAACTACTCTACAATGGTCAGAGCCAACGAGATTTGAGTCATTAGAACCAATAGAAAGGCCATGGTCGCTATTATTACAAAAAACACCATCAGCTACAGTAATTCTACTGCTGGATTCAACTTGCTGCCCGATACCTGTACAGTTAAAGGAATGTTGTCCAATAACTTCACTATCATTAGTGGTTATTACTTCCCCACCATGTAAACAATTTATGCTGGTATTACCAATAATGTGAACGTCATAATTTCTGGTAGCAGTAGCTAAGTCGTTTGTAACCCAGATACCAGTTTGAGTTATATCCTGTACAATGCATCCTGTAATCCATATTCCATGAGCAAGATATGCGGCTGTATGTCCTGCTCCGGTTACTTTGATTCCTCCTCCACCGCCATCAGAAACTATGCAGTTTGTAACCCATATATTATAGTTATCTGCTGTTGTGGAGAAGAAGGCAATGCCATCTTCTCCAACATCACCACCTGCAAGACCACCATTAAAATCGTGTGAATATACACGATTTACATGCCAATCATGACTATTATAAGCTCTCAGATTGGAAAAACCAGCATTTTTCATTTCTATAGTGTCAAGGACAATGTTATAGTATCCATTGGTTATAATTCCGAAGCGAGTATAGGTAGGATACTGGACATCCAATGTAAGGTTCTTTATGGAGATGTCATGTTGCCCTGTGTCTGAGTCATATCCATTGATAAGGTTGCGGTTTGTACTCAGGAGAAGAGTAGTTATTCCTATACCCTGTCCGATTAGTGATACATAGTTTTTAGGTAGATAAGATGTTTCACAATAAACATGTCCTGGTGATATTACTATTGTGCCACCCCCATCAGCAGAAGCAAGTGTGGTATAGGTATTAAGAGTGGCAATATCAGTTGTTCCTATTAATACTTCATCTGCTTGTGCCTTCCAAATATCAGGTGCATCCGAAGTAGCGATAACATAAGTAGCGGTTCTCACTATATTGAGGTCTGCCACCCCATTTATCAGATGTGCGCTATCAGACGTATAATTAGCTAACGATAATTCTGTTCCTGGCGAGGAATGTGTTATTTTACCCAATCATTTACCCCTTATTGATAACGCCATTTCGTAGTAAGATATAGATTACTCACTTCTGATACTGATAAGGCACGGTTGTAAATCAGCACCTCCCCGATAGTTCCATTAAAACAGACAGCACTACTTGCCCCATCCCCAATCCTTAAATCAGAGGTAGCATGATTGTCAAGTGTCCCTGTTGTAGCATCCCCTATTACTAGAATCTCATTAACATAGGTTTTTAGATTAGCCCCATCATAAATAGCTACTACATGCGACCATGACCCTATCGGGGTAGAGTTGCTTGCCGAGACAGCGTTTTTTGCTACTGTGCTATTATAAGTTCTAAGGGCAATATGAGTATTCCCTACCTCACCCTCCATACGAAGGTAAAACTTATTTTTGTCAACTATTCTCCCTTGATTATTTTCTCCTAAGCCAGATGGCTTTATCCATGCCACAAGAGAGAATGTATAATCACCCGCTGTACCAATATTATCTAACGCAGTGGGAGAGCCACAGTTTATGGCATCATCTGTGCCATCAAAGGTTCTCCCCTGAATATCCCACGTTGCACCAGTAACCGTGCAAGCACGAACCGTATTATTTACAACATCCCAAGCGTTAAACGGACTTCCACTTAGTTCAGGGTGCCAAAGCGGAGCAAAAACTACAAGCCCGTTAGTAGGCGCATTCATTCTACTTGGAGCGTAAACCCCGTTTTGAGTTCTCCGCCATAGATTCTTAGTGACTCCTGTTCGTGTTCTCATTCATCTATCCCTCTACCAGTAATAGGTGAATGTCACGCCGTCACCCGTTACAGCCGCATCAATATATACTTTGGAAACATCATCTATTTCCATTGTCATTGAGTCTCCTGCAAGTAATGGTGTGCCACTTCGGGATGCAACAGTTTCATCAATCCCCGAACCGCCAAGAACAATAACTCCTGTATTGTCTGTTTCGGCTGTAAAGACTATAATCTTACAAGGAGTAGTTGTCGTAGTTACTTGATTAGCTGTTCCTGCGGAGGCACAAGTTCCCCTGCCGTTACCGATACCTGTCTTGATATTAAACTCAACAAAGGAGGGGTCAAGTAGAATGACATCCCCATTAAGTTTGAGGTCAGCCACCCAAACGGATTCAAATGTTCCTGAGGCTTCCCATCCCCAATCTAGAGAGAATCTATATACTGTCCAATCTTTAAATAAGGTATCTGATTGGAACTGTTGCCATGTATATTGGGTTCCTGCCGTAAGGTCTGTTCCAGCTGTGTTCTCCCCATAGAAAAACATCTGAGTTACGCTATCGGAGAATTCGTGTGAGTTCCATCCGGCAGCCTTATCTAAGGTGGCCACCCCTGCAACCTGTGTGACTTCTGCACGTTTGTCAAAATCTGTGGGGTCATGTATCCAGAATACACAACCCAATCCCATTGTCTCCGTAGCTGTCTGATACCAAGACCACTGTGCCCGATTGAATTCTTTTACTTTTATATCATTAACGGGTATATATAGGGCAGCCCAATCATCGCCTGACTGTGTTCCCCCGTATAGTTGGGCGAGTATCCCCTGATAACCTTTCTGATTCTGCCCAAGAGCGGAGGCTTTTGCCCAGGAAGCTACTCCGCTTCCACCCGAATGTAATGTTGGCTTCCCATAAGCCCATACACCAGCATGACCTATTTGATTTTCTTTAATTTCAGTCGCCATTTAACCCTCCCTGTGCTATCCTTAGACTCCGGCACTCACCTTTTAAGTCTAGGAGTGGTAGTTATTTCTTTGGTTTACTTTTCTTTATTGTTGGCTTTTTGTTTAGAAATTCTCTGATGTCAAGTAAAGTTTCAAGTATTAGCTTGTCAACACGGCTACCATCAGTTTCTATTTGTTCTCGTTTACGCATTACACTTCCACAAACTTATCAAGTGCTATGAGTATTTTAGGTTCAATATCTAAGTCTTTATCGGGTAACTTTACTTTATCAATGACTATCTCTGTTTCCTGAGCCATTAGTTCCTCAAACTCTATAACGAACTTTGACCAGTTCGGGCTATCGGGCTTAACGGATAACTGTTCCCTTTCATCTTTTACCCCATACTTTTTGACTAATCCGTTTCTTACTTCCTCAATTACCTTGAGTTGGTCATTAAGTTTACTTACCAGTTTAGCCAACTTATAACTCACCATAACAGGGAACTTCTGCTCAATGAGATTCTTTAATGGTTCTTGTGCTATAAAGATATCGCCGTTTGTTAAATTCATAAACCTCCTATTCTATTCTGGGGGATTGATTAAGGCTCAATCCCCCAGAAGCCTATTTATTTAACCTCTAGCATTATAGATACGAACAAAGTATTGCTGCCCCGCCGCATCGCAGAACAGTGGGACATCACCGACTTTTGTGCCAGAAGTTCCAGTATTTGCCAGATAGCCAACATCAGGATTGGAGTTCATTTCAAACAAGGCTGTGATTGCCCTGTTAGATGTGTTGATTGAGAACGGAGCGAACACAGTAGGAGCATCTGTCAGAATACCAGAACATCTCATACCAAAGATTACGATTGAACCAGTATTAGCCCCTGAATCAGCATAAATACCGTTAGTCTGAGCACATACAATATTAGAACCGACTGCGCCAGTACCAGTGATATTTACCCAAGACGACATGGCGGCAGTAAAACCGGCAACTGTTCCAGTAAGAGTCAGGTCTACCTCTACTGCTCCGTAGCCGTCAGTGAGATTTCCGGTAGCGCAAGCCCCGTATAGTTGTGCTATTCTACCCGCTGCTCCAATAGCAGTGGCATTGGCATAGATAGGTAAGGTCGCACCAGTGATATATAGCCCGTATTGCCAGTTAGCAGCAGCCGAACTTGCCCGGATATTGATAGCCGGGTTTGTGCCGTTGTTTGTAGGTGCGCCTACCTGGTAGACATCTACACCATAAAGATAAGTACCAGAACCTATCGTAGTCGTTGACTCATTCTCAACATAGGCCGATAATGCACCGACATGAGTTGTCCCAGAAGTATCGCAATCATCCCAGAAATCCAGATGTCCACGAAGCGCAAAGTAGTTTCCTCCTGACAAGTCAGATTCATCAGCAATATCCAGTGAGAACAAACCTGAGATAAGAGAAGCGTTTGTCTGGGCAGTACCGATATTCAACTTGCCATGAATTGCCGCTTCGTAGGTATCGCCGGCAAGGTCGGTTGACCCAGTATCGGCAACTATCTCAAATGCTGAGAATCTGTTTGATGCAGATGCCGAATAGTTAGTTGATAATGGAACCCCCGCACCATCGGCACATCCGGCAGCCGTATAAGTGGGAGTCCCCAACTGAACACTAGGCGCGCTCGCTGTGCAGGTAATTGAGCCGGCCACAGTCGGGCTACCTAGTTTATGAAAGTTTAATTTACGATATACTTCTATTTGTTGGCTCATTATATTTCTCCTTTTCTAGCCCTGACGGTTAGAGTAACCACACGTTGATTTCAGGCTCAACGTGTAAAGCCTTCTTAATTTAGCTTATAGTTGCGGTTTCAAGGGATAAGTTAAAGAAAAAGTAACTTGTCCCATCGCAAACCACCATAGCAGCAGCGCCAATCATATGGGCTGATGTGCTAAAAGTGGCTGTGGTAGCAGCAGCATTGTTCAACGCTACTAAAGTTCCGGAGGGGGCAGTGATTGCCATCCCAGCAGCACCTTGATTATAGAACCAAAACATCTTACCAGCAGCAGAAGCTACAGCAGGTAATGTATACGTTGTAGCCGTAGCATCTTTGTTGATAAATATTATTCCTGAATCACTAGGTACTAGTGTAAAGGCATTGGTTGAACTGTCAGTGGCATTTATACTCATACCCCTGATTGGCAATTCGTTTAAAGCGACATCTCTAGTTGCACTCATATTATTTCTCCTTAGTAAGTTTTATTCTTTTCCTTTTCAAGTTGGGGATGCTTGCGAAGTGTAGTATTAAAAATCTGTTTTCGCCGGGATGGGTATCCCCCCTCACCTTTCATCTTTACCATTATGTTGGAACCTACTGCTTTCTTTAGAGTAGAATGACAGTCAGGGCAAGTGGGGCAGGGGTCATAAATCCCTGCCAGACTTTCTTTACTGTATCCGCAATCGCAATAGAATTCGTATAAAGGACTCATTATGAAGCTCTGGTAAGTATGTAGTAGCCCCAGGTTCCCCTTAACTCAACTACGCCCCATAGAGCCGTAGTATTAATGGTGAGTTGATGCTTCAAGGGCTGTTCTACCCTGTCCACTTCCATGTTTTCAGAGATGGCAATAGCAAGAGCATCCTTATGAAGATATGCACCATAGTTACCCGTAGAGTTCACGGTCAGGTTATTTGTGATGAGAACGGGTGCACCATAGACATCCTTTCTAAAACCGCCAGTGGGGATAACATCACCATAGCCATAGTCCGCTTTCACGAACTTGTCAATACCCATGATGTCTGCTTTAGCAGAAGGGTCAAATACCCATACCCTGTTTTCAATCGGGGCGTCTGCCTCATCAAGGTACTCTACGGCAGCGATAAGAACAGGGTCGGTAATTGCTGAACCGTCAGTACCACCGCCAGAATCAAGGGCAGAGAACAGGTCACAGAGGGTGGAATCTATCTTTTTACTGATTGCATAGCCTGATTCTCCCTCAGCATTAGCGATGAGGTCTACCTGGGACTGCCTCCGAGACATATAATCTACGGTAACAGGCGCCTCATAGTACTGGTCAATAGACAAAGTTTTAGCAGTAGTATTAAAGGGGTTCTTGATTACGCCCTCAGTACCAATCGTTACTTCTGTTGCCGTAACAGTATTAGTTAGAGGAATGTAAAGAGTATCACCCTTCACCAACTCCGCTTCGTAGGAATGGTTGACAACAGGGACAACCACTAAATTGTTTTTTGCAGCCTTTAGTACATTACGGGAAAATATCTCCGGTATGAATTTGTTGGTATCCAACCCAACGGGTATCCGTGCTGAAATAGGCATATATAAATCTCCTTGTTATTTAATCTTGCCTTGTCGCCTCATTTCATTTACTTTTGAGGCATATTCTTTTTCGTAAGTTTCTGTTGGAATAGTTCTTACCCACTCCCTGAATTTATTTATATCGGTAGGGATTGGGCTGTTGCTACTGGATGGTTGCCCTGTTTCTGCATCAAGCACACCCGATTCTATCTTCTTGAGCTTGTTTAATTCAGCTTCAAGTTGCATAATCTTTTTATCTTTATCGTCTTTAACCGCAGACACTTCTTTTACCACTTTGGTTACTTCCTCCAATGCGCCGTCAAAATCACCTTTATACCATTTGTTTTCTGCTTTAATCAGCCTCTCGTCATTCTGCTCAAGCCCTGCTCCTTTTACTAACAGTGCGATTTGAGCATTAATCTGTTGCTGGTAAGTATCTATTTGTTTCTTTTCAGATGATTGAGATTCCGCTTGGAGTTCTTTTACCCTCTCCTGATAAGTCTTTGCCTTTGGTTTCGGAGGCTCTATGTCATCGGACTCTTTAACCACTTTTTCTTCCAGCATTTCAGCCAGTATGTCAATACGTTTGTTTATACTTTCCTGAGCCGCTTTAAAGTCCTGCGCTTCCTGAGCCTTCTTAGATGCCGTTTTCTGGTGTGCCTTTGCTTCCTGTCTTACCTTTTCTAATTCCTGTTCCAGTTCAATCTCTCTTGGGGATTTCTCTGGTTCAGCCTGTGCCGGAACTTCAACTTCCTGAGCCGTTTCAACAACTGGTGAAACTACCTCTTTTTGTTTAGTTTCCTCCACGATATTTAACCCTCCTTAATTTTTACAAATAAAAAACCCACTTACGAACCTCTGGGGTTTCATAAATGGGCTATCTTGTAGCTCTATCTATTTAGTTGTTAAATTACTTCATCTATTCTAATTATAACACAATCGCTATTTTTGGCTTTGAACCTTATTAAAGCATCCGCACCTGGGGCAAACGATTTCAACAGACCCGTTAAGGTTAGCCCCTAGCTTCTTACCGCATTTCTTGCACCGTATATCCACTATTGTTGCCTGTAAAATAAATTATACATTTTAAGCGTTTCGGGGTTCCTGATTAGTTCTATCTTCCTTAACTTGGAAACTAACTTTTGCCCTATCTTGCTTTCAGGGTTTATCCCCAGGTTCTTTACCCTGTCTGTTACCCCCCAGTATGGTTTAAGAACTTCTTTTGCGTGTTCATATTCCTGTGCTAATGGAGGTAAATCCTTATCCCCTTGTGATTCTCTTTGGAGTACATAATTCCAAACACTCTCGCCATACTTCCGTCTTAACGTTTCCCTGAATTGATTGTATTTATCAAAGTTAAAGATACCGTATTGTTCAAACTTACCACTATATGAAGCATCCTGCAATTCACCATAAGCGATATCTCCTATATAATCCTTAGATACATCTTTAGGAGATTGAAGTTTCTTTAAAACATCTGTATATTCAGTATTACTGTTAATATGTTCTAGTGTTGCACCATAACCATACTTAGCGTTTTGCATATTATCTTTAAAGTCTAGCGCAGTGATTAAACCTTTATCATAGGCTGTTTGAAACTCATTAAGTTGATTAATGTAAGAGTCTTTTGCATCATCAATTTCACGTTGACGCTTCATAAAACCAATACTTAAAGCATCGCCTATCTGGACAGTCCGTTTATCAATCTCTGATTGGAACATAGTTACTTCGGGAAGTTTACTTATTGTTTTCTTATCCAACCCTGATAGATTTTCATAAGAGGTTTGGGATAATCTCTGTGAGGCATTTTCTTTAGCTTCTTCCTGTAATTCCCAACCACTCTTAGGAAATGTTCTTGCACCAAAGACGTTTGCAACTGTGCCAATGCCTTGTTCCCCTTGTATAAAATCTTGTAATGCAATAGGAGTAACTTTTTCTGCTAAATATCTACCCCAGTCGGCAGGACTTTCAAAAGGTTTACCCATATAATTCTCATTCTCTATCACATTAACTATCGTTCCTGTTAACGGGGAAGTACGTTGATACATGAACTTAATGAAAGGATTATCGTCTTTGCTTATCCTGACTAAATCTAGTGGTTCAGTGGTTGATTTACCTACTACATTCGCCATCATTCTTGCGATACCATAGAATGAACCGCCGATACCTACTTTTTGATTACCCACTTTGAGAGTCATAAAATCTGCTGAATTGATATTAAAATTAGGTTCTTGCCCTGTGACTTTACAAGCCCCATAATAAAACATCGCACCAGAAGCCATTAGGGCAGAAAGAGATTTACGTGCTTCTGCGCCAGAGACACCACCTTTAAATATATCCCCTACATAAGCCAGCGAAGCCCTTGTGTATCTAGGGGCAAAAAACATAAAAGCGTTTTCAAATTCACGTTGACTTTTAGAAAGGCCTAACGACTCCGAGGACATAACACCAGTCATTCTATCTATAGAGCGAGATAAATCACGAGCTATTTGTTCATCTACTACCCCATTCTTAACTGCCTTGTTTCTCAAGGCTTTCCACATTTCGTTTCTGACGACTTCCCCATAACCAGTGAAAGAAGTTTCTGCCCTACCGTAAGTTGCCCCAGTAATCTTTTTGCCTAATACCTTTTGTATTTCAGGAACAGCTTCCATATATTCAAAGGTCTGTGAACTCCCCCCAAACGCAATACGTTCTGCCCTTATTGCCATAGTATCTTTCTGGGACATATACTTATAGAAGTTTTTAGGTTTGGCGAAGAACTCAAATTGTCTTACTACACCTTTCGCCCATGCTACAGGGTTACTCCCCAAGACGGCTAGACCCTGGATGAATGGGGCAGAGAAGTCCATAGCAGCCACTAATGTTCTTCCTACTCCGCTTATCTCCGACATACCCTTTAACCACTGATTGCCTTTATCTTTTAATACAGGTTCAGCAAAGTCCACCACTTCTTTAGGGAATAGTTTATTACCAAAGGCAGGGTGACTTCTAAACACTGCCTCGTTTGCCCCAAACCCTTCACCGAAAGATTTCTTCCATTCTGTTCTTCTTGACATAAGAGGTTGTAAATCACCCTTAGTAGTCTTTAATATATTATCTGATTCGTTCAACAGTGCCTTAAAAGAATTCTTTTGCAGTTGAGTTATATTTTTATAGACTTCTTTGTAGGCGTTTTCAATAGCAGTTACAGCAGTTTTATTTTCTACGTTGAGTGAATGAATAGTATCATCTAACTCACTCATCAATATCTTCCCACGGGTTTTATTAGATTGCGCCAATTGAACTTTAAATTCCTTTGGAGTGATTTTAGCTTCTTTCCAAAACTCTTTCCCCATAGCAGAAATAACTTTATCAGTTGTTTCAGGAGTAAATGAAAGTGCTTGGTCTAACTGGTCTGCTAGTTCCGGCATACCACGTCTTATCTTGGCTAATGTAGCAGGAGGAAGTCTGGTTCCATTACGAGTTAAAATACTCTGGATTGAATTTGAAGCATATTTGGCTGACAATATCTTTGATTGTGATTCAGTAATCTTTTTTGCTTCTTCAGGATATAAAGCAGAATACTTTTCTAGCCAATTCTGACCTAATTTACCAACTTCATCATTGAATCTTTTATCCGCTATCTTCTTTACATAGTTGTCTATGGTTGAGTTTACTATTTTAAGAGGATTGTTTTCATACTGGACTATACGCTTACCGCCTTCACCAGTTGCACCAGCCTTCATTGTCTCACGATGCCGTGCCATATCAAATCTAGAACCAAATTCGGCTGCCTCGTATTCTCCTTTTACTTCTGTTTCAACCCCTTTGACAGAACGATGAAACGTAAACTCTTTAGGGACTTTAACCCCTTCCTTAATTGCTAGTTCACGAATCTCATTGATAGATTTAATTATCTCGTTTACCATCTGTTTTGCTTTAGGTGTAGAGAATGTGTAGTTGCCAGGGTTTTTAACGTAACCCTCTATCAAGTCAGAGAGGTATGTTGAAGTGCCATCCTTAGCCACTACACTCCTTACTAAAGCGTCTGGTGCAATATCTAATACTTTGATAGGGTCGCCTAATGCCTGAATCTTGGGAGTTAAAAGTCCTTTAACCCCATATCTCATATCAGATATTACACCACGTTTTATAAGAGCACGTTTAGTAATATCTAATGCGGAATCTTCAACACCAGGGGATTTTACAACCGCACTTATCCCCCCGATACGTTTAGTGATAGCACTTAAAACTGGTTTGCTTTCTGACCATTGAGCAACGGTCTTAAAGAAATCTTTCTTAAATAAGGTATTATCCAAAACTTCATCTGTTGGTAGATGAACTTTAGTTGCAATCCTACCTACCTTACTAAGTGCTTCGGTCATTTTATTAGTTGCACCTAATGCTTTTGCTCCTTTACCAGCCCACCCTAACCACGGTATCCACCATAAGGGCATAGAAAATTCGGCTAAACCCTTGACATAAGTAGGTGCTTTCCACGATTCATACTCTCTTTTTTGATGGTCTATCCATGACTCACCTTGTTCCCACCTAAGACTAGGAGAAAATGGAGATGTAATAATCGCAGCCCACGGATTTTCTAGATTTTCCGAAACCCATTCAAATGCGGGTGCTGTCCATTGAAGCAACTTGGGGAGAACCGGCACATTTGATATAACATTACCAACACCTTGCATTGCTTCTTCCGACCATTCTTTAGGTTTTTCCCAAAGTGCTACCTCTGAGTCTGCCGTCTCAGATTTGGGGATTGTCCATAACGCCTTATCTTCCTCAGGTGGAGTCCACTTAGCGGTTTCAGGCAGAGTCCATAAGGGTTTATCTTCTACGGGTGCTTTCCATAAAGTCATATCTTACACCCTCTTTGTACTAGGTTTCCATGCCCTTCCGAGACTTAAGGGTTGAGTGGCCGATATCGCCATCGTATTAGTTACATCTTCATAAGGAACATTCCCAGCCCAATCTACCAGCCCTGCATACATGGACTGCTGGGTAGGAGTAAGGGTATTCCACATCTGTAAGCTGGGTCGCTGTATCTCGGTTCTTGTTTCAGGCACTTTACCTTTCACATTACTAACCGTCTGCAACCACTCCGGTATCTCAGGGTTTGTATTTACTTCCCTGTTGATTGATGGCATCCCTACGGTAAATCCACCATTAATAACATCGGGCTGCGGGGTAGCCCAGTATCCCGCCTCATACTGGTCTGAGTATTTATTCACTATATCTGTGATAGCATCGCCTTTGATAAATCCCTTACCAGCATTTCTGGCTAACTTCATTTCCATGAGCTGTTGGTTAGCTGACTGCTCCGATTGCAGGATAGCGTTAGCAACCTGTTCCTCATAGGTTTGTGGATTAGATACCCTTGCTTGAGTCAGGGTATCATTAGGGTCTTTCATCCTCTTTCTTATTTCATCGGCGGCATCAGAGATTGATTCAGCCCTCTCCTGTGCATAAGCAAATTCCTCATCGGCTGTTAGTTGCTTTTTCTGGAAAGGATTAACCATGTTTTGCGCTTTATAAAGACCAATCCAGTTTCTCGCTTCTGGTTGCAAAGAAGCAATCATATCCTGTCTGGTCTGTTCCCACTGGTTTGCTAGTTCTTCATTATTCTCAAGCCCCTTTACTTCGGGTGTTAAGAACCCCCTCAGCCTTTCGGCGTTGAGATTACCAAGCTCTGCTTTTGTCTGAGCCTCTTGTAACTGCCTCTGGTTAGCAGCTTCCGTAACCTGCATCCTCTCATACCACGAAGGCTGGCCACTGGTAGACTTTTCCCACTCAAACTTCTCTCTGGCTAGTTTCTGCTCATCCACCATCGCATCCAATGCCGCTTGCGCCTCAGCGTCTGCCAGTGTAGGAGTTGCGGTAGTATTTGCAATTGCGGTAGTATTTGCTAGTATCTGTCGTGCCTCATCTATCTCCCCCGATTGAAGATAACTAACAATCTTACCCAATGTAACAGGGTCATTAATAAATTTCTGTTTAGCTTCCTCATAAACAGACTGATAATCAGCTTGAGTAGAGGTATTAGATTGAGGTAATACCTGACGTTTACCACTATTGACTTCATTAGCCCATGTTCTATATAGGTTATCTATCATAGTCCCTTGATAGCGAGCTTCCCCAAACTTCAATGGGTTATCACCTAATTGGGAACGAACATAATCCCAGAATTCAGGATAAGTATATATTTTCCCGAAAGCCTTATATAATTCATTGATATAATCCGATTGTTCTTTAGAATATAAACTTTGATTAGCCATTCTTATACCTCTCTATTGCTTTAAGGACTTTCCCTTCGTAGGCGTTCCATGCTTCCGGCATGTTAGTCCTAAACTGGTTCTTAACCTCATCGGGGGTGCTTACATAGTGTGCTACAAGGTCAACTGCACTTACAGATTTTACCCTGAAAGGCCGTTTCCCTTTGAACATCTCTTTAATCTGTGTCTTTACACTACCCACATCTTCCATAAGAATATCTACGGTTTCATCCAGAAAACTCTTATCCATATACTGCCCCCTGTGGTGACTGTCTGGCGGGTCTTATCTCTCCCATATCGGCTTGTTCCATACCTGCCTCAGTCTTGATATTACCAGTCCTCGGCTCTCCCCCTTTTGCCCCGTAGTCGGGAGAGGGATTAAGCCCTGAGACTGCGTTACTTACTATCCCCTGTATCTGTGACATCTGCTCTTCCTGATTCATTTCCTGAGCCATTACCTGGACTATCATCTGGACAATCGCAGGGTTGGAACGCATAACCATTTCTACCCATGCCTCTGCCCTCATCCTATTAGCTTCCTCTTTGGTATATCCCATCTCCATAAGGGCTTTCTCATGTGTAATAAGTCCCATCTGCCATTGTCTTTCTACGGTAGCCGTCTTCCTTGCCATATCAATCGGGTCGTCTTTTCTGAGATTAACGGTTATCTCGGCATACGACTTGTAATCGTTTTCCTGTAAATCGGGGGGAAGTATGTCTAGTTCCTTGTTAGAACAAATCCTTATCCCCAGTGCGATAACATCAGCCCATAGCGTATTAGTGTTATCTACCGCACAATCATAAATTGATAATCCCGCACTATTAAGTATATCTTCCTGTCTCCCCGAAGTTCCTGACGCTATCCCCTGTACCGATTCGGGGTACTTGGTGTTTAGTCTGCCCCTTACCTGAGAAGCATAGGCAAATACTTCCGGCCCGTAGGTAAGTGTTTTCTCCACATCAAAGTATTCCTTCGGTACTCCGCTTGGAAGCCTGACAATACTTATCGTATCAGGGGCAGGGTTGTAGCCTTTGAACGCTTCTACCTCATTTATGTTAGAGGTTTCAGGGATAAACAATGTTCTATGCGGTGCGGCGGTAGTATGTATGTTCTTGGAGAAATCGGAGGCCATAGTAGAATCTTCCACTATCAGGTTTCTTAACTGGCGTATCCTTGAGAACGCCATTAGTTCAGGGGATTTGCCTGCATCCGACTTTCCCCACCCGGAGTACCTGTGAAGGAATGGGACTTCCCCGTATATATTTCTTTTTATACCAGTACCGTTGGATAAGTTCCCATCACTATCAGAGAATAGGGGGGCACCCTCTTTTAAATCCCCCGCAAAGGCAAATACATTATCCTTATCATAATAGAGAAAGAAGTCTATTAGCTTACTCGGTTTCAAGTCTCCTGTATCCCAGTAAGGGTAACGTGTATGTAAGTCTCCGGCAGTCCTCTTATAACTTACCACTACCCTGGATGGTTGCCCGTTAAGTTCCTCAGACGGGTCAATAAACACTACCATCGGGTCATAGAATATAGGAATAACCGGACACGTTTTAGGGGTTTCTTCCTGCCACTTACCCTTCATCCATTTCGCTAAAGCCTCATTATGCACAAGGTAAATATAAGATTCCCCCCTGACGAACTTATCCTTGAAGGTTTCCCTGTATGGGTTGGAGTAAGCACGAAGCCAGTACGAGAGCCATTCATTTCCTGTGCGGGCTACCCTGTCGCTGGCCTTCTTGGTATTTTCCCCATGGTTCTTAGGTTCAACGTAGCATCTGGGGTTAGTCCCTATCAACTGGTTCGTAATAGTATTTGCCATATCGGCTACATACCCTGTTTTAATCTGGTATTTGGTATCTTTAATAAGGGGTAAATCGTATTCATCGGTAAAGAACTTCTGGTCTTCTGCCTGTTCATTTACCCTCTTACTGTTACGTTCGCCTACTACCCACTGTTTAAATTCAAGTATTTCACTAACATTCATATCTTATCTCCCGTATGTCAGAGGAATAGTATACGCCCTGAACTCTCCCCTCGGAACATACTTTTGTAACTGCCATAATCCCGCCATCATCATCACCCAGTCGTATGACTTGTGTATATCCATAATCGGCTTATCGGCTTCTCTCGGTATCATCTTGGCTTGTTGAACAAACTCCCTGTCATGTATAACGAACTGTCTCTTGGCGATAGCGAAGGCCAAATCTCCCATAGTCTTTAGCTTATGTTCTCCCGATACCCATTGACCGTGTTTCCCTTCATCTACCTTCCCATCCGGTTTACGCCTCGGAGCTTGGTTAGGGGTTTTCAGCGTGTCCATGCACATAGCAAAAGCTCCGCCGGCGCTCCCCGTATACTCATAAGAGTTAGAGGCATTATTGTATTGTCTTACAAGGTAGTCATGTATCTGAGCTACCCTATCCACTTTCTCTCTGGCACAAGCGGAACAGACTACCTCTCCCGTTACATAATCCAATACTCCCGTAACGAACGGGTCTTCCACTCCATCGGAGGGGTCGGTGAACAGGACATAGTGTCTTCCCTTAATAGGGGGCTTATAATACCTGACTACGTTATTGAACGTATCAAGTTCCTGTTGTCTTATCGGATGACAGGCATCATACCCCATATCCTCTAAAGCCTGTACCTCAAAGAAGTTGGAACTGAGGGAGATTCTTAACGTATCTTCTATCTTTGATGGGTACTGCCTATCAAGCTGATGCGCAGTGTATCGGGGTTTTAACCGTGATTCGTAGAACTCATCCAGTGTAAGCCCCTCTAGTCTTACCGGCCTGAGCCTCCACCCTAGAAAAACAAGCGCCCTGGACGGCTGGTTTTTATTGGTATAGAGTTCCAGGCCGGAGGGATAGACTTTCTTAACCGTATCGGGGTGTGAATAGAAATCGCTTACCCTGATAACGAAGTGATTACTCATATCATCCCCATAGACTGCCGACAGATTGATAAGTTGTCCTCCTGCATCTATTGATGGGGTGATATAAGAGAAGTTCTCCTCCGCTTTAGGGTGGTTATAAAGTTCATCTCTGACAACCAGAGTAGCATTATATCCCGAACCAGCCTTGTCCGTAGAGGGCAGGGCTTTGATTTCAGAGTATGACCACTTAAAGGTAATCCAAGCCCTTGTGTTGTTGTCTAAGGGGGTTCTCATATAGGGCGGAAGGTTCTCCCACATGAACTTTGTTTTGGAGATAAGTTCCCATGCCTCGTTTTCCCCCTGAGATAAGTAGAGGTTCTTGGCTACATCGTTAAATAAGACTTTCCACAGACCGTATCCGGCGACAGTCCATGAAACGCCTAGCTGTCTCGCCTTGTCAATATCAACTTCCTGATACGTGCAGAGGATGTCAAGCAAGTCCAGAAGATAATCCCACGGTTGCCACCGCACCTTGCTCATCGTGTTCTCGTTCCGAATCCAAACGAATTGGGTCAGGAACGACTTTACCGATGCCGCAGCACGGGCAGTTGCCACCGTATTTGAGATAGTCTTCTCGTAATCCTCTGATGGTGTCGTTGGCGATTCTAATGTAATCTGAGGGGGTAAGCTCAAGCCCTTTTGTCTCCTCTTTTTTATCTTTAGGAATCCAATCCATCATTTCAGCGTATAGTTTCTGTTGCGCTCCCGTTGCATCACCCGAAAAGCACTGTTTCCTCAGGTTCTCTAGATATTTTTCCTTTTCACCTTCGGGAGCCTGGGTTTTAGCTTTAAATTGTTTTAACCTTTTCCTGACAGTCTCAAATGATAGCGTCTTACCCTGTGTCTTGAGGTACTTTATAAAACTGTCAACGGTCTTAAGTCCCAGTTTATCTTTGTTTAAATATGCCTGGTAGAGAAGTTCCGTCTCCTCTTTCTTAAAATCATACATGTTTAGTCATTTTCTCCATGACCCAGACCCACAAGCGAGTGCTGGAATAGGCTACCAATGCGAGTATCCCGGTAAAGAACCATGCCTGGAAGGTATCCCCCTCTCCAAACCGGAACCCGATGTATGTACCGAGCACCAGTTCCGCTATCCCCAACATGGCTACGAGTTCCCTTGCTATCTTGTATAGGAGGTTCATCCTTCTCACCAATATTCATACGCATCCCGTGTTCTAAAGCATGGAGGTTCCTTCCCATCTCTTACCGCCTGATTCTGTTTAGCCCTTTCTTCTCTGCGATTCATTCGTTTGAACCAACTCGGAACTCCCCACTGCCTCCAATTACTCCAACTCTTATGAGCGCTTCTATCTTTCCATGTCCTGCTCATACGTTATTCTAGACTCTGCTTGCCCACCCCTTTCTAACAGCCTATTGCTATCCCCGTGCCGAAGCACTCACCATTATTCTATTTCTTGGGCTTCCATCCAGTCTTACGGAGCGTTCCGAATACATAAGCGTCTGCACGTTCCCCTTTAAGACCTTTCTTCCTTGCCTTAGCCCTTAGTTCCTTCTCTAACTTCTTCGGCATGATTTAATCCTTTGAATGTTCACAAGGTAGTAGTGACGCAATAGGTAGTGGGAAAATGGGTTAAGGTGCACTTTTCTTCCCATTCCTTGCCACAATCTACACAGTAGGGCTTAAGACATTTGGGGCAGAACTTGATATTAGCGTGTTTACATTCTCTCTTTTCACATTCGTGCATATTACTTCTCCAATGCTTCATAACATTCCAGTATCTTTTTCTTAATGGCTTCTATAAGCCCCTCAATCGTTAAAGGATAGTAATACCCTTCATCAAAATACTTATCCCACTCATCTAATAAAACCTTTAATTCGTCAATAACCGCTTCATTTGAGGTAATCTTGCTTCTTATCAGACTGCCCATATCCACCCTGTTTTTCTTCTGTACATCATAATGCGTGTCGGCGGGAAGAGACCCAAAGGAACTTAGTAATTCATCCAACCAATCTTTTATCTCCATACTTATCCTTTCACCTATATAAATTATACCATAACCACTTTATTTAACTTTGCGTGGAGTTCTTTATGGTGTTTTCTACATAACCACTTTATATCGTAGGGTTTGGAATAATCACCGTGATGTCTTTCCCCTAGTTTAAAACATCCTTCTATCTCACATATCTGCGGTTCCGGGTATCTAAGCAGCGCATAATTTTGTGCCCTATGTCTTTGAGGGTTTTGTCTTATATATGCTAAACGCCAACTATACTGTCTATCTTTATGAAGAGCATACCACTTAGCTTGGCTTTTTCTATTATACTTTGGATGATTAGCCATATAAACTCTCCAATATTCTCTCCACTTATCCTTATTCTTAGCAAACCATCTAGTATTGTATTTTAACAGACATGATTTACACATATAATTACTTTTTTTAATACTACTAGAATAAAACTTAGTGATGTCCGTCTCTCCACATTTATTACATTTTATCTCTTTCATGCCACGTAGTTTACCTCATATTCAACATTTACTTACTTCACTTATATTATAACAGAATAACTTATACCTTACCAGATGCCTTGAACCTGAAATCTCTATACCTTCACCTGTTGGGAATGGGTTAAACTACATATTACAGGTCAATATTCCTTAACCCCTTCGCACCTGGCTATCTTTATGGACAGATGTCAGCCAATACCCCGTATTTTCCTTGCCTTTTATGCCGTAATGTCTTTAATTGTGGACGCCAACTGTGCATACCAATACGTTCAATCTTATATTTATGGGGCGTATAATGTTCGTTAGGTAATGTTTCGTCAGATACAAATTAGTTGACTTCCCATTATTTGAGGGCTTATTGTCCTTTTCTTAGCCTCACCTGTCATTAATTGTGCCTTATCTCAACTGTTATAGTCCATATAGAACAGTTAGGCATGGGGCTGTCTAACCCCACCTGTATCTAACCCCCCGAGTATAGTAACCCCCCATAATACAGTAATCTTCCCATACGCAGTAACCCTCCACAGAACCCACCACCCAAGCCCCACCATAAAGAATAATGAATAATATATGGAGGGATACTTACCTAATATAATTAGTGTTATTCCCTTATATGGGCTATTGAGGGTTGGCAATCAGTATCATCCGGCAGGCGCATAGCTACGAATCATCGGCTCGTAATTTAAAAACTGAAACACCCGCTAATAAAAGAGTTCAGCACTTACGCAGCGACCGAACAAGAAGAAGTAGTCAACTTCTTGATACTCTTAATACAACCAGCAGGGATTGTAGTCCTACCTAGCACTTGGGTTTCAGTCAGCCCAAGTGCTAGTGTTTTATATTCAGGTTTATCATCTATCATAAACCCTACTGCATAACAGACGCAAGGCGGTAGTGGGTCTATTTCATCAAGATATTCCCACCTCTCCATTCCCTTACTGTCTACCCATTCAATCAATACTATTTCTTTGTCCATAATCAAATTGACCTGCTACCCAAAATTGTTAATTTCAAATTGATACACTACCCCCTTAAGTCTATTACAATTTATACCCAAACAGATTGATTAGCCTATGGATTTTAAAAGCCAATAATCTGGGTAGCTTCATCATCTTGTGTCCTGATGGAGTATAAAGTACACCATCATCCGAACACCCGCATAGACCATAAAACAATCTCATGTTCACTCCTTATAATCTCTTATCCTCTATATCTTCAATACTAGGGGCTTCTGCCTTTGTCTGGTGTGCCATGCGTGTTATCGCTTCCTTATTTAATTCTCTGACCGGGATGAATGGCTGGCTCGCTATCTTCATTGCTCTGATAAAATCTGCCTTACTTATTGTTGAATCGTTCTTTCCTGTAAAGGTTGTTCTTATACGCTCGGGGAGTTGGCAATCAGCTACTTCCTTCACCGGCATAGCCTTATCATCCACCCGTACGCTATCATTCCATTTGGGACTGCGCTTTGTATACTTCCGCTTTTGTTTCCTTGTCATTGGTTTACCCTCTACCAATTTTCACCCCTGATAACATTATAACACAATACCATGTTTTACCCCTATACAAAAATATTTCTGTCAAAACACTTGACAAAGGGTTAAGTGATTTGTATAATAGAAAGAATATAGAGTAAAGGAGGAATGAAAACAATGAATCTTAATCAAATGCTACACCAACAATCGGCTTATGAAACTTATCGCATAAAAGTAGAACGTGCAATAAAACTATCGGACGATGACCCTTATCTGCACGATACAATAACTCGTCAAATAAAAGACGCAGATTATGAACTACAAAAAACCCTTGATATAATCCGTCTTGATATAATCCGTAAAGAACTAAAAGACAGTTAATCCTTTTACCACTTGGGCACTAGCTCCGGTTAGTGCCCAAACGTAAGCGGATTAAACGCTTAAATAAATAATGTAAAGGGGATTAGATAAAATGATAACCGAAACTAATAAAAAGTATCTGACAGTCACGGAAACAGCCAAGCTAATCAGGCAAGAGATTAAAAAGCACTTTCCGAATACAAAGTTTTCCGTTAGGTCAAGTTCCTACAGCATGGGAGCGTCAATACATATCTCATGGACTGACGGGGAACGCACCAAAACAGTTGAGGCGATAGTCAAGGGCTTTGAGGGCAAGAGTTTTGACGGCATGAATGACCTGGCATCATATCAAGATAGTTGGCTATTGCCTGACGGTCAAGCTGACCTGGCATATAGGCCGGATAGTTACGGAGGGTCAATACCTGAATACGTAAGCGATGCGCCACACCCTAACGCTGAAATAGTCCACTTTGGTGCTGATTATGTTTTTTGCAATCGCCATATATCAGACTTCGACAAGCGGGAACAGGATGCCGCTAGCTATATCCGCCAGCATTGTAATTGCACCGGCACACCGCCAAGTGATATGTTTGGCAATGAATGGGTGAATAACCTAGCCCGTAATATGGCATGGGACTATGACCCAAAGGAAACTATACAACAGACTTTTGAAAGAATAGTTTTAAGAAGCTAGCACTTTCACCACTTACCGGATAGCTTGAGGGGGTTATCCGGTAAACGTGAGAGCACTAACAATGGAATAATAATGAAGGGGGAACTCAATATGCGCTCTATCCAAAGCCGAAGGGGAATAACAACAGGAAGGTGGAATATGGGAATTAAAAGGAGAACTCTTAACGGGAATCTTGGCGCCTACCATTTCCAGAATAAACTAATGGATATGAGAATGGCAGAATTTAGTAGAAGGCTGTCTGCGGCAGCCACACCAGCAGAACGGAAACAGGTTATGGATGAAAGCCAACAATATTTCAATGAACAAGATAGGGTTTATAAACAACTCGGTGAGGAGCTAGTGCATATAACTAGTAAGCACTGGTGGGAATTTTGGAAATAGGGGGGAAGTCATGCTAATGCTCACCAAATAGATTACTTCGATAAGGGTTTTTGGGAAGGGGCAGCGGGGTTCTGGGACAATCTGAGAACATGCTTGCTTCTAAATATTCTCGGCAAACTAATAAAGACGTGGATGTTGAACTTATATCTGCGATGTTTGAAAAATGGCAGGAGTTGGAAGCTGAAAATCGTAAACTGCTGGAAGAACTCCGGGCGATGAAGGAAGTTTCAAGAAATAAAGAGGTAATCGCCAAGACACAACTAATCAAGATGCTGGAAACTGTAAAAATTCAGGATAGAGAGGGATGCGTAAATGCACTATTGGAAATGCGATAAATGCGGTGTAGAAAGCACAGAACTGATGAGAGAAGTTTTAATACCTGGGCAGGTTCGTTATAATCAACTGTGCGCCAAATGCAATGATGAGTTTATTTTGATTTTCAATTCTGCCGAAAGGGTAAGAGAAAAGATGTTTGATGCGTGGTTAAATCCACTGAGGGTAAAAGATTATGATGTATCCTAGAAAAGCAAGGTATAAAACATATCGTGGATACCAGAAGGCATTAAGGACGTGGAGAATATTCAACCGTAAAAGATTACTTGACGTTATTGAGTTATAATCTTAAAATGGAGGTAAGAGATGACAATTCTAATAGTACAATGCGCTTGGTGCAATAAACCTCTAGGCCAAAAGGATGGTAAAGGCGTATCCGGTATATCACATGGTATCTGCAAGAGCTGTGTTAAAAAGTATTTCAAAAAGGAGTTGTTAAATGTTAGAGGCTAAGACACAAAAAGAGTTTGATGAATTATCTAAATCAGGGGAGTGGTTCTACGTAACCTCTGGAATTTGGGAGGCATGGGAACAATCTCATGTGGAGGCATGGGAACAATCTCATTATGGGAATCCAATATTAAACCATCATTAAAAAGAGATTCAAAAGGGAGGTTTTGTTAATGGAAGTTCAAAAATCTATAAGGCGCAGGGTAAATATCAGCACATCGGTTAAGGGGATTAAGACGTTTGAAGCGACTGTGGATATGGAGAACGCTACGCTTGATGAAGTTCTCGCAGAAAGTGATAAATTAGTGAGCGCCCTTGACACAAGATACCCAATAAGTGAGGTAATGGTGAAATGATAGAGGATTCTAAGTTCGTAAAATCAATAGCAAGTAACGCACCGAAGAAAGGGCAAAAGGTTACATGGGCAGATGGTAAGACCGATATTATCTTTGACCAAGAATGGGTGGCCTTATTAAACCAAGCCCTGAAAGAGAACCGCTTGGTACACTTCACAAAAGATAAGAACGATGCCGGATACTGGAATATACAAACACTGGAACTGGCGCAACTAAACAAGGAACCTACCAAGCCACCGATTATAGAATCCAGTATGCCACCTAAACAAGAAAAGCCCACTGAAATATCCCCTATGACTCCTGATAAATGGGCAGAGAAAGACCGTATTACTAGAAAAAGTATAGAACGCCAAACAAGTCTCAATGCTGCAATTGAACTGGGTAAGGCTATGGGGGTATCCCCTCTAACTAGTTCACAGATAATAGCTACCGCCAAATTGTTTGAGGCGTATCTTGAAGGACAGGAGGTTGTTAAAAAGACAAGATTAGTTGAGGAAGCAAAACGCTTGAATGAGGAGGCTTAACAACTGAATAGTGCTGGTGGCGGAATAGGTAGACGCAAAGAGGCACTTGCCCGAATCATTGAAGTTCGGGAACAACAAGAAACCACCATGAGGTTGCCCTGCGAAGGGCGAATTGAGATTCCTCAACTCATCTAGGGTGCAAATCCCTAGCCAGCACAAGCCAGCCACCCAAGAGGGAAGCCTTAGCGTAGCAATTGTAGTGAAGCAGAGGGCTGCTACTGGCTGGCGAAAGCCCTGAGCCGAAAGAGGCCACTGAGATTGCATCAAGGAACTCTAACAGGCTCAGGCAAAGGGTAGAGTGGGGGTGCTGAACGGGGATAAGGAAGGATAAATTGAGTGGAATAATCTTTTGGGATAACCTACACCAGCCCCCACTCTTACCTGAATAGAGTAAAAGGAGTGAAAGATAATGAACTACACTAAAGGGGAAAATATTAAACAAAGATTTGTAGATGCGCTTGTCAGCTGTGAACTCCATTTTGATACTGACCAGTTGGTAAAAGTCTTAGACATTTGTGATGAACTGGGGATACCAGATATGTATGAGGCACTAAAAGCAATGGCTGATATTCATAGTCCAATTGTGCCCATGCAAGCCCACGCAATGGCTGACAAGGCTCTAGCCAAAGCCGAGGGTAAGCCCTGAGTGAATATGAGAAATATACTTATCGCCCTACTCATCGGTATGAATATCGCTAAGAATGGGAAAGGATAAGACACGGGAGGTAAGGAGCATGGAAGGATATTTTAAGTTTATCGTGTGTGTGTTTGGTATAGGCGTTCTTGCTTTAGTAATTATCGTTATTGCTGCTATGGTTACTAATAACACAGAGGTTTTACAGGCATTATTCTAAAAGGAGGTAATTCATGACTAAAGAACAGCAGATAGAGGAACTGGCAGAGATAACGCAACCAGTAATACTTAAATATGCACCAGAATACGAGGATGAGGCTTCCTGTTTGTACAACTTCAAACAGGAATTATCACAAGCTATCCTCTCCGCAGGCTACACCAAGTCTCCAGAGATAAAACTGACACTGACAAACCAAAAAAAGGTGGATAAGATAATGTCAAGATTTGCCTACATAACAAAACCGACTGAAAAGGCCGTATTTAAGGATGGCTATTTACAAGGTTGTATTTCCCAGTTATCCCACAATGAGCAGGAAGTAGAAAGACAGTTAAGGAAATAGGAAAATGATTACTGAAAAAGTCGGGAAAATGATAATAAGACGCTCACCTAAAAGTGACAGCGTTTGCGATATTATCCTTATGGATATAAAAAATACAGAAGGATATAAGGCATCGTTGAATACTGAACAAACTAGGGAAGTCAGGGATTTATTAAACAAATATATACGAGAAGCGGAATTACTTAACCTTTAATGAGCAGGAAGTAAGAGAACAAACAGGGAGGTAACCCATGCCACCCCCGATTTATAGAAAATCTAGCCCGCAACGAGATTTATTTTTTACTTGTGTATTTTGGTTCCTAATAGGTTACACAGTTGGTTTTATTATCTGCCAAATTTGCATTAAATGAAAGGAGAACAAAATGCTAACACCTGAACAGCAGATGGAGATGGTGAAGTTGGGTAAGGGTAATTAAGGAGATTAAAAATGAAATGTTATAAATGCGGTAAGGAAATGGATAGAGAAAATAGTTTAGCTACTATCAAGGGGATAGAAATAGAAATTGATGTAGCGATGCGTTTAGAGCCAGTGTTGCCGGGTGATATTGAATATTACAATCAGCAGTTGGGCAAATACTCCGATGGGCAGGGTAGATGTCATATTGGTATTTGTTATGAATGTTATATAGATGGTCTATTCAATATGGCAGGAGGGGGTAAATGAAAGCAAGTGATACTGTGATGGGGAAAAGTAAATTGGAAAGGTTGATTAAGAAATATGGGCTATTCGGCAAACAGTGAGGAAAGAGTAAATGGTCAAACAAAATGATAATTCGGCAAGGGGAGTGGAAACGGGATTAGGGTTTACTCACCAACTGTTGGTAGAAATTGGAACTAAATGGCTAACACGCCAATACTCGGGCATTGTAGTATTACCCGAATACAGCAGAGCAAGCGGAGAAACCCCTGATGTTATAGGCTTTAGCAAACGAGATTCATACGTAATAGAGTGTAAGATTAGTCATACTGATTTTCTAGCAGACAAACGCAAGCCGTATAGGGAAAACGGGAATGGCATGGGTAATTACAGATGGTATCTATCACCATGCGCTATCTCTAAAACCGAGATACCCGAACAGTGGGGGTTGCTAGAATACAGGAATGGGAGAGTGTTCAAAGTAGTTAATGCCATTCGTTTTAACCACGCTGAAATACGAGAGCACGAATACGGAATCCTGCAATCTTTAGTGCGAAGAGCTGATATACGGGGGCTACTTCCACAGTTAAGAATGGAACTAGAGGGGTCACCGGCTCTCCCCCTAGACAGTGAGGCTATAAAGCCATGACAACGTATTTGCTAGGCACGTATTTGCTGAAGCACAAAAGAACGTATCTGCTGGAGGGTAAGGAATGAGTGACCACTTAACTAAAGAAACAGGCAGAAAGCCCAGAGTCCGCAAACCGACTATCGTGTGTCTTTGTGGCTCAACCCTTTTCGGCGAGGCTTTTAGGCTGGCTGAATTCCAGGAAACACTTGCCGGAAAGATTGTCCTCACTATCGGTTGTAACATGAAGTCAGATGATGACCTTTTTGGTCACCTCAACGAAGCCGCACGAGAACAGATAAAGCGCAACCTAGACGAGCTGCATCTTCGTAAAATTGACCTTGCAAAAGAAGTGCTGATATTGAATGTCGGCGGATATATAGGCGAGAGCACATCACGGGAACTTTCCTACGCTCAGGGGTTAGGTAAGACCATTAGATACCTAGAAATCCCACACTCTCCCGACATTAGAAAAGGAGCTAAATAGTGAATGATTACACAGGGTATGCCGAAAAGCCGAAATATGGATACCAAGTAGATGGCGCCGGGTTTGGTATTGTGAAAGAACAAGCTGAAATCTCTTTTAAGGCAGGTATTAAAGAAGCAGTTGAGTGGATAAAGAAACATGAACTTATTGAACCTGACAAGGATAGTTTAACTCGTTTTGAACCTTTTTACCAGATAGAAGCTAAGGAACTTAAGGAATTGGGAATAGATTGAACGAGGATAAAATGGGGGTAAATCCATTAGAGCACTTTCTTTCCCATATAAATATTCTTGATAATGGGTGTTGGGAATGGACTGCAAGCAAGGATAGTAATGGCTATGGATGGTTTTATGCTAATGGGAAAACAGGCAGAGCGCATCGGTTTTCTTATGAAGTACTAGTTGGCACTATTCCCATTGGATTAGAAATTGACCATCTTTGCCGAAATACAAGTTGTGTCAACCCTGACCATTTAGAAGCAGTTACACGTCAAGAAAACACTAAACGTGGATTAGCTGGAAAAGTAAACGGAGATATACAAAGAGCCAAAACACATTGTCCTAAAGGGCATCCTTATGACGAATTAAATACTTACCATCGCCCAGATGGAGGACGTGATTGTAAAATGTGTCTGCGCACAAGGTCTATTGAATCCTTACTGCGACGGAGGATAAAATCATAAACGAGGACTGCGCCAAGTACGCTTCCTGTAAGGATAGATACGTTGTCTCTAAACCTTACCGGCTGAGAAGAACACCCACTGATTTTACTTATAAGCCATGGTGCTACTATTGCCATGAGTATGAGCCGGCACCCGTTATTAATGTCATTGAAAGAAAGACTGTCTTTAGAGAGAACTTAACAGATGGGCAGTTTCTCAAACTCCAAGCGCTGGTTCACGACTTAAAAGATAAAGTGGAACACCTAACCACTGATAAGAAAAAAAGAAGTAAGTATGATTGATAGTTGTACAACTCCCTACATATATACTTTATCTTAATATTTATATCTAATTAAGTATATATATTATATGACAAAACTTAATCGCCGCCTAAAGTTTAGAAAAATATCACAGGCACGAATTAGCTACGGATAGTTGTAATAGTTGTTAGCGTTGTATCGTTGGAATGCGTTGTAAAAGTTGGGCTATTCGGCAAACAGTGAGGAAAGAGTAAATGGTCACACAAAATGATAATTCGGCAAGGAGAGTGGAAATATGCTAAATAAGTCTAAGGGTAATATGTATCCTTGGGTGACGCATACTTGGAACCCTATTCGTGGCAAGTGTCCGCACGATTGCTCGTACTGCTACATGAAACGGTATCCCCAGCCTGCTTTACTTATTGAGCCAAAGGAGCTACGCACAAATCTTGGGGCTAAAAACTTCATCTTTATTGGCTCATCGTGTGATATGTGGGCGACTAATGTCCCTACTATGTGGATAAATGACGTCATTGAGCATTGCTCGCATTTCGACAATCGTTATTTATTCCAGAGCAAGAACCCTGGGCGATTCCTAGACACGCCTTTCTTCAATGAACAATTCCGGTTGCTAGACGTACTTCTAGGCACAACCATTGAGAGTAATTACAACCTACTGGCAACCTGTCATGCGCCTAATGTCTTTGAAAGATACCAGGCTATGAGTGCTATCCACTGTAAGAAGATGGTTAGCATCGAACCTATCATGGACTTTGACCTTGCCATGATGGTGACGTGGATAAAAGACATTCACCCCGACTTCGTAAGCATCGGCGCAGACTCAGGCAACAATCATCTCCCCGAACCGTCTTGGGGAAAGGTGCAAAGTCTTATCAAGGAACTAAATCAAATCACGGAAGTCAGGCAGAAGGATAACCTGAAGCGTTTGAACCAGGAGGGGTCACCGGCTGTCCCCCCGCCCACTGAGGCTATAAAGCCATGACAACGTATTTGCTAGGCACGTATTTGCTGAAGCACAAAAGAACGTATCTGCTGGAGGGTAAGGAATGAGTGACCACTTAA
>Ga0265297_10003613_pt1 | contig 27503 bp, 21 predicted proteins | sample Munlanlwell13791_FD_192502 | JGI IMG/M metagenome (GOLD analysis project Ga0265297, IMG submission 192502) | Leachate microbial communities from a municipal landfill in Southern Ontario, Canada - Leachate well 137-91 | ecosystem: Engineered > Solid waste > Landfill > Unclassified | place...
AATGCGTGTAAGACATTCTAAATCCTCCTTTTTTAATGGCTGGCTAATCACTACCATTTTACAAGGACAAGATTGGGATGTCTTTTTGAGTCTATTTGTAAAGCTTCGAACTGGAACTTAACCAAAAACCATTGACAAAATGCTATATGTTTGCTATAATGAAGAAGTTATCAAAATTGATAACCGCGAGCTTGTTGAGTTTAGACCACTATGTTATTCTCAACAAGCTCGCGCGCCTACGCGTAATGTCACCTATGTAATATGGCCACACTCGCAAATCAGCGCGCTGGCACTAAGTGCCGTACCCTTCCAGAGGGTATCCCTGCAGCTAAGGGTCCGGGTAACGGATACCAGGAAAGTCAGACAGGGAAAGAGTAAGGAAGGGGTTTTGTACCCGTCCGGCGCCAACTACCTCACCGCGCGTCGGCGGCATCAACCAGGTCCGTGTCCAGTCAGTTAGCTCGCAAGCATACCCGAGCGAAACTGCAGGGCACGGGCATTTTTTTATTCAAGACAAGAATACTTTAAATAGGAACGACCGTACAGATACCAAGTATTAAAAAGTTATTTACGATAATGAAAATATATTCAGCTTTTACCTTGACCGACTCCGTGATATAATAATTCTATGATGACGTTATTGCCATATGTTTTGATGTTGATAGTTTTAATCGGTTTCGGGTTGATTGTCTTTTTTGTTTTCCGAAAATTAAAAGAGATGGAAGATGCGCGCCACAATGACCAATCAATGCAAATGTTGAATCAAAATATGAATAGTATGTCGGAGCGAATTGATATAACCAACCAAGCGATAAGCCAGCGACTCGATAAGGCGGCTCAGGTAATTTCCGAAGTCACCAGAGAACTTGGAACGATGTCACAAATCGGTTCCCAACTTTCAAATTTTCAGGAATTTTTAAAATCACCAAAACTTCGCGGCGGGCTGGGCGAACAGGGGCTGAAAGATATGCTGGCCCAAACATTTCCCCATGAGCTTTACAAAATGCAGCATAAATTTAGAAACGGACAAACCGTTGACGCTGCAATTAAGATTGACGCCGGGATAATTCCGGTAGACGCCAAATTTCCTCTGGAAAATTTTAATCGAATTTTGAATGCCAAAACCGATGAGGAAGGGGCGGATGCCAGACGAAAGTTCCGGTCAGATTTTCGGGTCCATGTTAATGCTATCGCAAAAAAATATATTGTTCCGGACGAGGGCACAGTTGATTTTGCCATGATGTATATCCCGTCCGAAACCGTCTACTACGAATTAATTTCCAATGAACAGGATTTGCACGATTACGCCGTGCAGGCCAAAATCATCCCGACCTCGCCAAACACTTTTTTCTACTACCTGAGAACTATCATGTTGGGCTTGCAGGGAAAAAGAATATCGGAGATGTCGAAACAGATACTTGGGACTTTAAAAGTTATCCAAACCGAATCAAAAAAATTTGGCGATAATCTTGGAGTTTTAAATCGTCATGTAACCAATGCCAAGGGAGCAATGGAGAAAGTTGACGCTGATTTTATGCGCCTCTCAACCAAGATTGATCAAGTCGGGCAGCTAGAAGAAACTCAAGCAAAATTACTAGAAGATGACACAAATCAAGAAATTATTTAAGCGCAATCAAACTGCATTGCTATTATCAGGAGTGGTTATTCTTGCTTTGCTAATATTTATTCCGGCCAAGCTAAAGGATAGCGCCCCCGTAGTCAAAACCCAGGCGGTTCTTAGCACTTTAACCCTAACAACAATTCCTGATCAAAGAACCGACGTTGAAATCCCGATACTAATGTATCACCACATTCGTGATTATAATAATCCAAGCGATCAAATTGGCAGCAATTTATCGGTTTCTTTATCAAACTTCCAGCAACAACTTGATTTTCTCAAATCCAACGGATATATGACAATAACATTTTCCGATCTGAATTTATTCCCGCAAAAAGCTTTGCCGGATAAGCCAATAATACTTACTTTTGATGATGGGTATGCTGATAATTACCAAGCTTTCACCAGTTTGAAAAAAAACGGGCAGTTGGGAGTCTTTTATATCATCTCCGGATATTTAGGTCGGGCGGAACACTTGACGGCTTCACAGATTAAGGAAATTTCCGACTCAGGCATGGAGATTGGATCTCACAGTCAGAGCCATCCAGACTTAACAGGATTAGACTCGACAAAATTAGCGCTAGAACTTACCAGTAGCAAATCCACACTGGAAGAAATTACCGGAAAACCAATTTCTAGTTTGTGCTATCCTGCAGGCAAATATAATCAGTTAGTCGCCACAGCTGTAGGTAATTCAAATTATTTGAGTGCAGTCACAACCAAGAGCGGCATCGCATCAACCAGATCGCCTAAATACGAATTATCTAGAGTTAGAATAAACCCAAACGACAGTCTGAAAATATTTGCTGCAAAAATTAGCCAAAATGATTAAAAAAATCACGATCGAAAACGAGCAGGCAAGGGAGAGGCTCGATGTTTTTATTTGTAAAAAATATCCGGAAATAAGTCGCAACCAAATTCAAAAAGCAATCGATGACCAAAATATCAAAGTTAATGGCAATGTTGCAAAGCCAGGTTTAAAATTAAAAACGGGGGATTCACTTGAGATTAATGAATTATTTATTTTAGAATTAGACAAATCAATCGAATTAATAGCAGAAAACATTCCTTTAAAAATTATTTATGAAGATGATAATTTGATTGCCGTCGATAAGCCGGCTGGTTTGGTTGTCCATCCTGCTCACGGGAATCTGACCGGAACGTTGGTTAATGCCTTAATTAGCCACGAACCGGGAATAACCCGTGTGGTCGATACTAATTCCAGTGGCAGTAATGTTAGACCGGGAATAGTCCACCGGCTTGACAAAGATACCTCGGGGATAATTTTAGTAGCAAAAAACAAGAAAACACTTTCTTTTTTATCAACTCAATTACAGAGTAAAAAAATTATAAAGACCTATCTGGCTCTGGTTTACGGCAATACAGAAAATGTCGGGTCAATAGAGGGCTACATTGGCAGAGATAAAAATAATCGCAAGAGAATGGCTGAGACAGATAGCCAGCACGGTAAATTAGCATTAACAAATTTCAAGACGATAAAACGTTATAAATTCACAAATCGGGATTTATCGCTTTTGGAAATTAACATCCCGACCGGCAGGACTCATCAAATACGGCTACAGATGAAAAGTATAGGATTTCCAATTATCGGCGATCAGACATATTATACAAAAGAAAGTAAAAATCTTTCATCCTTATTGCACGCTATAAGACAAATGCTTCATGCTTGGAAAATTGAATTTTATTTACCAGAATCTGGTGACAGAATAAAGTTGCAATCCGATACTCCGGATGATATGAGCCAAGTTTTGAATACACTGTCATAATATGTATGACTTTGTAATATTTGGATTTGACATCGCGAAAAAATATATGCTAGGTTAAGCATATACATGGAACGCGAAAGAATCACTATCTCAATAAAAAAAGATTTACTGTCAAAAATCGATTCCCGTATTGACGGTCTTAGAATGAGAAACCGATCTCATGCAATAGAAATTATCATTTCGGAATCTTTTGGTATTGGACAAATTGATACTGCCGTTATTATGGCCGGTGGAAAAGGTGCGCTAAAACTGATACCGATTATTGAGGATTCTCTTCAAAAATTATCCGGACTTGGAATTCGCAAAGTATATATTGCCGTCGGCTATCTGGGAAACAAAATTAAACAAAACCTCTCAGGAAATCATAATGTTGAAATTGAATATATTGAAGGCGGGGAGGGAACAGCAGGATCATTAAATTTAATAAAAAAACAGGTTAAAAAAACCTTCATAATTATTAACACCGATCAGGCATTCGATTTTGAATTAAAAAAGATTGTAGATTTTCATAACAAACATTTACCGGCGTTAACCTTAGCTTCAACAAACCAGAGCATGAAGGGAATCTATATAGCCGAAACTGAAATTTTCGATTTTATTGAAGATGGCTTTTCAATGCTTGAAGAAGATATCTTTCCAAAATTATTGGAGAAAAACAAATTATTGATATATCCAATATTGTGATTGACTTCTTTCTAAATCTCATTTAAAATAGGTTTTAGACAATATGAGAAGAAATTGGTATATTTTTGGACTGATTATAATTGTTTTGACCCTTTCGGTTCTAGCTGATATTCCCAAAGGGCCAAAATTTTTTGGTAAAGAAATTAAAACTCATTTGGGACTCGATTTGCAAGGCGGAACTGAAATTATTTACCAAGCTGATCTATCAAAATCAAACGATAAATCCAAAGACCTAAACAATCTGATGAACATATTCCGCCAACGCGTAGATAGCCTTGGCGTGGCAGAACCAACCATCCAACAGCAGGGGAGTGATCAGGTTTTGATCCAATTACCGGGCGTCAAAGACATTGACCAAGCAATCGCTGCTATCGGTCAAACCTACGAATTAGTCTTTATGGCAGAGGCCGCTGATGCTACAACCGGGCTTGCCCTAAACGATTATTATCAACCTGATTACACCCTTCCTGGCTATTGGACTCCTTCAGACCTAACCGGAAGCGACTTGATCGGATCAGATGTAACATATAACACTCAAAACCAAGGAACTGGCCAAAGCGAACCGGTCGTTACGCTAACTTTTAATAACGCCGGGAAAGAAAAATTCGCAAAACTAACCAAAGAAAATTTGAATAAACAAATGGCGATAGTTTTAGACAGGCGTATCGTTTCCGCACCAACTGTACAAGCTGAAATTACAGACGGCAAAGCTATCATAACCGGTCAAAAGGACATTAAGGAAGCTAAAAAACTATCAGACCGGCTCAACGAAGGTGTCTTGCCGATCCCAGCTAAAGTAATAGCTCAACAAAATATCGGCGCAACACTTGGGGCCGACTCAATCAAAAAGAGCCTGACTGCCGGTGTTATCGGCCTGCTTATTATTGCGCTATTTATGCTGATCCACTACAAAGTCCCGGGAGCCGTGGCCGTAGTCGCTCTTGTAATTTATTCTCTCATCTCTCTTGCAGTCTTTAAAGTCGTGCCGGTAACAATGACTTTAGCCGGTATTGCCGGTTTTATCTTGTCAATCGGTATGGCTGTCGATGCCAATATTCTTATCTTTGAAAGAACGAGGGAGGAATTAAGAAATGGTAAAGATATTGTTGCGGCAATTGAAGAGGGATTTAGGCGGGCATGGAGTAGTATTAGGGACTCTAACTTTTCAACCATCATTACCTGCATTATTCTGTTCTATTTCGGAAGCGGGATAATCAAGGGGTTTGCTTTAACCCTGGCCCTGGGTGTAATAATTTCAATGTTTACCGCCATAACCGCTAGCCGGAACTTCCTGGTCTTACTCTCAAAAACTAAGTTTAAGAGGTTCTTAAATGTTTAGCCTAGTCAAAAATCGCTTATATTTCTATATTTTTTCCTCCCTGCTAATAATCCTTAGCCTAATTTCAATTTTTGTTTGGAAGTTAAATTTAGGCATCGATTTTACCGGCGGTACAATTTTGGAAATAAGTTCCCAGGGAATTACCGACAAAATTGACAAAGTTAAAACGGCAGGGGATAGCGCCGGAATAAAACTTGAGTCTATAAGCACGTCAGGTAACGACAAATTAATTATTCGCACCCATAATATTTCCACCGACGAACATAGCAAATTATTAAGTTCAATTAAAAGCGAAGTTGCTGGAGATATTGTTGAAACCTCTTATCAAACAATCGGCCCGGCTGTAAGCCGTGATATTACGAACAAGGCCATTTGGGCAGTTGTTGTTGCATCATTGGCGATCATCCTCTACATTGCTTATGCCTTTAGAAAAGTGCCCAAACCGCACAGTTCATGGCTTTTCGGCATTACCGCTGTGACCGCCTTATTGCACGACCTAATTATCACAACAGGTTTTGTCTCCGTCGTCGGACACTTCTATGGTTTTATGCAGGTTGATGCCTTATTCATCACTGCACTTCTAACCATTATGGGTTTTTCCGTTCATGATACTATTGTCGTCTTCGACCGCTTGAGGGAAAACATGATTAAAAACCCCGGCGCCAGCTTGGAAAGTCTGGCCAATGATAGCATCTTGCAAACCATATCCAGATCAATAAATACTTCACTGACAACAATCTTTGTCCTGACTGCACTTTATTTGCTGGGTGGCCAGTCAATCAGCCATTTTGTGCTAACACTAATCGCCGGTATCACATTCGGAACTTATTCATCAATTTTCATCGCCACCATGCTTTTGGTCAGTTGGGGCAAGAGACGAGAAACAACAGAGTAGGAATCATAGCGGGGGAGAGGGCAGTTTGAAAAAACTGTCTTTTTTATTTTTGTCTGATTAGATCTTTTCCAATAATAGCTTAACAATAAAAATATTCTGAAAAATAAAAGGTGCAAATAAAAATACGAAAAACCATTGACAAATTAAATAATATTTGCTATAATGTATTTGTTGAAGTGATCTCACGGTCAACGGCTCGGCACACACCCGGTGCAGCCAAGTCAAGATCATTTCAGCGAGCCACCAGCCGCTGGACACCGAACCACGGCTGGTTTTTTTATTAAAAATCAAATTATACATTACTGGACTATATATTTTAAAATAGTCGGCCAATTTATCAGCTAAACAATATTCTTTCAAACTGGGGCATTCTGAGGCCTTTTAGCCTCAAAATAGAGTGTCAGAACCCATCGAATGTCGACCCTGGAGCTTGAAAAGAAGAGTTACCAAGAGATGATACTGATAGGAGCATGACAGAAATTGATAAACTAATTTAAACATAGTTTAGATATAGGTTGTATGTCGCATAATGTATCTTATGCGACATTTATATAATCTATATAATCTTTGGAACTCATGTGTTACCTCGAGCACGATTCGCGCTCAAATAACGTTTTGAATCCACACCCCAAAACTTCCGAAAATGATGCCTGTTATTTCGTCGGTTTATCTTTCCAATTATTTTTCGAGATATCTCATCTCGCCTGGAATATTTTTTTCCAGAATAAACAAAAAAATAAAACGCAAAATAAACCGCAGTCCCCTATTAATAAATAAAAAAAATTGCGTTTAAGGCAAAAAACAACTTTTAGGTAGAAAATTAGCCCAAATTAACAACAACGCCCTCATCCATAGATTTTATGTCTTCTTCGTCCTTTTTTTTCATTGCATTTGATGGTTCTGGTACTTTTGTCGTGTCATTAGCATTATCGGCCGCCTGTTCTAATGAACTTTGCGCACTTGCCTGATTGTTCTCTGGTTCCTGAAATTTTTCATTACTATTGTTATCACTATCACTCTTTGGCGCGTCGTTATCTTCCGGTTTATCATCTTGTTTCGGTGTAGATGATCCGCCGGTATTTATTTTGACTTGATAAACCTTTTCCATTAAATCAATCATCTTGTCGCCTTTTTCATCAACAACTATCCCCTGCTCTTCAAACATTTCCGGACTAATTTCTTGGCCAACATACCACTTTACTCCGCCTCTGGCAGTCTGTTCTTTGTAAATTTTATTACCGATAATATTTTGCCATTTTAAATACCTTGGCTTGTCAGTTTTAGGCTTAATAGTTAGCGTCGGCTCGGATTCTTTGGTTTGTGCAGCCTCCACCGGTGTTCTTGCTTGAGACTTCGCTCCGACTTTCTCTATCGGCCCATCAGTCGCAATCGGTTCAGGTGTTGATGGTCTAGCTGATTGCGGAACCGTAGCCGGACCACCAGAGTTCGCGTCTGACCGGTTGGCGAAATACTGATCTGACTCGGCCTTTAATTCTTCTTCTAGTTCTCTTGACTTTTCGATGATCATTGACTCAACCTCATCGCGACTGGTTGAGTATTTACGTCTGGATTTTTCAACTATCTGTTCCCTATTCCCGCTTACTATTTCAACTGGAGGCAATGTCCTGGCTGAAAATGCCGGTTTGGTGATGCCATCAATCAACAATTTAATATAAATTTGGTAGCGGTCAAGATTGACCAGATCGTTAGCATCAAACACCGGTTCGAACTCTTTGACCAGAAAATCAGCGTCCGTACCGCCTACTCTAAAAGCTATAATCGTCCCGGCGTTGCCAAACACCGCATCTCTGACTATTTCCGGCATCTGAGTAATATACTGATTTGCGATAGTTAGATTGAGATTATATTTTCTTGCTTCAGATAGAATAACGGCAAAAGATTCGGTGGCAAAATTCTGAAACTCATCAACATAGAGATAGCAGTCGGGCCGTTTATCGATGGTGACATCAGCTCGGCTCATGGCAGAAAGTTGGATTTTGGTAATCATCATCGCACCCAGAAGGGCCGAGTTATCCTCGCCGATTTTGCCCCGTGACAGATTGATCAGAAGAATTTTCTCCGTGTCCATAATCTCGCGGATGTTAATCCTTGAATGCGGCTGGCCGACGATATTTCTAATTGTCGCCGTGGACAAGAACTGTCCGACTTTGTTCAAAATCGGAGAAACCGCTTCCGTCCTGAATTTCGCGTCGTATTGTGCAAATTCGTTCGTCCAAAACTCTCTAATTACGGGGTCAACGACGAAACTGACAACCTTTTCCCGAAAACGTTTTTCCGTCAACATCCGGGGAATATCAAGCATTGTTGATTCCGGAAAATCTAAAAGGGCTAACACAGTGTTACGTAAAATATGTTCCAATCTCGGGCCCCAAGAATCGCCAAAGATCTTTTTAAAAATCCCGACAAAACCGGAAGCGACCATGCCTTTAAAATCATCCTCCACCTTGTCTAGCAAATTGAATGCTATCGGGTAGGCACGATCAGCAGGGTCAAAAACTATCACATCTTCTATTCTCTCATCTGGAACACAAGACAGTATTTTATCGACTAAATCCCCATGCGGATCGACGATAATAACTCCTCTGCCTTCAATTACATCATCGATTGACATATTCTCAATCAAAGTAGATTTGCCGGTTCCTGACTTACCTATGATATAACAATGACGGCGGCGATCTTCAAGTTTTATACCAAATTTCCTAAATACATTTCGGAAGTTCGATTCACCAAGAATTGTTATTTGTTTAGCATCAACATTTTCGGACAATGGTAAATTCGACGGTGGTTCGCCTTTTTTACTGCCAGCCCAAACGATATGAGGAGTTTCAACTGTTTGATGAGGCAAATGATAAACAGCAGCCAATTCGGAAATATTTAAAACATAGCCGGGAGTACTAAAATCTCTTTCGGTGTAAGAGCTAAGAAACTCTTTATCATTTATTACAATCTCCGACTGCTTAAAGCCGTTGCCGTTAGTAGTGTTGAACTGTTTAAAAGCGGCAGCCAAACCTTGAGCTTTAGTTCTGGCGCTCGTCGGATCATGTGCGATTGCTACCAAGCGGATTTTTGTATCAAATCCAAGTTTAACAATCTTGTATTCAATGTTTTTTAATGCCTCTTCAACCGGACCGGACAATTTAACCTCGCCCTCATTGCCTTTGGCATCCGAAAGTTCAACTTCTTTGCCGGCATCAACCAAAACCTTAAGAAAATTACCGCCGAATTCAACAATCTTTTTCATAACAACACCTGGCATTGTTGCCCAGGTCACCTTTTTTTTATCATGACCCTTTTTTACTTTGTCGATGTAATCAATGCCACGTTCCTGCCACTCATCTCCTACCGGTTTGATGACAAATTGCAGCCACATTTCCTCCCCGGCTTGGATTTTTGACATGACGGAAGTGATTCCGGAAAGAGGGTCAACTTCAAAATCTGAAAACATTTTGATTGGAAAAACATCTTGTTTCGTTAATAGGAGCTCGCAGCCGGCCGAAAACTTTCCTTCCGTATCAGCTTTTGTAACATAATCTTCAATTTTTTTGATTTCTACTGTCGGATATTGAGCATAAACCTGGCCTTCGATAAAATCAGCCAATTGTTTTGGCAGGTGCAAATAGAACTGGACAAATTTATCAATTGACACGATCTCAAAACTCAAATGCGGTTGAGTCGGCAAAGAATCAGAATATATTCCGTGAATCGAGGCAAACATCTGTTCGGCAGCCAAAGGAGCCTTCTCATTATTTTTAGGTACCTCGATTAGGAGCGTCTCGTATTCCTGCTTCTCTGACCACTGTATTTTTTGTTTTTCCTGTGCAACTTTCCACCAGAGATACAAAAAATATATCGGCCCTACAATTAGTACAAAATAAATAAGATAGAGTAAAAACGTCATTAAAGATCCCTCTCCTCACTGATAATTCTACACTTGGCAGATCCAATAATCAAGCTGACAAAAATAATCGTCGGAAACTATTTACTTTGATAGTCCTTGAAACACATAGCCACCGGATGTTTTTTTGAATTCATCCTTGGTTTGAAGATTAATTATGATCGTGTTCCTTTTTACTTTTCTGGAACGGTTAACGAGTTCAATAATCTCTGAAACTGCCAAAGGCGATTTACTGTTGCTGAGAATATTTTTGATCACTTCGTATACAGTACCGTCGTTATAACCCCACTCGCGGAGCGCATAAATTCCCCGGCCGATTAATACAAATCGACTGTCGGCGATAAGCTCGTTGTGAACGGTCGCCCGAACAACCCGCTTCTTATCAAATTTTAAGTCGGCAATTTTTGAAGTTATTTCGGTGAAATGAAGCGGCTCACCGGCAGTTTTCAAAACATAATAAATTTTATCTCGAACGTTTCTCGGGTTAACTGACGGCCAAGCTCTCAAACCGACTAATTCGTTTTTAGCCATCATCAATTTATTGCTGATGCTGACACATGCCGAAAGAGTTTTCTCCTCATATTTCGATATTCCGGGAATGTTGTCTTTGAGATCTTTGATGTATAGCGGAATTTCCTCTTCCTTTAGATATGTAATTACTTTATTGCAAATATCAATTATTTCATCTTTTGAAAAATCATCCAATCGCCAGCCGCTTTTTAGATCTGTGGACTCATCAACTTTTGATATATTCTTAGTGATAGTGCAAATCAGGAGCAAATAATTTTTAGCAAATTTATGACTTCCAACTAACTCTAACATACTCTCTGGAATTTGATCGTCCGATAAGACACCGCCGTTTTGTTTCATTTTGCTTTCAACTTCCGCTGCCTTGTTTTTGTATTTATCATTAAAAGTTTTTGAAATTTTATTTAATGAATTTTTTTCAATCTGTCGCACCCTTTCTCTGGAGAGTTTTAATTCCCTTCCGATTGCTGATAATGTTTCTTTTTTGCCGGAAAAACCAAAACGGCCGTTTAGGACCCGTTTCTCTTTTTCATTCAAAGAAACAATCAGATTCGCTATGATTGAAACTAATGAATTTCCTTCGCCCGTTTTTTGCCTTTTCTCGTTCATGGTTTACCCCAATATTTATTCTTCTTTAATTATATTTTCAACGGCGGCCCAATCGCTTTTGCCATCCTCGGGAATTAAGCCAACAACTTTATCGCCATTCTTAGCTTTATAATATGTGATAGATGCAGTTAAGACGTTATAAAGTTGCCCATCAACATTAATACGGTAGCCCTCGGGCGATTGTTCCAACTCACCGACAACTTTCTTCCTGTCGACCGGAGAAATCTGCTTATAAACAAAACTGCCATCCGGCATTATTGTTAATTTCAGTAAATCGCCGGTAACTAATTTCGATTTACTGGCATAATTCGCCGGAATCGGATAAGCCTTTCCGTCCGGGGCAATGAAATTTTCGCCATCGAAAATTCCTTCTATAATGTTTTCCGGAGTTGATGATTCTTCAAAAATCTCTTTTGCTTTCTCTTCAATTTCTGTCTTGAAAATTAAGGTTTTTGCCCTTCTGATCTGATTCTCGGCGCTATCCAAAAGCTGTTTTATTGTGGTCAAATCTTCTTCTGAAGGAATCATACTCTTGTTTTTGTTTGTTTTTGCCATTTGATTATTTTTTGACTTTATCAAATAATACAACAAAAGATTTTTTTTGTCAACGAAAAAATAAGTTTTTAAAGCAAAAAGTTCATAAAGTCGAAAGTCCAAGGATTTTAACTATTATGATTGGTTCCCTGAACTTTATAGACTTTACGAACTTTCGACTTGTGACTAACTACCCTGTCGCCCCTTTGGCATTGCCCTCGCCGATTCCAGGTAAATCAATCGTGTCAATTTTTGATCTTTCGTTAATCTCTGATTCAACCACCTCTTTCGCACTGCCGAATTTTAGGCGGGATAGCTGTCGTATCGCCTCGGCAAGTTGTTTATTATTATTGGGATCGGGCGCAATACTCTGGCCGTTAAACGCCGGCATTGGAGCATTGTCAATCAACTCTCTGATGTAAAAATTGTATTTATCAACATTGGTTAGGTCATCAATCGTAAGAGGAGCAAATTCCTTGACCAAAAATTCAGCGTCAGCGGCACCAACTCTAAAAGCTATTAGATTGCCGGCGTTGCCAATCACGGCATCTCTAATTTTCTCATCCAGCTGTGATATATACTGATTCGTAATATGTAATGCCAATTTATATTTTCTCGACTCCGATAAGATTGTCGCAAACACATCGGTAATAAAGTTTTGAAACTCATCGACATATAGATAAAACGGGATGCGCTCTTCTTCCCTTTGATCCTGCCGAGAAAAGGCCCCAATGGCAATTTTTGAAACGATAATCATGCCCAAAAGAAATGCGTTAATTTCACCGATCAATCCTTTGGACAGTTTGCAAAGCAGTATCTTTTTGCCGTCCATAACATCTCGAAAATCAAAAGCCGATTTTGGTTGGCCAATAATATTTCTCATCATGTCGTTTGTCATAAAGCGGCCGAATTTCGAAGTGAAATAATTTAGCATTTCGGATTTATGAAAATCGGAAGTTTTGGCCATTTGTTTTTCCCAGAAACTTCGGACTACCGGGTCTTTGACAAACGCAACCCTTTCCTTCTCAAAATCAGGATCGGTAAAAAGTCTCGGAATATCAACTAGAGTCCCGCCTTCCGGATGCGCCATTAGTGTTAGTGCCGCATTTCTCATCCAGTGTTCAAACTGCGGACCAACGATGCCGGTTTGATTCGGATCAAATAATTTATAAAATATTTGAATTGCTTCCTGAACCAAGAAATCCCGTTGTTCATTTGTTTTCCACTCCAAAAGATTTAAGCCCATTGGCCGTTCAACGTCTGACGGATCAAAAAGAATTACGTCCTCTGCCCGCTCCTTCGGCATGTGCTCGAGTATATATTCTATAGCGTCGCCGTTAGGATCTAAGTATGCAACACCCTTACCCTCTTTGATGTCCTGCATAATAGTATTTTCGAAAAGCACGGTTTTTCCAACACCGGTTTTACCAATCATATAAATATGGCGCAATCTATCACCGTCTTTGATTCTGATTGATTGCTTCTGACCGCGATAATTTGTTTCACCGATAATAACTCCTTCCGCCGGCAATTGAGGAGGCGGTGATTCTTTTTTTGAATAAACCCAGGCAATATTAGGAGCTTCCATATAGCGGTTTGGCAAATGGAATAGCGAAGCAACTTCCTCGGTATTTAAAAGCATTCGTGGCTCGCGGCCGTATATACGATAGATATAATTTGCCACCGTTTCTCGCAACCGCTTGGCTTTTTTCATTTTGAAGCCGTTGTTGTCGGGTGCAAAAAACTGAGAAAAAGAAGAAAAGATCGTTTTTAGGGTTTCCTTGGCTTTTTCAGCCGTTGGAGAAACGACAACTAATCGGACCTGGGTATCGAACCCTGTTTTAGCTCCTTTTTCCGCCAACAGCTTTAGCTGCTGCTCCTGAATCGGGTTAAGCCTAAACTGATTTTGCATCTGTTTATCTTTATCTTCTTCTGTCAGCGACTTCCCTGCTGCCGATTTCCCGACATCGCCCAAAAATTTGAAGAAGCTCTCCCCCATTCTTCGGTTAAACGATGATGAATAATAGCTACCCGACTTACCGGCCTGGACATTTTTTGCCACTTTATCAACTGCGAATCTCCAGGTGTTATCGGTCGGCCTGATTAAAATTTGAAGTGCGGCATTTTGTTCCTTGCCCAATTTTGACAGCGCGTTGATAATTCCATTTAGCGGATCAAATTCGAGATAACGGTAGGTTTTTATAGGGAAAAAAAATTTTTTCAGCAGCCGTAAATTCGCCGCGGCAATCTCCCCTTTTGTGTCTTTAAAAATCGAGTATCCCCTATCTTTGTCTTCCTCGACGATCGCGTCCGGATACTGGGCCAAAATATTTTTTTCTATTGCGTCCTTAAAAACTTCCGGCGTCCCGATGTAGAAAAAGACCAATCCTTGTTTCGAGATAATCTCCAGGCTAATATGGTCTTGGCCGGCAATTTTTTGCTTAATTTTCGGATCAAATAATGATTCAATATTGGCAAGAAAAGGCTCGATAACAGCAGCCAATTCACGAAAGTCCATCCGTTGATCTTTCTCCTCGGCAAAACGTTCTTTGGCGATCGAAACCTTCAACATCACCCATTTTTCAGTTTTTTGCAATTGATAGTAATACAAAACAGCCCGCTGAATATAACGGTAGAGAAAATAAATACCGACAGCAGCAGCGATGATAATCAAAAACCACCACCAGAAACTGATGCCTGTTTGCGAGTTTGAACTGTAATCGTAAGTATTCAATCCCCTCCTTCAACGATATTATGTTTATTCCGCTTCCGGTGTTTCCCCACCATTTTGAATTCTGTCTCTTTGCTCCTCTAATCCTTCAGCGAATGCACTATCTGCCGGTCCATCAGCCACCGCTTCACGGTATAGCTCTGCTTGCGTGGTGGGTAACTCCTGCCTCTTGGCCGTTTCAGTGCCACCTTCGCCGGCTGTCTCCGCCACATCAGTGGCCTTAATAGCAGGATCAGCTTCGTCAACTGCTTGAGCGATCTCTTGATCTGCCTCTTCAACTTCCTCAGGAACATCTCCTGGCACAATCTCATCACCTGAATCAACCGCTACGGTTGCAGGAATTTCCACCTGTGGAATATTAGATCCTTGGGAAACCGTTTGTCCGTCCTCGAATTGTTCCGTTCCCCCCTCAAAATCTTTACGATTTTCATAATTCGCTAAATCTTCATCATTCGCCCGTTCGCTTTCGCGAATACTACTTACGCTTGTATGACTTTTTGTCCCTACCTGAAATATCCCGGACCAATCTTCAACTTTTCTTTCAACCGGATTATTGGAGACAAACTTGATTCGCAATTGCTTTAGGTCTGGTGAGCGATCAATTGTCTCAATAATAAAGTTTCTATTAGTATCATTGGCTGCCTCGGCTTTTGCTCCCGATTTAGTCTTAAACGCCCAAACATCGCCAGTGGCAATTTGAAGTGGCCCAACCTCTGTTTGAAAAGTATAATTTGATATCGATTTCCATTCTTCCGTCAGATCTTCCGCCGATTTCTCAGCCGTAACTTCCTTAATACCGGCTATTGTGCCTTCAGTAATAGGCGCAGGAACCTCATCACTGATTACCTCACGCAAAACTTCTGGTTCCGGCTTCTTCTCAGCTCTCCTTCTCTCGCGATCCTTCAGATAATCCGAATAGAGCTTAAATGATCGAAGTGAATTTTCTGGTACATAAATTGAGCCATCTTCGCCTTCTAAATATGCCAGACCATTATCGTCAATGTCTTTGGCCACAAACCGCTCGCCAATCATTTTTGCAGTAATGTTGATTGGTGCTGAATTTTCTTTGCGATAGTATGACCCTGATGGCTTGGCTATAATCACTTGGTCTCCAGGTTGAAATCTGGGCCTTACTTCACTATTATCAAAACCGTTTTCTAACCTGGATGTTGACTTTCTTTCCGCATCACTCCTGATCGGTGCACGAACTGCCACCGGCTCCGGAAGCTCAGCGTCAGGTTTTGATGGTTCAGTTACTCGAATATCCTCGCCTTGTATCGGCACACTAGTACCGCCAATTAAAAGATCAAGATCTACAACTTCCCGAGGCTTTTCGGCTCTAATAATAAGATCAAGATCTACAACTTCTTTTTGTTTTGGTAAATTTGCCATTTTTGTTCTAGCCTAAACTGATTACACCTCTTTCAATACCTTTAGATAGTTGGTCCTTTGTAACAACTAATTCCTTGTTGTCAGTTGTCATAATCGCCAGTTTGTCTCCCCGATCACGAATCTCTTGAATCACTCCGTTTTGATCGCCATATTTCAAATTTTTGCCCGGCTCAAAAACATAACTATCACCACCAACTTCAATATTATATGAAGGAATTACTTCACCCGCTGTTCCAATGGTTTCAGTTTCTGCTGTGGAATCTCCATCGGCGGTTAATGTTGCCGGCGGTTCAGATATAGCAGGTGCAGCCGCTGGTTCGGTTTCAAGGTCAACAATCGGGTTATCTCCTGGTTTTACCGACGGCGCTGGTTCCTCAGCTACAACTGTTGTCACTGGCGGTTTTTCTTCTTTCTCAATATTCTCTTTCACCCATTGCACAATTTCGGATTGAATATTACTCTCGTAAGCATGTTTTTTTGCCTGGGGAACTTCATTCAAAATTGTTTCAATCGCTGCTGGCCACAAATCATGAATTATTGTTTTATAAGGCCTATCTTTCTGTTTAGAAATTTCGACTCCTTTGGGCTGTATTAAAACCCGCGAATCAATACCTCTATCTAGTAATTCATTCACCACCCAAGTTGTGTCTCTGGATTCATCAGAAAATGTTGCAGTCTCAGGTTTAAGTTTCCACTCACCTCCCTGAGCAAGTGCCACTGGCATAATCTCGCGAACTTGCCTTTCAATCTCAGACTTTTCATCGGAGGTTAAACTTTCAGTCGGTTTTTCCTTTTTTGTGATCTCTCCTTCCGGTTTTTCAGTAACTGGAGGTTCAGAGACTGGTGCTAACTTTTCCTGTTGCTCAATTATTACGTCGTCAACAGACACAGTGATTTCTCTAATCGGCCCACCCTTTGATGGTTTTCGGAGTATAATACTTTTGACTTTCGCTCTAATATCTTTTTCCGTAGGTTTGTAATTTTCGTCGTCGAACCGCACAAAAACCTTTTTTCCGTTAACGGTTGCCTGATAAACACCTTTTGGGTTCAAATGTTCTTTGCCTTGTCTTGTTGCTGCATCATATTCTTTGTTATTTACTGGTTCAAGACCTACCAGTTGGCACTCTTTGCCGACTCGAGGATCCCCATTTTTATATTCCTCTTCTGTTTCCGCTGCAGCAGCCACTGTTGTATTTTCAGCGGCACGATCTCTATTGCCTACTGCATCACTCCGAGTTCCAACGTCGCCCGAACTCTCGGTTGTTTGAGCGTCTGATCGATCGCTTGACCCTTCAGGCGCCAATTCACCGGCTCTTGCAGAAACGGGCGGTGGAGTAACCGGAACCGCTGGTGCGCCCTGCACAGCCGGAGTTTCAGCAGGAGCTTCAGCCGGTGTCTCGGCTTCAAGGCCTTTCAGTGCTTCAGATCTGGCTTCCAACTCAGCAATTTCTTTTTGTAGCCGACCGAATTCTATATTGCTGTATTTTGCTTGTCCAAAAAGTGCGGCGCCGGCAATTGCAAGTCCTCCAGCTAGCCAGCCAACATTGGCCAAAGTTGATGTCGCACCCATTGTATGTCCGGCGTGCCCTAGTAGTGCAGTTGGGCCAACATGAGCACCCATTCCTTGTGCAACTGCTGCTTCCCCGGCTTTATACCCAAACATCCAACCTTTAACCGATAGAAATGTCGCGTGGCCGGTTGATAATCCTGGAATTCCACCAAGTGCTTGCATACCGGTTGGCAGACCGGTAACAAGTGCCGTGCCTAGGGTACCTCCAAAAATCGCTTTCTTCATCCCCGTCAGGCTATGCTTTGCTCGCAGCGAAAGAATTGCTGCTTTGGCATCCAATCTCTTGCTTTCCAAAAGCTGCATCTCTTTAGCCAAAGCTTCAATTTTTGCTTCGTCGCCGTCTTTATATTCATTAATCACCTTCTCGAGCTCTTTGCCCTTAGCTTCAATTTCGGTACTAGCTTTTTCCATTTCCGACCGCGGTTTTCCTTCTCTAAGAGTTCCGATTATTTGTGATATTCCCTCAAGAGTTTTTGCTGTGCCATGGGCAAAGAGCGCAGGTCCAAAAAGCCCTGTCCAACCAGCGGTATGCATGCCAGCAGTAATTTCTGCGGCTCCCTGACCAACCTTTAGAGCTCCACCTATTCCTCGACAAACAGCACTCTCACCAAACCATTTTTTGAACTGATTCCACTTTTTCTTTTGATCACCATATCGTTTTTCAATATCAGCCTTTTCACTGCTGCGAGCTTCGAGTGCTTTTTTGACTTCCGCCTTTGCCGCATCTGGAAGTTTTTCAACCGCCGCATCAAGTCTAGCTGCTGCCTCATCTGCTTCCGTTTCTGATTTTGATTTCTCAACCTCGGGAGTTGAAGTTGTTGCTTCAGGACCTCTTGGTGGAGGTGGTGGTACAGGAAGTGTCGGAGCGCCTGGCTCAACTCTCGGTGGTAAAACAGGCTTTCCGTCCGGACCGATTTCGGGTGGCCCAGCATAGGTTATTGGCTCGCCATCTGGTCCGACAGTAGGAGGACCCGCGGGGGCAGCTGGTTCTGTAGTTGGTGAAGCAGGTGTTACGCTCTCAGGCGCAGGCGGAGTTATTGGTGGTTCTCCTGGAGGTACTATCGGTCCGGGACCCCCACCTGCCGCTCCATCAACTAACGGCTCAGGCGCAGATGGAGTCGACGGACTAATAGGTTCTGGTACAACCGGCCCGCGACCAACTGCATCATCAGCAACGCCTTCTTGATCAAGAAGATCGCTGCTGCCACCTAGTGTGACTGGCGACATGGCTGCTGTCTCTTCGGAAGACACCGGGGGAAAGCCGGCGCGCCTATTTCCTGGATCAATAGGTTCGTTGGGATCTCTATCTGGGACAACCGGTACTGGGCGCCCAAAAAATTGATCGTCGTGGGCAGGCCTATGCGGACCCGAAACCTTAAAAGGGTCATCTTGTGGTGCTGCTGGTTGTTCTTGAATGCCTGGCGCCGGAACTTGGGTCGGAGACGCGCTTTCAACTTTTTGACGCAAAAATGTCAAAAGAGCTGCGTTTGGTGAACTAGGTCCCTGATCATGTGCAGTCTCAGTAATCGGATCAGACATACCATTGAGTTTAGCATCATTAATTACTTTTACCGCGTTTGCCTTGGCGGTTTCAAGTACTTCGTTGGCAGCTTTCAAATCAGCCTCGTGTTTTTGCGCCCACTTCTGCTTGCCCCAAATGCGAGGCCCACGATCATTTTGAATACTCAAAACGCGATTTGAAGCTTCTGATACTCTAGACGCCTGTTCAACTATTTGCGAATAAATCGCCTGCTGCTCTGTGTCGCTAAGGGCAACACTCTCAACATTTAGTTCCGGAGCACTCATTTTGCCTCCCCTACCGCATCTTTCTTGGCTAACTCGAGTTTGTAAAGAACCATTTCCACTAGTGCGATTTGATCTTTATTAATTCCTTTACCATCTAAAAATTGATCGGCTTTCTCGGGATTTTCTTCAAGAATTTTTGAAAACTCTGTCGTATCGGCATCCGAAAGCGAATCCATGATCCGAACTAGCACACGATTTTCGACAGTATCCTGAAAAACTTTTATTAAATCGCTTTTTTGCTCTTCTGATAAATCTCCGGAAACGCCCATTAGCTCGAAAATGTCTGTTGCTAGAATCTTCTCCATTTCCTCCAAAGAAAAGGTATCAAAAAGCGCCGCCGCTTTTAAATTTCTCGCGTCCAATACTTGTAATTTATCACTATCGCTTGCCATTCCCACCTCCTAGTACGTTATAAATTTATAATGTTAAATAGATAAACCTCTCGAGTTGACTCGATCATTAAAAAACTTGCTTTTTCGTTAGCGATTTCATCTACATAACCATTATACATATAAATCGAGAAACAACGCAACAATGTTTTTGGATAAAAAAATCCCCCAGTTCCCAGTACATCTTGTACATCGGGAACCGGGGGCGGTTCTACTTCATTGGGTTCGACCTGGTCTACTCGGCCCGGTCTTCGTCTTCAGCGGGCGGCGGCTCTTCGGCGGCAGGCTCAGCGGCAGGCTCGGCAGCGGGCTCGGCAGCAGCCTCGGCAGCGGGGCCGGGCTCAGCGACGGCAGCAACAGTTGCGGAAGCCTCATCAGCAGCAGTGGTGCCCTCACCTTCAGCAGTGTCGGTCGGGGGCGGAGGCGGAGCAGCGGCTTCAGCAGCAGCGTCGTCTTCGGTCGTAGCCGTCGTGAGCGGGGGGTCAGTGGGTACCGCAGCCAGCGGAACAACCGGCGGGCTCACCGGTGCAGGATCAGTCGGCACGGCCGGCCGCGCGCAACACGCGCAACCGTCGTACTCACACGGAAAGTACCCATGCGCTGCGTGTCCGCAGGCCGGGCAGGTCTCATGCCTGCCGTCGTTGATATGGCTCGTGATCCGGTCAGCCACGTCACGGACGGCATCCTCGGCAGCGTCAACCGCGTCATCAACGATCCGTCCGATCCGGCGGCTGTTCCTCAGACACCAGACCAGGGCCGCTAGCACCAAGGTGAGCAAGACGAGGTGCCAGCCAGTGTTAGTGCTGGCGTTGCCCTCGACACCCTCGAGACGCTTGGCCACATCATTGAGACCTTCGGTGACCGTGGTAGCAGATTTGTCGGCCACGGCCTTGGCATTACCGGCGGTCGTCTTGGCGTTGTTCGCGGTGTCCTGGGCAGCCTTGGCTGCTTTCAGGGCCTCAGCGGCCTGGTCACGCGCCACCTGATCCACAACCGGACAGGTGGAAGCCGGTGCAACCTTGGAAGGAGCGGCAGGGGTGATGGTAGTGGCCTTGGCGGCCGGCGGAGCAGTGGACGCCGCGGGAGCGGAAGCAGCCGGTGTGCGGCCGATCTTCTGTTCCAGCGCAGCAATCTTCCGATCCTGGATCTTGTCGTGCTTGCGCAGCGACTTGACCGCGTCCCACAGCCAGGAGATGTTGATCTCGATGTTGCCGAGCCGCTTGCGCAGCCCGATCAACCACGAGTTGAACTTCTTTCCCGAAGACGCGGCGACCCTCGAAACCGCCTTGGTCGCCTTCTGAACCGTCGGGTTCGGGCGAACCTTGGGCTTCGAAGGCGTGCCATCGGCAGACTTGGGCGACAGGGCGCTCTTCAAGCGCTCCTGCGCCTCAGTGAGCTTCCTCATCACGTCATCCCGCTCGACCTGCAGCCTTTCGGCCTCGGCTTGGGCGGTAGCAGCTTTGGCGCGCTCAGCGGCCAACTGCTGTTCGGCGGGGATGGCCTCACGGCCAGGTTCAACACCATCAGCGGGGGGTACCTCGATAGCGGGCGGCGGGGTCACGGCGTTATCGAGGGTCGGCACGCTCGTGGGCTGTCCGGGCGGCGGCGGGGGCGGGGTGCTGTCCTGCGCGCAGGCGCAGACGGCGACGAGCAACACAAGCATCACGGCGATGAGGCTACTAAACGTCTTCATGGTACCTCTCCTTCGCCCCTTTCCGGGGGCATGCCCTCGGTGGGGCGTATTCCGACTGATTCATACGGCATATCAACTAATATCCGGTGAAGATATTAGCTCATAAACCGCAGAATCAGCCAATGGAAAGGCGTCTATTATGGCCCAGCGAAGCGCGATGGCGCGAAGTTGGGCGTTTTTTCAGGTGCTTTCGCATCTCTCAATGAAAAATGCGCAAAGTGCTGCTTCCGGGCGGAGGGGGAACCCAAAAGCAGCACACTGCGCACTAATCAGAAGGTCAATTGCCCTCTCGTTATCCTGCAACAATGCATTGTATCAAATATAAACTACTTTGTCAAGCTTTTTTACCCAACTTTCACTATGAATATTCATATCTGATTATGAGCAGGTTTGCCTACCCCATAGTCAGCTTCGCAGTACCGGCTGTACCACCGAAGTCAATAAATTTTTGCTAATTTCCTGCTATGCGAAAATGTTTTAAAACTCTACCGATTTTAACCGATCGGGCATTTTCAGTAGAATTATTGTGACAAAAAAGAAGCCCTGGTGTTTGTAGGCTTCTTTTTTTTATGTGACTGATTAGGCTGTTGGGGCTGGCGGGGTTCCGGCATCTTCGACAGGAGCATCTGGTACTTCCTCAACACTCTGAGGATTTTGATCCATTGCCGGTCCGCCTATTGCTGACATCTCTGGTGCAGCTACCAGTGCATCGTCTACAGGCTCTGCTGATACGGCTGGTGCAACCGGAGCCGGTGCATCTGCAGGCGCTGCGGCCGGAGCCATATCTGCTGCCGGTGCAGGAGTTGCTGCCATTGGGTTAGCCACAGGAGCTGCTTGCGTTTGATCATCTGTTGGTGTCCCGACGCTATCGGCCGGGATTCCGGCAGCGTTATCGCTTGTCGGAACTGCTGGTACCGCACCTGGTGTTGGGGTTGGGTTCATATCATCCGTCATAACTAAACCTCCAAATTATTATTTAGACACTTTTATTGTCGCCGATGATTCAATTGTTTGTCAACCCAAACACCGGAATAGTACTTATTATTTGTGCGATCGATTTTATTTCAAGTATTATCTGTCTCTCGTATTTTTTTCATCAGTTTTAGGTAGGTGAAAAGATTATGAAGAGTTAAAAGCCGGATTCCTAACACTTCCTTCTCTTTTACCAGATGGTGCAAATATGCCCGCGAAAAACCCTCTACGCACGCTGGACATTGGCAATTTTTATCGATCGGTTTTTTATCCTTTTGGTTTTTCCCGGAGACCAGATTAACCTCTTTGTTGTTCAATAAGACAGCGACTCCGTGTCTGCCTAGCCTTGTGGGCAATACGCAATCAAACATATCAACTCCGAGCGCAGTGGCTTTCTTAATGTCGTCCGGCGTCCCAACACCCATTAAGTATCGCGGTTTGTCTTTCGGCAGTATTCCATCAAGTAATTTTACGATTTTCATCATTTCCGCCTGGCTCTCCCCAACTGCCAAACCTCCGATCGAATAACCCGGCAGGTCAAGTTTAATCATTTTCTCCGCACAGTATTTTCTAAGGTCGGGGTAAATTCCGCCCTGGATGATACCGAACAGTGCTGGCTTTGTTTTTAGCTTTTTCTTGTCCAAATGTTTTTTTGATCGTTCCAGCCAGTTGATCGATAACTTCACTGCTTCCTTCACATCATCACGAGACGCTCTCGATGGCGGGCAAACATCGAGTGGCATAATGATGTCGGCACCGATAGCCAGCTGAACATCGATGACTTTCTCTGGGGTAAAATAGTGTTTTTTGCCATCAATGTGAGATTGGAACTCAACGCCGTCATCGGTAATTTTAACCAAACTCTCCCCTTTTTTGTTCTTTTTAGAGAGACCAAGTGAAAAAACCTGGAAACCACCGGAATCGGTTAAAACCGGACCACGCCAGTGGTTGAATTCGGCAAGACCGCCAAAATCTTCTATCAGATCTTCTCCCGGCCGTAAGTATAGATGATAGGTATTACCAAGAATAATCTCCGCACCAAGCTCTTTAAGCTCCCACGGAGCGACAGTTTTCACAGCTCCCACTGTCCCCACCGGCATAAAAACCGGTGTCTTAATAATTCCGCGAGACGTTTCGATCACACCCGTGCGGAGAGAAGATATTTTAGACTGTTTTAGTATTTTGAATTTCATAATTTTCTAATACTGTCGAATTTCTAATTGCTCTAAAAAATATTAAATGTCTAGTTTTTCAAATTGCTTAGGTCAATTAGGTTAATTAGAAATTAGACCAATTATCCAGTACCATTATAGCAAAAAAGACCCAACGAATCGAGTCTTTTTGCTTTGAAATTAGCTTAGCGTAATTCTACAGTGGCTCCGGCTTCTTCAAGTTTAACCTTGGCAGCTTCGGCGTCTTCTTTCTTGGCACCTTTTAGAAGATCTTTTGGAGCAGCTTCTACTAGGTCTTTAGCTTCCTTCAGACCAAGATCAGGCTTGATTTCACGAACAGCTTTGATAACCTGAATCTTTTTGTCTCCGGCTGAAGCAAGAACGACATCGTAAGATGATTTCTCCTCAGCGGCTTCAGCGGCAGCAGCACCACCGGCAGCCGCTACAGCTACAGGAGCGGCAGCAGAAACGCCAAATCGGTTCTCAAGTTCTTTGACCAATTCAGAAAGCTCCAAAACGGAAAGGCTTTCAATTGATTCAATCAGCTCTTTGAATTTTCCTGAAGGAGCTGGCTTTTCCTCAACCTTAGGTTCTTCTTTAGCTTCTTCCTTTACCTCGGCAACTTCCTCTTTAACCTCGGATACCTCTTCTTTTACTTCAGCTACTTCTTCCTTGGCTTCCTCTGCTTCCTCTGCAGCAGCAACAGCAACTTCTTCTGCATTTTCTGCTACTTCAGCTACATCCTCTTTTTTTGTTTCTTCGTCTGACATATTTGTCCTTCCTAGTCCCGCGTAGCTCGTAGAGCGGAGTGGGATCTAATCATTATTATTTATTAACTTCTTGATTCTTTATATTGATTCAAAACCGATACCAAACCGCGGATGTTCCCGGCCATAACGTTAACCAAACCGGAAATCGGTGCGGCAATTGATCCAACAACCTTGGCATATAACTCTTCGCGCGAAGGCAAAAGTGCCAATGCCGAAATGGTTGAAACCGGAACAAAGGTTTTTTCGATTATTCCGCCGAGCACCTCGACTTTTTCGTGGCTCTTGGCAAAATTCTTGATTTCTTTCGATGGGGTTACTTCGTCATCGGAAAAAGCTACTGCAACCGGTTTTTTAAAGATTCCTTCTTCAACCTCGATACCTGAATTTTTGAGGGCAATTTTAGCTAAAGTGTTCTTTACGACGGTAAAGCTAACACCTTTTTCTTCAAGTGAGTTTCTAAGCTCCTCTATTTCGGAAACAGTCAAACCCTGGTAATCAACAAAAACTGCCTTTTTCGAACCGAAATCCTGATCCAATTTAGCAAGTTGCTCTTCTTTTTGTGATCTTGTTTTTGCCACGATAGATCCTTTCTGATCTGTCGTTCCCGCGAAAGCGGGAATCTTAACGTTTGATAAATCCCCGATCGGGTCGAGGATGACATTATAAAAAAATATCGGCGCTTCCGCCGACTAATTCAAGAAAAATAGTGTTTGCACTTTTTCTCCTGCGCAGGTCTTAAATTTACCCAGAGTCGTGAAACGACGAGGGGCCGGCGGTCTTTGGAAGTTTACCCTGAAGAGTGATCATCTCGAGACGAATTAGAACCCCTTTGGGGTACTCTTAATTTAGCACAAGGCAGTTTTTATGTCAACTGTTTTGCGGTATGATTAGATTAAATATTATAAAGGAGGAAAATGGCCAAGCCAACAACTTATGCGACACCAATTTGTCTTTTTCTAAGTTTGGTTGCCGCAGTCGGGATAGTTATCGGTTTTGTGCAGCAAAACCCGCTTTGGGCGATAATTCTTTTAATTCCGGCTGTCGGCTACGAGGTCTACCGGACAGAAGGTGCGTCTACCAAATTAGCTTCTTGGGGACTTCTAATTTTGCTCATTGCCGAGCTTATTTGTGTTGTTTTTGGAGTGCATTACGATTTAGCCACATTTATGGAACAGGATTCAGCCTATATCGCCGGTACAGTAGTTCCTCTGGGAGACATTACTGTGGTCTTCCCAATGGTTATGGCCGCGTTGGCAGTAGTATTGTTTGTCAGAACCGCAGGAATATATACCAAATGGTTGGCTGTAATTATCTTCGCCTCAATGGTTTCAACCGTTTATTTAATTAGCCCGACCGGTTTTGGCGACCTCATCCGCTCGGCGATCCGCTCTGTGCTCTGGTATTTTTAATTTTCTCATTCGTAGTTTCGTGATATTTTTTGTAAATTAGTAGGAATTCCGACATTTCTTCGTCGGAATAAAAAAACCCGCCAACCACACAGGTCAACGGGGTGCTCTGTCGAAGAAACGACGGAGATCGGCCTTGCAGGCCGGGCAAAAGGCTCCATACCTAATCCGGTCCTCCGTCATCCGCAGCCAGTCGTCTGGTACGGACCACCCCTGGCGCATTATGCACCTGTTGGTGCCGTGCGGACCAAGGGCCTCAATTATGCTATGCCCCCGCTTGTCGTAAGGTGTCCAGAACATATGGGCCACCTCGTGCATCACCTCGGTGATGATGCATTCGACAACCGCTCCAATCTGGAGCGGTGTGAGACCATCTTCGTGCATCAGATAGATCGGTTTCACTTTCAGCTCCTGTGGCCTAGATTCGCATTTGAATCCGAACACTTTAGAATAAAAAGTAGAGATTTTTAAAAAGATAAAATGATGAAAAAAAAGTAGATTTAGCCATCTGTCAAAAGATGAACGAAATGAAATTACCATTCTTCTGGGAAAGAAATATTTACTGCGAGATATTGCAAAGGTTTTGGGTCGGTCGGTTTCAACTCTGTCTGATGAGATAAAGAGAAATTCTGTAAATGGAGAATACAACCCGAAAAAAGCCCAGCATAAATCGTATGTTAGGCGCAGAGATTCAAGCTTTCGCGGAAAAAAGATTGTTGCCGATGACCAACTCAGGAAGTTTATCGACGATGCGTTGGTTAACGGTCAGTCAGCCAAAGCAATTGCCGGCAGATTAAAATACCAAGAGAAAAACCTGCCGAATGTCTCAAAGGATACGATTTATCGCTACACTAAAAGTCCATACGGTAAATTGATTGGAGTTGAACTCCAAAAGAAAAGAAGATTCCGCCCGACTAAAAAAGTCACACAGCTAAAAGATCGGGTTTTCATTAACGAGAGACCAAAGAACATCAACAACAGATCCAGAATTGGCGACTTGGAGGGTGACTTCATTGTTTCCGGTAAATTAGGCAAAGGAATACTTCTGGTAGTGACCGACAGAAGATTGCGAGTGGCATTTCTTGAATTGATCCTTAGTGTTTCCATTGATGAGGTTCACAGTGCATTTGGGAAAATCAAAGAAAGATTTCCAGAAATGAGAACTTTAACACTCGATAATGATATTCTGTTTCAAATGCACAAAACATTAGAGCAGTTACTTCAAATCAAAATATATTTCTGCAATCCGTTTCATTCCTGGGAGAAAGGCAGCGTCGAAAACACCAACAAACAAATTCGAAAGTTCATCCCGAAAGGTAGTGATCTGTCACGATATGACCAAGAGTTCATTGAGGCAATTGAAGAAATCCTAAACCAGCGATTTATGGAGTGCTTGAAATATGCAACACCGGAAGAAAGATTAAACAATTACCGGAAAAACAAAAAACAGCCCGATAAATCTGCTGTTTTGAATATTCAAAGTGTTCGGATTGACCCCGTCCCGTAGGGTCGGAGTTATGCCGGAATTATAACTGAAAACAACAAAATAGTCAATATCTGGCCGACCGTGAACTCAGAAATTCAAAGCTAAATTGGTTTTAATATTGCGACTTGGTATCCGAGTAGTATCCTTGCATAGTGAAAAAGATACCCTTTAATTGATCTTGGAAATGAGCTCACCAGATGTAAGTG
>Ga0265297_10003614_pt1 | contig 27503 bp, 36 predicted proteins | sample Munlanlwell13791_FD_192502 | JGI IMG/M metagenome (GOLD analysis project Ga0265297, IMG submission 192502) | Leachate microbial communities from a municipal landfill in Southern Ontario, Canada - Leachate well 137-91 | ecosystem: Engineered > Solid waste > Landfill > Unclassified | place...
ACCACATGATCGAACACGCCCTCTCCGCACTCTTTAACATCGCCCACGGTGCGGGTCTCTCCATCGTCATCCCGGCATGGATGAAATGGTACAAAGGGGAAAATCCCGCCCAGTTTGAACGGTTTGCAAAAGAGGTCTTCGGACTGGGCACGGCCGATGAGGGGATTGCCGCATTGGAAGAGTGGTTTGACTCCATCGGTACTCCGACCACTCTGGCAAAAGCGAACATCCCGCGAGAGCGTATCCCCGATATTGCCGTAAATGCGCACGGGTTGGCAGTGCTGTGGGGGATGGGCGAAGCGTACTCATCTGCAACGATCACTGAGATACTCCAAAACGCTTAATTACATTCTTATTTTCTCTCCGTAGCGCTTTTTGCGCTCGGCGGTATAGTCCCACCAGACGCGAGGTTCTCCGCCATCCATAAAATCGGTGATCGACATCAGCACATCAAGCATACACGGATCTTGCTTCTCTTTGAATGCTTCACAAAACCGTACATACAGATCGTAGGGGTCTTGCCCCCTGAGCTGACCGGGACGGGTGATCCCGATCCGTGCGAGATCAGCGGCGACCGTTTTGCCGATATTGGGAAGATCGGTCAATTTAACCACTTTTTCACGGGTCACTTTGGCGGGATTCATCCTTCACCTCCTAGTAGGTGTGCTGATAGGTACTAAACAGATAATCGTTCGGCGCGACGGAAGCGTGACACGCGACGCACTCCTGCGATCCGTTGGGATAAGGGACGTAATTTTCCCCTTTTTTGACAAACCGGGCATATCCCCAGTGATCTCCGTTTTGATCGAAACGCTTCGAATCTTTGACCATGTATTCGATCCGCTGTAGCGTATCGGCTTCCAATGCAGCCGGATAGAGCCCCATCGGCTTGACGCTCCAGCCGATCTTGACTATGATGCTCCCCTCCGGCATCGGCAGTTTATGGGCTTTTAGGGCGTCATAGGCGATGGGATTGGCGAGGACGTAGCGGAGTTCGTTTTTATCGGTGCGCCAATGGGTCGCAACGATCCTGTAGTCCTGATACCCCTCGATTTTTTGAAACGCCAATCCGGTATCGGCCATTTTGATATCGGGAAGTGAGCCGGCGAACAAAGAAGAGGTGAAAAGAAAAACAGCGGAGAGTGCAATCATACGCAAAACCATGAGAACTCCTTTGGCGATTTGTATTATTTTACTCCTCTTTTATCAATGACAGCACAACCTTTTTCACTTCTGCACCGTTTGCACCCTCGCCTTGGATATTAAACGCAAATATTTTTGTCGTATTCTCTTCTTCGACAAATCCGACAAACCAGCCGACTTCGCCGCAGCTTCCCGTCTTACCCGCCAAGGTGTAGCCGTCATGTTTTTCGAGGGTCAAGATCTCTTTGGTTACCGCCATTGCATGTGGGCTGAACGGTAACTGATTTCGCACCAGTTTCGAGAGAAAGTCAGCTTGTTCATTGGCAGAGATTTTAAGGCTTCCGTTCCCCAGCCAAAAATCGGTGGGAGAACGGGACGTGTCCATATTTCCTCGTTCCCAACGTCCTCGTTGGGAATGCAGACTAACATATACACTCCCAAGCTGGAGCTTGGGAGCGAGACGAACTCTATGTCAATCATGATTTTTTCCTCGTTCCCAACGTCCTCGTTGGGAATGCAGACTAACATATACACTCCCAAGCTGGAGCTTGGGAGCGAGACGAACTCTATGTCAATCATGATTTTCCTTTATTCAGAGACTTTTTCATATTAAACAAGATCACCGCCGCAAACGCCATCAGACATCCGATAAGTGTCGAAATTGTCAACGTCTCGCCGTACACGACCCAGCTCGATACTATTGCCCCCACCGGAACGATAAACATAAACACCCCTGTCCGATGCGCCCCAACTTTTCCCGCTGAAACAAAATAGAGTGCCGTACTGAATGTCCCCGGGAGGACCCCTATCAAGGTAATCGTAATCCAAAATGTCTCATCGTACGCGGCAAAATCGAACGGACGGTGCGGCAGAGCAAACAGCATATTGATAACCGCCGTGATACCGAATACGACCAGCGTATAAAACATCAGATGGGCCCGTTTGGCTGCTTTTTGGGCGATCACCGTGACCAGTGCCCACACAATGGCGCATCCGAGGAAATAGGAGCTCTCGATATTCAAAAACGCAAACCCATCGAGAGGGACACGCAATAAAATCAGCGCTCCCAAAATCCCGATAAAAAGGGCCCCTAACTGTCGGAGCGAAACGGTGATCCCTAAAAACAAAATAGAGAAAATATAGGTGATGATCGGGGCGAGCGAGGTGACCATCGTACCGCCGTATCCCGCCTGACCGTGAAAAAGTCCGGCAAAAAACAGATAGTTGAAAAGCGAGGTTAAAATCCCCGCCAACAGCATATACAGATACCCTTTACGGTCACTTTTCAGTGGTATTTTAAGATACCAGATCACCGGAATAATCGTGATAAACGAGATTGCATAACGCCAGAAAGCGGCTATCTGCGCATTGGAATGCTCCGCCGCGACTTTGCCCGCCGTCCATGCGAATCCCCAAAAGAGCATTGCGACAACCATGCCGATTAAATAGATATTTGTAGATTCTTTTTTCATGGCGTGATTGTGCTACTTATTGGCTTTGAGTGGAATGAATATAATCCTAGAATGTTACAATTAGCAAACTATTTATTAGGATTATTAGAGTTGATACTTCTTCACGCCACACTAAACGACATTTCAACGCTAACTTCCCTCGTAAACCGCTCCTATCGCTGGGATAACTCCCGCGTGGGGTGGACGACCGAAGCGGATCTACTCAGCGGTAAACGGATCGATGAAGCGGGGCGGTTATTGCTGCGAAGTCAACGGTCTGTTTGCGATAGCCCTCACTGCCATCGGCACATCGAACAAGATCAAGTGCGCATCCATGTCTGCTCTGATCTCAAACGGGTCGTCTCCGACGATCTGGAGTTCATCACGGCGTCTGAGAGTATGATCGCACACATCAACCTCGCCGTCGATCACCAATAACAGCCTTCCGTATCCCGGTTTAATAGGGTCGGAGACGAGGGTATGCCCCGGATAGAGGTGTGCCGTCTTGATACTCGCGTCCTGGCGTATCGGGATGGAACCTTTCCGCCCGTCACCGCTCGCCATGAGTGCCCATCGGTTTTTCGTATCGAGATCCCGGCATTCGCGCTGTACATAATGGGGAGGAAGCCCTTTGGTATGAGGGTGTATCCATATCTGAAACAGTTCGACACGCTCATTCGGCGAAGGATTGAATTCGGAGTGGTGCACCCCGCTTCCTGCAGACATATACTGGATCTGCCCTGCGGTGATAATGCCGTGATTCCCCTCCGAATCCCTGTGCTCGAGCGAGCCTTTGATCACGACCGTGATGATCTCCATATCCCGGTGCGGATGCATCCCGAATCCGGCCGAGGGTTCGATGATATCGTCGTTGATAACCCGCAGCGCTCCGAATCCCATCCGCTCGCGGTTATGATAGTCGGCGAAACTGAAACTGAACCGGCTGTGCAGCCATCCGTGTTCTGCGAAGCCGCGCTGATCGGCTTTATGAAGAGAGAGTTTCATGTGTACTCCTTTTTAAAAAGAGCTATGGTTCTTCCATCTTTGGAAGTTTATTCTTAATAGAATAATTCTATCCCTATGTAGATTAATTTCTCCACAATAAAAAGCAATAAATAACATCCGAAATGCTACAATAATACCAAATTCACAAAGGAGTATCCCATGCGACTTTTATCTCTTCTACCCGGTATCCTTTTGGCCGGGACACTCTCCCTTTCAGCGGGAGAGTTTACCCTCCACAGCAATGACCTCTCCGGCCAGCTGACCAAAACTCAGGAGTTTTCCGGATTCGGCTGCAGCGGGAAAAACATCTCTCCCGAACTTCACTGGAGCGATGCACCCAAGGGGACGAAAAGCTTCGCCGTAACGGTCTACGATCCCGATGCCCCGACGGGGAGCGGCTGGTGGCACTGGATCGTTTTTAATATCCCCGCATCGGTCACATCCCTTCCGTCCGATTTCGGCAATATCGCAAAATCGCAAAAGATCAATGCTCTGCAGAGCATCACCGACTACGGCAAAGCGGGATTCGGCGGGGCATGCCCGCCCAAAGGGGACAAGCCTCATCGCTATTTTTTCACCCTCCATGCGCTCGATGTCGACCGTCTTGATCTTGACCCAAAATCTTCCGCGGCACTGGTCGGATATACGATCAATGCCCACTCCATAGCGAAAGCGACTATGGTATCCTACTACGGCAGATAATACGCTATTCACTTAAAAGGGAGGCAATTTTATGAAATTTCAACCGATCCATACTCTGCTGCTCTGCGCAGTTCTGAGTTCTCAGCTCCTTCAGGGGGCAACCTCGATACGCCCGGGACTGTGGGAACACACGGTCAGCATCAAAAGCCAAAACGGCCAGATGAACGATATGATGGGGCAAATGAATCAGCAAATAGCATCGCTGCCGCCGGAACAGCGAAAGATGATGGAAGAGATGATGGCGGCGCAAGGGGTTTCGAAAGCGCCTCAGGGAAATGCGATCCGTATGTGCATCACGAAAGAAGAGGCTCAGAAAGACTTCGTCCCCCCGGCGGAAGGACAATGCAAACAGCAGGTGACCCGGCGCAGCGGCAATACGATGCAGATAAAGTTCTCGTGTGCGGGGAATCCTCCCAGCAGCGGTGAGGGGACCTATACTTTTATCAATGACAAATCCTACACTGGAAACATGACCGTCCGAACCACCGTACAGGGGCATGCCGATGTGATTGAGATGAAGCAGACAGGCAAATGGGTCTCAGACAGCTGCGGCAACCTCAAGCCGGTCAAACACTAAGCGCTATACATCGTATTCCGCACCAAGCTCGGCGCTGGTCATTCGCAGCCTCTCGGCCAAGACCGCCGCGAGACTTTGCATAAAATGAAACGATGCTTTTTTGTGATGTTCCGCAAATTGGTTAAACGCTTCGTGTGAGATCACATAAACATCTGTATCGGCGGCGGCAATCGCATCCGTGTAATGGGGTATCCCCTCCAAAAACGAAAACTCTCCGCAGAAATTGCCTTGTCCGAGTGTACTGAGATGGACGCTCTTGCGTTCGGGAAAAGGGAGCATGATCCGAACCGATCCTCGACGGATCAGAAATATCTCTCCGTTACCTTCCCCTTCGCAATAGAGCACCTCCCCTTTCTGAAACGATCGTTTGACGAGAAGACTGTGGATCTCCTCGAGCGTATCGCTCTTTCGCCCTTTAAAAAGATCGAAATCACCCAATTCCAGGAGCTGTTCACTTTTTTCTTCCGTAAAATGCTCTTTGATTATTTTCACTTCGACCCACTCAATCGCATCATCCAGATCGTCGAAAAGTTTGATCGGACTCAAGTGTTTCAGCAGCCCCACATGATTGAAGTAAATTTCCATATCATCACCCGTCGGGAGCTTATGGGGGAGCCGGGAGAGGAGGAGGTATCCGTCTTTTTCATGGAGAATATCTTTGATCTGCAAGAGAATATGGGCCGCTGTCAGGTCAACCGTCTGAACCCGTTTCATGTCCATGATAATGTATTTTTTGTTCTTAAGGTCTTCTTGCAGCATCGAATAAAGCTGGTTTGCCGTTCCGAAGAAAAGGCTTCCGTGCAATTCGTAAACAGAAAAATCGTCTCCCCTCTGGCGCAGAATATTGGTCTCTTCACGGTTGCGGACTATCTTGCTTCGCGCCTCCGTTCCGTCGAGATGGCGATAGACTACCGACGTCCCTATTTGCTGCAGAATATACAATACGATCGCCAGGATGAGACCGACTCCCGCCGCCGCGATAAGGCTGACCGTCAGTGCCGTAACGGCGACCGAAACGATAATAAAAAAATCAAGGATCGTCTTGCGCGATTCAAGCAGTTTGAAACTGTGCCTGTCGATCATCCTCACTCCGATCACCATCAAGATCCCGGCCAGTGAGGCGACAGGTATCCATGCGATGAATGTCCCGAGAACCAAAAATGCGGCAATCGCCATCACCCCTTCGATCACACCCGAAATACGCGATGAGGCACCGCTGGAGATATTGACCATCGTCGCCCCCATGGTTCCCGATCCCGGCATTCCGCCGATCAAAGCAGAGACGATATTCCCCGAACCTTGCGCAATGAGCTCTTTGTTGGGATTGTGAAAAGAGTGGGTCATGGAATCGACAACGACGCATGTTTTAAGCGTGTCAACCGAAAGGAGTGCCGCCAGTGTCAATGCCGGAAAAAAAAGGAGAGAGAGATTCTCCCCGGAGAGATGCGACACCTCATGAACACGTCCCATCACCATTTGGATGAAATCAACCTCTCCGCGTCCCCCGAATTCACCGATGATAAAAAAGTTGTTGGGCTGAAGAAGGGTCGGATCGATAAACGCCAATGCGAAATAGGTGCCGATCCCGACGATCAATGCCGAAATCACGGCAGGAACAATCCGGAACAGCCGATCGGCATAGACCATCATCACCATCGTTGTCACCCCGATGACAACACTCTGCCATTGCCATAATGCAGGGTTCTGGATAGATCCCCAAAAATCACTCCCCGGTTGCACCCCTAAAAATTTTGGCGTTTGCGAAGCGATGATGTAGAGGCCGACCCCGCTGAGATAACCGCTGACTACCGGAAAAGGCATGTATTTTATCAGCCGGCCCAGCCCGATGGCACCGAAAGAGATTTGCATCAGCCCGGATATTAGTGCGACCACCGTCAACATGATGAACATAGTATCCGCACTGACGCCTAGCGCCATATATTCGAGGGCGAATGCCGATAATACCGCCGCTGCAGGAGCGCTCGGAGCAGAAATCAAACGGTTTGTCCCCCCCAATAACGAGGCAACGATTCCGATCGCTACGACCCCCAATATTCCGGCTACCGCACCGTAAGCGGCATAATGTCCGCCGATCGTCGCGTAGATGGCCACACCAAACGCGATTGCCGATGGCAATGCGACCAGCATCGCTGCCGTTCCGCCCCAAAAATCGCCTGCTATATTGCTTGTTTTAAACATCGGATAAATACCAATCTCTTTCGTTCAGCTATTACACATCATTTCATTGTATCTAAAATACGATTGTGATAAAAGCAAATAATCTTCGTCGAATTTTCCAAACCGATCTCATGGTACAATTCCATCCATGTTTCAATCCACCGACACACGCCGCGGCATCATACTGATGCTCGCGGCTTCTTTTTTATTTGCACTTACGATGGCATTCGCCAAACTCCTATCAAGCTCCATGGGATCGGTCGAAGTCACCTTCTGGCGCAACGCGGTCGGACTCGTCGCACTCTCAGCGACCCTCTTTCATTCACCGATCCGTAATGTCGGAGGCCGTCCTTATACCCTCATGTTTCGCGGGATCATCGGGACGGTCGCCCTCCTCACTTTTTTCTACTCCATCAGCGCGACATCTCTCTCCGCCGCCATCGTCTATGCGAAAACCGAACCGATCTTTACCGCCATTTTGGCCCTGTTTTTGCTAGGAGAAAAGCTCACCCTCCGGGCGGTTTTCGCTATCATGATCGGATTTGCCGGGGTGGCGGTCCTCAGCGGTCTGAAAATAGATTATCTGCATATTATGGGGATTTTGACCGGATTTCTCTCGGCACTGGCCTACACCAGCGTACGGAGTCTCAAAGCTTATTACGACGCCCGCACCGTCGTCCTCTCCTTCATGATCTTCGGGGTCGTCATCCCCGTCGTCTTGATGATCGCGGCGGAGTTTACAACTTCGGAACTTTTTGCCTTTGCCCTCAGCCCTTTTACACTTCCATGCGGCAGTGACTGGATCTGGATTATTCTGATGGGGCTCTCGGCGGCACTGGGACAGATTTATATGACCCGTGCCTACTTTTATGCCAAAGCGGGATTGGTGAGCACCATCAGCTATTCGGTCGTACTGTTTGCGTCGATATTCGGGATTGTGCTTGGAGATCTCCTCCCGACGCCGATGATGATGGCGGGAGGGGTGCTGATCGTACTAAGCGGTATCATCCTCTCGCGGGAAAAATAGAGCCTTTTAGAATTTCCCCTCGAGTTTATCGGCGATCTCATCCCCTACTTTTTCCAAAGGCATACCGCTATATTCCGGTTTGGGTTTTACTTTTTTCTCTGCTCCCATGCCGCTAATGTTGAATTCGGGCTGTGTAGCAGGTGGCGGTGTCTCAACTTTCTCAGCCTGTACCGTCTCGGCAGAGGCATTGGTCTCGGATCGCTTTTCGGCTTGCCAGGAATCGAAATAAAAAGCTTTGAATACGATCACGGCAAGGACTAAAAGAATAAGGTAAACGAACGGCCGCATTGTGAATCCTTTATAGTTTGTATAAGTAATACTATCAAATCTTTATTAATACAATAGTATTTTTCATTATTTAATATAGGATTTCCCCCAACGGCATCCCTTTTGACGTTCGTAGAGCGTATGGTTAAATATGATACAGTCCCCCTCCAAATGAGGTGCCGTTAAACGTTATAATAGCTCTTAATAACCGAATTTGATTGATCATGCTCTTCTCCTCTTGAGTCTTTTTGGTTCGATATCGGACGAAAAGGTTCCCATGCATACCCGTATCGAAACCCTCGGACGCGATGAATACATCGCGTCCATAGCGACGATTGACGATTCTCAAAGCCGCCGTTTTGCCGATCAGGCGCTCGCGTGGTGGGACCGTCATTTCAGCTGGAGCACACAGGGGTGCGATGTTTTGGTCGATGAGGATGACTCCCATCTGTGCTATATATTTTCCAAGACCGACCGATACAACGAATACCTTACCGTCTATAATCTCTTCACGCCGCAAGACGAACGCCGTAACGGATACGCCCAAGAGCTACTGGGGCTTATCGTCACACGCTCTCTTCAACACCACGTACGACGGATCACTTTTTCCTCGGTATCGGATTCCCTTGATTTTTATCTTGCACTCGGCTTTGTTTTTTGGGGTCTTAATGATATCGGCGACTATTATTGCGACCTCCCTATCCCCGCACAAGGGCTCGGCGGGTTCGAAGAGATGATACGCACACTCGATGTAGAGGGGCTCATCGGAAAAAAATTAGAGAAGATCTATGCCAAGGTCCACGATAATGAAATCAAACTCACACCGACGCAATTACTGCGGTATGAGAATGACCGGTTAAAACTCGGTTCAAAATGCAGTTTTGAAACATTGTCGACGCTAAAAGAGAACTCCTGCACTTAATACCGATAGGTCAATGTCAAACGTAACGAACGCGGTTCACCCGGATGGACCATATGATCGCTCACCGGGGCAGTCTCTCCCGCTAACTGTGACGCGTAGTAATATTCGATGTCATACGTACCGCGGTTAAACAGGTTGTAAACATCGATACTCATATCGAGATTCCTGCTCAGATGGCACCCCGCTTTGAGATTGACAAGGGTTGATGGTTTGGAGCGTACCGAGTTATCCTCTATGAGAGCCCGACTGCCGAAATAGCGGAGCCTCACTCCCCCGAAATAGTTCTCGTACTCTGTGACCGCCGCCCCGATCGATACCGTCTGTTCGATCGCTTCGGGGACATAGGGACCGCCGGAGTATGAAGGATCTTTATACCGCGCGCGCGATACGGCGACATCGGCATCGAGAATAAACCATGGTGTCGGCGTCCAGTAATTGGCCCACTCTATCCCGATACGGCGTGCCGGTCCGGTCGGTTCCGTCCCCCCCGTATCCCCGGCGAACACCAGCTCCGAATCGCTGTCCATCATCCACAAAGCCACTGACGTTTGCAGATGTTTTACCGCTCGCGTCCGTACTCCGATCTCCCCCCCTTTGGTCCGTACCAGCGGAGTAGCCGGATTGAGTACTTTGCTCACCCCTCGCGCATCGTTGCTGTGAAAACCGTATCCGGTGTTTAAAAACAGCTCCGTATCGCTCCAGGGACCGAAGAGTAAACTGAGTTTCGGACTGGCTACGGCAGCCGTTTTCACCGATGAATCGACCGGATTAACATTGCTTGCGACATCAAAACGGTAGAAATCCCCCCGAATTCCCGCAATCATGCGGAGTGTATCGCTGAGTGTCATCTCATTTTGGTAATAAAGGGCCGCATCGGTAACATTGACCCGATCGGAGGTCAGGGTGTTGAACGCAACCCGATTTTGGGTATTGTAAAGAGAAACGTTTCGAATCGCATCGTTACGAAGCCCGAATCCGTAGGAGTGTACCGAATCATACCCTGCCAGCGAGCCGATCGAGACTCGCCCCACATTTGCGCCGAGAATGGTACGGGCATCTTTTTGCTCGAACTGATCTCCCCGCAGTGGGTCATTGAGATAATAGGTAAAATTGGAAAACAGATCGAGTCCGTAATCGATAACATAGGCGTTGGCACTCGTCGTTGCGTCATTATCGTGACGGGTATACTCCGCACTAAGGCTGTATCGGTGGGTATCCCCCCCATCACTGGGATCGAGTGAACCGTAGGTTCCGATCACGCCGCCCGCAATCGCACGCAGCGGAACGTGGTTCGTCGCATCCCAGCTCCCCTTATATCCCATCGCCGTAATCTTATAGCTCTCCCGTCCCTCCTCTTTGGCATAGCTCACAACGCCGTTGAGCCGCTGATACCCCTCGGGTTTTTCCCACGGACCGTCGTTATGGAAATATTCGAGTGCGTATAAAAGTTCCCCCCCCTTAAGCGCAAACGAATCGGCATTAAGAAGACGCTTTTGGGCAAAACTCCCCGCCGTCACACTGGTGATTGCGGAGGGGAGAGTGTCGGCATAACGGATATGGGCACTCCCTGTGGAGGCAAAATCGCCCTCGGTCGCATAATAGGGCCCCTTTTTATACATCACGCTCGAAATCAGTTCCGGTATCAGGAAATTAAGATCGTTATACCCCTGTCCGTGGGCATGTGTGGGGAGATTGGTCGGCATCCCCTCGACCGTCGTATAAAAATCGGTACCGTGATCGAGGCTGAACCCGCGTAAAAAATACTGATTTGCCTTGCCGTCACCGCTGTGCTGCGTCACGATGAGACCCGGGACCGTCTCAAGGACTTCGGCAGGACGAAGGAGAGGCCTTACGTGAAGCTGTTTGGCATAAACGGTCCCTTCGCTCGCAGCAGAGGATTCTACCGATTCCATACTGTCAGCTTCGATGATGATATCAGAAAGCTTCATCTCACTGACACCCTGTTCCCCACCCCCATATACCTGTGAAGTGATTACCAATCCCACCGCTGCAAACTGTCGCTTCATGCTTTTCATCCAAATCCCGATACTGAATAATAATTCAGAATTATTCTCTTCTTCTTTATTATCCCCACTTAAAAAATGGAGTTCTTAGTTAAAATCAGGACTCAAACTTCATCTGCAAGAGATGAAAAAATTTGTATTGGTATTGTGAGGAGCGAAAGAGAAAAAAAATGAAGCAGTCTGGCTGGCTTAAGAAGAAAGCGTGGCGATGATCAGCATTCCTCGCACTGATGCTTTAAATGCTTTCATCTTCTCCTGGGTAATGATCGCCATTGCCGTTTCACGCTCTGTTTTGATACGTGCGAAGAGGATGGCATTGGGTGAGGTTCTCGCTTCGCGGATCAGATCATGGACACTCTCATCAAACAGATCGCTCGTATACGCAGGAAGCGCATCGTAGAGCGACATAAATAACGAGCGTTGTTCATCATCCATTTTGCAAGAGTCATCGGAAATTTTCAGCGCGACCGTCACCGCACAATCGCGTCCGAACGAATCGAGACCTGCGGCGACTTTGGCGATCGCCTCCATCATCCGACTTCTTGCAGCTCTTCAGGCTCTTCTTGAACCTCTTTGCCCACACCGCGCATCTCGAGCGGAATATCTTCGCGATATTTTTTCTCTTTGTACGCAGGTGACCGGACGACGCCCTCTTTGTTCACGCCGAGTTTGTAAATCTCTTCATTTTTGAAGTGTTCGTCAAACTCTTTGGTAAACGGCATATCCCATGTGATGCATCCGATGCTCGGGCAGATCGCCGCACATTGGGGATCGGCATAGATATCGACGCATTCGACGCATTTGTCAGGCTGGACATAATACTGTTTCTTTCCGGTCGGGTTATCGTTATCATCCACGATCGCATTGACGGGACATTGTTGTAAACATGCATCGCAGGTGATGCAGGTATCGTTGATCATGACAGACATAATTTAAATCTCCTCAACAAATATCTGCCCTAGAAGGGCAAGCTTTAGTGCCTCGGCGGCAAGCGTAGCTGATCGGGACAGGTTCCCGCAGCGTTCTCAATCGTATTTATGGACAATACGCAATAACCACGGCGGAGGGTTCCCCAACAACAGTTCCTGAAGCTTTACGATCGTCTCGTCGATCCGGTCGTTCTCTCCCGCACGGATCGGATGGATCTTGGCAGCGAGGACCATCTTCGAAGCGGTCGGACCGATCGCGGTGCAGTAGAGCATATCCGCCTCTTTGATCGTGCTGATCTTGTAACTGAGTTTTTCGTGTTCGTCTTCGATCGCATCCTGCGAACTGTCGAGCGTCTTGACGTACTCGGCACTCTGTGCATCGACACGGTAGAGTTCGAAATGCTTCGACCATCCGAAATGCTGATCGACAAGAATACCGTCCGATGAAGCGAACGCGATCAACATTAGACGGCTACCGGTTCCCGTGCTTCGCGCGCAGCGATCGAGATGTCGTCACGGAACGTTTGCGGTGCGACTTCGGGAGTCAACAGACCCCGCTTTTTGCTCGAACCGATCACATACTCCGAACTGTTCGTATAGTAATCGTTGAACTCTGCCGTGTATGGCATATCCCATACGATACACCCTTCCGTAGGACACTCTGCGGCACACGCAGGAGTTTCGGCATGACCGACGCATTCGATACATTTTTCCGGTTTGACATAGGTGTATTCCCAATCGTCGCGCGGAGAATCTCCCTCACTCGCGATTGCACCTACAGGGCATACTTCGACGCACGCGTCACAGTTGATACACAAATCATTAATTAGAACAGCCATAATGGACTCCTTAAGTGGTTAATTTTTTTCTATTTGCAATTTTTGTGCGAGAGAGGATCGAGTGACGGATGGAGTCGGATATCGACCGCTTTAAGAAGCAGCGTCACCTCACACCCTTTGCACAATTCCATCCGTTCGAACGCATCGGTGGTAATGAGCGAGTTCATCATCCCGCACGGCGTCTCGACGCTCACCTCGCTGAGGACCACACCCTTACGAAAATGTTGCAGTTCGCCGTTAAGGTGGTTCTCGATCGAGACGCTCCCCTCTTTGGCCCCTTTGCAGATCGCGATCGCCGCCTCCTGAATATGGCACTCCACCTCATCGCCGATACTGAGCCATTTTGGAACTTCCGTTTTGAGCAATTTCAGATCCGTATTGTTGACACGTACGGTAATACAGCTGAAAAATTCGTCACTTTTAATCTCTTCCACGTGCGCCGGAAAGGAATTCATACTGCGCCTCCTACCAAAGATAGATTACGATCTTTTTATCAATTACGTTTTCGAACTGCTCGAGTATCATCCCCGCCGTCGATGTCGGTCCCAGATGACATCCCGAACATGCTCCCAAATAGCGCAGCCATATCTCCGGGGTATCTCCCGCTATATACTCGACCAGCTCTACCCCGCCGCCGTCACTGGCGAGAATGGGTGCGAGGTTCTCGCCGATGACCGATTCGACTTTCGCCCGCTGGCTCTGTTCGTCCAACATCCGAAATGCGACATTTATGTCGTTTGCTTCGCTTTGGTTGCTCACATACGTGAGGAGCGATTGGGCCTGGGACTCTCCCGCATGGGCCGCTTTGATCATCCATTTCATCGAGTTCAGGACATCTTCGTTTCGGAGCAGGATCCCGAGTTTGAGCTGTGCGGTCGCCATGCCGGCTTCTGCCGCCACCGTATAATGACGTACCGATTCAGCGGCATCCGCACGGACACCGATCCCGTTCTCGTACATCCCCCCCAGATAAAAGGCAGCGACCTCATGCCCCATGGACGCTGCACGATCGAACAATCCGTACGCCGTGCGGATATCTTTCGGCACGCCGAACCCTTTGACGTACATCGTCCCCAGATTGACCAACGCATCGGCGTTGGAACCGTTCAGACTCTCCCATATCCCTTTTGCCTTCATATACTCTTTGGCGTCATACGCCGCGATCGCCTGCTGCATCAATGATTCTGCTTCCATACTCTCTCCCTTTTGCTGTTGTAACATCCGCTCCAAACGGATACGAAGATCATCCATCGCCTCTTCGTAGGTATCGCCGTACCCTTTGAGGTCGGGATAGTCGCAGCTGTAGATCTCATAGCCGTCCCCCTCTTCGTTACTGAAATAATGATAATGGGTACGTAACTCTTCCATTTTTCACTCTTTTAATCGAAAGGGATGCAATTACCGTTCTTGCAGCATGAACAGAATATGCATAATCGGTTTGAATACCCCACAAAGGAGAAACGATGATAGCGATCCCGGTTGAAACCGATACGGCAGATCCGATGAGTACCAAGCTCTTCGGGAACGCCCAATTTTTCGCATTGGTTGATCCATCGACCAATGCCTATAAGATCATTCCCAACGAAGGGTGCGGAAACGGCATCAAGACCGCAAACTATCTGTTAGAACAAGGGGCTTCATCGGCACTGTACGGATTTTTGGGAGACGGCCCTTTTCATGTAATGATACGCGGCGGTATAAAAGTCTACTGGCTCGGCAAAGAGACGATGCCTCTGAAAGAGGCCATCCATACCGCGATGTCCGAATCTCTCGTACGGGTCACCCTTGAAAACAGCTCTCTTTATCTCGACCCCGGCACCGCTGCCGGAGCGTGTGAATGCGGGTGTACCCATGACTGAGATCATCATCGCGGAAATGGAAGAGATTCGCAATCTCATTGCCCAGACCGTTGCCAAACGCAACACCCTCAAACATGAGATGGAAAAATGGTATGAGACCCATAGCGGCAAGCGTTTCGAACGGAGCAACGAGCTCATCACGATCGATTCGACATTGTCTCAGCTTGACAGCCATTACAAACGGCTGTGGGACTATCACAACGCAAAACCAAGTCTCGCATGAGCGGTTATGCAAAATCGGCCAGGCTGTTGACCGATATCAGCGAGATCGAACAATACCGTCCGATTTTGGAGAGCGATACGGTCAAAAGCGGCGAGCCCCACTGGGCCAGCATGGGGAAAAATACGATCACCCTCTTTCAGGTCCTGATCGATCAGGATTTGACCCATCTGGTGATGGTATTGCGCCATTATCCCGGATACACCGAGGCGGTGTGCGAACATTTCCGCTATGCCTACAGCTACAGCGAAAATATCGCCGATATCGATGCGGCATCGGAACTTTTGACGATGGGAGAACCTTATTTTACCCGGCAGTTCGTCCGCAACGTTATCCGAAAGCTTCCCCGTTTGAGCGGAGAAGACCGCGAAGCGCTGCAGCTCTTTATCGAACGTACCGAATCGAATCAGCATCGCTGGCATCCGATCATCACGATGCATTACCGCAGGATGATCCGGCAACAGATCGACGAGGAGGCGATGCATCCGCTGCAGCGGATCGTATTGATGAAAAAACTCGCATCGATACGCGAAGTGATCACGTTTGATTACGAAGCGTCCGATCGCGATTCCAATCTCGACATCCCCTATATGACATAAATTCTGCCCGAATAGGGCAAGCGCTTGCCTGCACGTTGCTAGGCTTTCCGCTGTCGCTACATGTGCGCCATAGCGGCTAGCGCAGTATAAGGGGTTTTATTCCTTATGCGTTCAACTTAAATTAGGAGAATATTATGAATGAAAATCTGAAAAGCGAAGTACTCAAACACGCCCGTGCGGCATTTGAGCAGGCATGTGCCCTGCGGGAGAACGAGCGTCTGGAAGTTTATATTTATGACGGATCGGTAAAAACGTCTGATATATTGGGGGAGGATCACACTATCGTCTACAGCCCCAACCGTATCCTGTGCTATCAGGTATGGGGACACGATTACCTCGAAGAGGAGATCCGTGCGTGGATCGACCATGCCCGTCTCGAGATCACTCCCAAACCGCTCGAAGAGAGCATCATTGAGACGCTTCACGCCATCGCCGCATCCAAAGGGGTAAGCCCCGATGAGATCAGCTCGCTCGAAGTATTTGCCAATCTTCGGATGGAGCAGATCGAGCAGATCGAACACGCGATCATCGAATACTGGTGGGATAACAAAGAGGTCGAAAACGCCAAATCGCTGGCACTCGAGCAGATCAATGAAGCACTCGCGAGTATGAAGGGATGATACTCACCCTCTGCTCTCCCGGCGGGACCCATCATATCGAGATCAGTGCCGATCAGTTCATGCAGCTTCGCACCCCGGATGTCACTTCCGAAGAGATCGAAATTATTGCGGCCGCATGCAAAGTTCCCGCACTTATCCTAAAAGAGTATGCGGACGATTTAAAAAAATCTGCTCAAGAGATGATCGAACTCGACGGATCGTGCGACTACAGCGATCATCTTTAAAGAGCTATCCGACAACAAGTTTATTGCGTCCGCCGTTTTTGGCTTCATACAAAGCGGTGTCCACCCTTTTTAAAATCTCTGCCGGAGTCTCTTCCGGGCGGTTCAAAACCAATCCCAGGCTCAGAGTGGCCGTACCGACGGTGTAAAAATCATAGCTCTCGATACTGCTCCGTATCCGTTCGGCTATCATGCGGGCCTCTTCGAGTGTGGTGCTGGGCAATATAATCATAAACTCTTCTCCCCCCACTCGGGCGAAGATATCGCTGTCCCTCAAACATCCCCCTATAATCTCGACGATCGTCATTAAGACATAATCACCGATATCGTGGCCGTACGTATCGTTGACCTTTTTAAAATGGTCGATATCGAACATCAAAAGGGAAAAAAAGCTGTTATACCGATGTGCTCTGTGAATTTCGTTGTGAAGCGCGCTGCTGAAATAATATCGGTTGTAAATCTTGGTGAGACTGTCGGTAACGGCTATCTTCTCCATCTCCTCATAGGCCCGGTTCAATTCTGCCGTCCGCTCCTCGACGATATTCTCCAATCCCAGATTTAATGCGGTCAACTCGCTATTTTTCGCTTGAATCATCCCTGAATATTCGAAAAAACGTTTCTTTATTTTGTTGGAGATGAGATACGAAACGACCAGCGAAACAAAAAGGATCAAAACCGATAAGAGGAGTATGTAGTTGAATTGTTTTTGATTGCTCGCATACAACTCCGCTTTTTTGATCGCTATTTTTTTATTCAGCTCTTCCATGTAAAATCCGCTTCCGATGATCCAATCGCTGTTCGGGACTTTTTGGACATAGGTCCGTTTTAACTCGATACGGTTGTTCGCGGGATTTTTCCATTTGTAGGTGACCCAATACGGATGATCGGCGTTTGCGCTTTTTAAGAGCTCTTTTACAAACTCCTTGCCCTCAGCATCCCTTAGCGACAATACATTTTTCCCTACCAAATCCGCATTCTTCCCGGCGGTTATAAAGTTCCCCTCCTGATCCAGCACAAAAAAATACTCGCTGCCGCCGGAACTAACGTTCTTGATAATGCCCAACGTATTTTTTTCCATTTCCTCAATAGTAGTGTCCAGATACTCTGACGAACCCATATACCAGTTGTACGCACCGAAGTTTTTGATGTAGGCCAATTGTTTGAACTGCTGTTTCGGATCGTGGTTCGGACGGATAAAGGTATCCCAAAGACACCCTTCCCCCGATTTTTTGGCAAGAGCGATCTCTTCGCGGATTACATAGCGTTTAGTCGCATCTTGAAAATCGATAATGCTGTGCCCTTCCAGATGGCGCAGATATTTTGGGGCCAGATGAAAAATACCGTCAAAATCCAGAATAAAGATAAAACTCTCCCCCCCGTTCCATATCAACGGCCGGAGCGAATCGGTGATCATTTTTTGGATCTCTTGGGGGGTGTGGGAGTCTTTGTTTTGATGATAGATGTTTCGTGCGACCGCATAGGCGCTGTCAACACGGGATTTTACCTTCTCCTCCAACATCTTCTGGGCAACCGATTGCTGATACTCCATCAGTTTTATCGAACTGTCTACTTTGGAAATAGTGATCTGTTTTTGCGTCTCGATGTAAGAGCGCTCCAAATCTTCGATGGCGTGCTTATACCGCTGTTGATTTTGGTAGATGATCAACGACGAAATAACAATGATGACCAGCGGTATAAATACGAACGGTCCGAAAGCGATAAGCCGTATAAGATTTTTATCAATGGATACGTTCACGTATCTACCTTTTTTCGGAGAATGTACACAGAGTTTCAGCTACTATTTTTTTTTAAAATAGATACTACGTCAATATTGTGCATTTTACCGAAAAAAAACAAAAAAAACTTATTATTATTTCATAAAAAGAGCATCAAGCCGTATAAAAAAACGGCACCGATCAGATTCAAATGGTTTGTAATATCAATCATAAAAGCAGCCTGTCCCCTAATGCTTTTGACGTAGGCAAGTACTCTCGTGTCAGTTTTTTGGATTTTGTTTGCTCATAGATATATTCGGCGATCATTTCGAGTCTATGATGCGCTTTGGGAGAGAAATCAATCCGCATATTTCGCAATCACACTATCAAACGCTTGATCGATCCCCATGTATTCGCCCCGCTTGATCTGCTCCATCGCCTCTTTGAGTTCATGTTTGAGTTGTAAGTCGGTGATCGTTTTGAGTGAGTTACACGCAGTAGTGTCGTTTAATTCTTGCATAGGGATGCCTTTATGACAGCTTTCCGTCATTTTAGCACTTTTTAGAAGTTTTATTCCGCTCTCTTATCCAAGCACCCTTTTTCCAAACAGTTGATTTTAGGCATCGGTTCGACGTAGCGCTCCAACACTTTAGAAACCTTATCCGCATCAAATCCGCAGAGTTTCTCGTTTCCGATGACCATCAACGGACGACGGATTAAAATCGGGTTGGACATCAATAGCTCCATTGCTGACACTTCATCCAAAGTTTCAGGAGAAATCTCGCCGTTTTTAATTGCGGGGGCGGCAGGATTAAACCAATCGGCTACTTTTTTATCTCCCATAAAACTGCGCAGAGTATCGCCGTCCAATCCGTGTTCGAGAAGGTTTCGTTCGATCAGCGTGCATCCGCTCTCTCTAAGTATCTGCTTTTGCTTCGCGTTGGCGGCACAAAAAGGTTTTTCGTAAAAGACGACCAGCTTTACCATCATTCCATCCCGATCACTTCGCGGCCGCGTCGGTTGAGATAAAAGGTCTCGAAGCCGTCATCGCCGATGCTCATACACTCGCCCAGATACCCCTCATCGTAGAGTTCGCTGATGATAGCGCGCACTTCATCACTCTCCATCCGGGCGTATTCGGCAATGTCGTCGGCTTCGTAGATGTTGTACTCGATCTCGTCGCTGAGATTGAAGATGGTCTTCATCACTTTGAGTTTATTCTCAGACATGGGGTTCCTTCAATAGAGCGATTTTCTTTTCGTTCGTGTGGTGCTCTTTGATCTTTGAATGCAACTTTTGTACTTGACTTTACAGGGCAAAGGCACCCTTGAAACGCCTTGACATCTCTCTCTACTATAATTAACTTAAACTAACAAGTAAGGCATACTGAATGGCATCTCAACTATACATTGACACGACAGAAATCACAAACTAAAACCCTCACTCAAACGATGATAAATTTAGGGAAGAAGTTTTAGGGGATAAGAGGAGTATTTAGCGTAATAGTTATTCGCTACATTTAATAAAATTAAGAATCGGTTGCGCCCATTCATTTATAAGTCTATATTCTTTTGTAATAACTCCATCGGCCACTCGGAACAATAACTGAGGCTCTGCAAAATCTACCGAGTTATCATAAATATAGGCTCTATCAACAATGCTTGAAACGATACAGCAATTGGTTATCGATTTGCCGTATCTCGAAATAATTTTACCAATCGGTACATCATGCCCCCCCTCCATGACTCTCTGGGCAATGCGGCTCGCATTGATTGTCGGGCTCTCTGTTCCTACAAAAAATAGACGGATAAAATACCCGTTTTCCTTTGCCCTAAGAATAAAATCAATTTTATCTTCCGCAGAGAGTACGGTTTCAAATATCAGACCTTTACCCTCAGCGATACATTCTTCTCTGATTTGCGTAGAGAGTTTAGCGGCATCCAATACAGCTTCTTTCGAATTCCAGTCCCCAAATGTATCGCGTGCAATGTTGTCAGGATTAATGTAAACACAATTTTCAACCCATTCGTGTTGAAGAATTTTAGAAGTAATAGAAGTTTTACCCGAACCATTCGGTCCAGCGATCACAATAAGGACAGGTTTTTTCATACTTTCATCGCATGCAGTCTTACACGCGCTTTGCTGATCTCAATCGCTATGGCTTCGCTAAATTGCTTTTTAACCAAAGATGCTTTTCTCTTTGCCTCATGCGCGACTTCACTCATAAGCTCACTTAACTCTTTATCTGTCGGCTCTTTTAAATCCATCAAAATAGTTTTTTTCATAGCTCATCCACCTGGAAATTTTAATGTTTAATTATATCCTCAAATATGGTTGAAGCATGTTAAAAATCCGGTGCGACTTTTCAGATCGAATCATAGAGGCATTTTTTTCACAGTTTGTCTTTGAGTTTCTTCTCAAATATCGGGTTCTTTCAATAAAGCGATTTGCTTTTGAAGTACAATCATTTGAAGAGGATGAAGCTTCTCGGTCCGCATCCACCGCTCAAATTCGTGCACGTAATGCTCTTTAATCTTTACATGCAACTTTTGTACTTGATCCACTAACTCGCACAAGAGCGCTTTGGCTTCATCGAATGTCTGGTTTTGCAGAGGACGGAGACGGCGGATCACCCCATCCATCAGCGGATCATTCACATACGCATCCGCCAGCTCTAAAAACTGTGAAGCCCGAAGTGCTGAGGCATAGTGTTCATTCCAAATACGGCCGTTGATCATCTGATCGCATGCCTGATCGATAAAAACAGGATAAAGATTTAAGACTTCCAGCAGTTCGCTAAAATCGTTATCAACGAGTGCACGAAAGAGCATTCGGCTCCGGTTGCGGATATGGCGGCGCAAATCGGGATTTTCAATAACCGCGGGATTCAGACGAATAAAGCGCTCCAATGCCCCCAGACGGGAGTGGTTAAACGCCATGATCGCCACATCCGTGTTCGGGTCCCCCACTTGAAGCGGATGCGAACCGCTGGGTCGGTGAAATGCCCATAACAGCCGCGCTTCATCATCGCTATGGTTGAGATAGATCGCATCCCCCTGCTCTTCGAAGTCCAAATCGTCCTTTAGGGCTTCGATATGCTCTCTATAGGTCAAAGTAGACGACGTCTCCATAACGTTCAAACCTTTTCAAATTTTGTTTTTCACTCAGTAAAAAGAGGGTCTGCATCGCAGGCGCTTTCTCTATCGTAAAGTAGCCGTCACTCAAAATTACTGCGAGATTTTTCTCTCCCGAATGCGCATTGAGGTACTCCAATACGGGCTCAAACTGTGTCCCGCCGTTCCCTTTGGCAAACTCTATCTGCGGCAATATCCCTTGGGCGTTGTAGCTTTTTTTCTCCTCCACGTAGACCCGCTCATCGAAGGGGATCACACTCACCTCGAAATCGTGGCTGAGGCGCACGATAGAGTCGATAATCCCTAAAAATAGGGAGAAAACGTCACCCGTAATACTCATAGAGCGATCCAAAAAGATAAAAAAAGTCAAGCGGTTGCGATCATAGCGGTATCCGGGGAGGTAAAGTCCCTGATGGATAAAACGGCGGTTCGGATGGGAGAAATCGGACTCTTTGTCGAAAAAACTCTCCGACATATAGGTATGCAACAGCGTATGCAGATCGATGGAGGGCTTCGTAATCTCATCGAACATCTCCAACAACGATGAGGGGATATTCCCCTGCTTCCGCGCCGCACCCATCGCTTGGATAATGAGGGCATCGAGTTCTTCCTCAGCAACCTGCGTGTCCCCCTCGTGCTCGATGATGTCCATTTTTTGCTGCGAAGGGTTATCTTCGGATGGTTGCCCCTCCCCCTCATCGCTTTCACGGTAGAGAGCATGGTAGACCTCTTCGACACTTTTGTCGCGAAACGACTCGATCACCATCGCCTCTTCATCCGCTGATCCGACACGCTGAAAATCACTGAGTAACAACCCGATTACTATGTCACAACTGCGATTCCATGTCGGCTTTTCTCGCCCTTTCATTCTGAAAGGGTGTTTAAGGAGAATATGGAGCAGTACATGGGCATAGAGATATTTCAGCCGCGCGTCATCGTACCCCAGCGTTTTTGTCTCATCAACACGGATACTCACCCCGTCCGTCTCGAAAAGCGTATGGGGGTTGTTTTGGTATTTATGAGGGATCGAGAGGGCTAGGACGCTCAGAAAAGGGTGATCAAAGAGGAACTGAACCCGTATTTTTTCGAGACGATTTTTGATGGGAATATCCTTGTATCGTTTCGATTATATTTGCAACTCTTGTGCTATGTGTCATAAAATGCAACATATAAATGTGGTTTTTGCTAAAATAAAACACTTAAATTGATTCGGGGCAATGATGAAAAAATTTGATGCATGGAATGAAGTTAAAAAAGATGCTGAGAACAACAATAGAGTTATAGGGATTAAACCACGGGAAATTTTTTGGGCAAAGATCGGCGAAAATGTTGGATTTGAACAAAACGGTAAAGGGGATAACTTTGCACGCCCCGTCCTCATAATCAAAAAACTAACCAAAGAACTATTTTTAGGGATTCCGCTAACGAGCAGTATTCGAGAAGATAGTAATTATTTTCACCCCTTTGAATATCACAATAGTGCCAATGGTGAAGTCAAAAATACAGCGCTTATTTTACAAATGAAAGCATTTAGTATTAAACGGTTGATGAACCGAACAGGGATCATTGACAAAAAAAACTTTGAGCTGATTTTGGAAAAAGGGAAGAAAATGTTTAGCCCCACCCCTTGAGGTGGGTGTGCCCGAAGGCGAATTACACAGAAATTATAGTCTATATATGTTAAAAAAGTATTAAATCAAATTGCAAGGCAATATCAGTGGAACACGTGACACAAAACACCAATCCCTCTACACCGAGGGATACTCTCTATCAAAACCATCACGACATGTTCACAGAAATGATTTTAAGAAAAACAGCATATAATAGGAAAGTTTAAATATTCCATTGTCTAGTTAAATTCTGGAAAAATGGTATATTTTGGGTATGAATAAATAGTTAAAGGAATCAATAAATGAAATTATCTTTTGTGTCAGAATATGCTTCAATAGATGCATTTGATGATATTGAGCTTCCTGAACTTACAATTATAACAGGTATAAATGGTTCTGGTAAAAGTCAATTACTGAAAGCTATTATAGGTTCTAATCGTATTAATTATCAACAACCTCCAACTGATTATATAAATGTATCAATCAATGATGATGTAATTAATAAAAAAGATATATATGGTCCTGTAAGTGACTTTGGTATTAGTGGTTATGGATTTAATCCCAGTGCAAATACAATAAAAATAGATATTATTTCAAAAAATATTGGAAATATTAAACAAGATATAAAAAAAGAAATTTCTAGCTTAGATAACTATGATGCCATTAAACAGTATTGTACTGAAAAACATAAACCTTTTACTTTTTTAGAGGAAGCTGATGTTCTATCATTAGGTGAAGATTATAGTAATTATAAAAAAGTAATAAATAACTATATAAAAATTATAGATGAATATAAATTTACATATACATACGATGAAACTCAATATTCTAAAAAATCTGTAACTTATACTTTAAAACCTTTTATTGCTCTTTTAGATAAGTATGAATACTCAATAGATGAATTGGATGATGTGGAAATTGCCAATTATGCAGAAGTAGTTTCTACAAGTCAAACAACACCATTAATCATTAACGATTTAAGCAATATCTTTTTAGATTATCATAATAAAGTTCGAAGAAATAAAGAACTCTTATTTTATAATAAATCAGAACAGTATTATTCAGAGGGTACAGGTTTAACAGAAGATGAATTTCTAAAAGTTTATGGTACGGCACCTTGGGATGAATTAAATTCAATTTTAGAAGGTTTTAGTGAAATAACATATACCGTAACTAAACCAGATAAAATATTAATAGATTCATTCCAATGTAAATTAGAGAGTACTATTAATAAAGGCACCATTATAGGATTTGACTCGTTATCATCAGGTGAAAAGTTGCTGATGGGTCTTGCAACTATGATATTTAAATTAAAGTATAATGATAATTTACCAAAAGTAATTTTATTTGATGAAGTTGATTCTAATTTACATCCAACAATGATAAAAATTTTGTTAAAAGTGATTGATGAAACATTATTAAAAAATGAAACAAAAGTTATTATGGTTACTCATTCACCAACAATGGTTGCATTATCACCTGAAGAATCAATATATATTATGAAAAAAGTTGGTAAAAATAGATTAGAAAAAAAATCTAAAAATGAAGCTTTAAGTATCTTAACTGAAGGACTAGCAACACTGGAAAGTGGACTAGGTTTATTGGATGAATTAGCACAAAATGAATTAACTATAATAACTGAGGGAAGAAACACAAATTATATAAAAAAAGCATTAGAGCTTTTTGATTGTAAAAATGTAATAGTTTTAGATAACTTAGAAGACCTTACAGGAGAATCACAATTAAAATCATATTTTAAGTTTTTTTCGAAGGTAAAACATACACAAAAAGTCTTATTTATTTGGGACTGTGATGTAAACAAAATTCCAGAAAATGAAAATAATACCTATGCGTATAAATTTGAAAAAAATAATGAAAACAATATTGCTCAAAAAGGAATAGAAAATATGTTTGAAGAAGATTTATTTGAGAACTATACTATAAAAATAGAATATTCAAAAGGCGATAAAAAGATAGAATTTGATCAAAGAAGAAAAACAGATTTAGAAACGTATATAGTGTCAAGAAATGATATTAATGATTTTCAAAAATTTAAACATATGACAGACTATATTAATAAGATTAAAATAAGTTAGCTGATGAAAAATGAAAGTAAAATTGCTAACAATAAATTACCCGCATGCGGCTTTTTGATTGCTCATTTCACATGTTGGACATACAGGAAGAAATAAAATGGCGAAATACGATTTTGCAGTCTATTATGATGATAATGAAGAAAGAAAAAAAATTTACCCGAAAGATTTACATGATATTGAAATACGGGCTTTTGCAAGATCAGCATTTCTGCTCAATGATTCTGAGGAAATAAGGCTATATCCACGTTATCGAAAAGATACGCCACATTTTTATTCTCTCCAAGAAGGTACACGTTCTGTAATCCGAGGAGAAGATAGTGAGAAACATAATGATAGAATCAAGGAATTATTGAAAATACTCACCGAATCTTCAACTGCATTTAATATTGGATACTTCACTTTTGAAGAAGATGGAACAAAACAATTTAATCCACTGGCAACTCTCAAAAATTACACTTGGGGGAAAGAAATCAATAGGTACATATCCTCAAATAGTATTTGCCGCCATGATATTTATGGGCAGCGACAAGAAATTGCCCAATCTAGTTTATTCCCATCTGTAGGAATTGAAGTCATCAATAGCCACTATCCAGATAATGCAGCTTTTGATGGATGGATTAGCTTATCCCAAATAGTACCACTGCTCATTACATTCGATATCATAGATAAAAAGAATTATTTTTTAAAGATTGATCCTAGAAATAACCAAATTAGAGTTATTTATTATATATTTGACGGTTCAGTATGGAAAAATGAGAGGAGACGTACTGATATTATTTCTGCTGGAGCATTTAGAGAAGAATTAAGAAGTTGTTAATAAAGAGTTAAGTCCAACAAACCAGAGGAGACCAATGAAAAACCCGCGAGCAGATTTTTCATTGGTCATTTTAACGTTAGGCAATCGAGGACAAGCAGTCCAAACGACAACCGGTATTCCTTAAAATGATTACTACGGTCTAAAAATCTCTATCTCCAGCTCTTTAACGATACGGTAATGTTTGTCATTCGCCGTAATGAGTTTCATCCCATACGTCGTGGCTGTCGAGGCGATGAGGGCATCGGCGAGTTCCATGCTGTGGCTCAAAAAATACTCTTCGACGTAAAAAAGCGCTTTGGCGGAGATCTCTTCACTCATGTAGATCGTTTTGGTATTCCATTGTCGCAGTGTCTGCTGAAAACGTCTCAGCTCCTCTTTGTTACGCATCCCCTGCACCAACTCGATATGAGTCACGCCGGAGATACAAAAATCACCCAGTGAGTGGATCAGCTTTTTGGCGTTTTCATTGCCTCTGAGATACCATATCAGGACATCGCTGTCCACTAAAATATCGTACGCCATAAACGTCAAAACTCTCTACGTTTGCGCATATTTCGCACCATCGTATCGACATCATCATCCATGTCACTCCACATCCCGAAGATCGCATCATCTTTGGGTGCTTGAGCAGAGTCGTCATAGGAGATGAGTTTGGCTTTGGCTTTTCCGCGATGGGTGATCGTCACATCCTCGCCCTTGCTGAGGACATCAAATAAAAATGAGACGTTGAAACGGAGGTCTTTGGCTGTTACCGTCATTACAAATCCTTTAACTTTATACTTGAAGTATAAACTATTAATCTTTATTTCTGATTAAGAGGGTGATTTAAAGGATGTAGTCGCCATAACGCTCAATCCACCCGTCAAATTCGGCACACTCGGCGATCGAAGCATCTTTGACGATCGCATCTTTGATCAGCATCACCCCAAACTCGGTCGGTAAACTTTGCGCAAATCCAAAGAGATGTTTTGAGGCTTCCGCATCACCTCGATAGAGTTCCACAAGAGCCGAAACCAATGCATACAACAATGCCGGTTCACTTTTATCGACATTCGGATATACACCGCGATAAATCGCCCCGACATCGGGGAGTTTTTCGACCACTTTGACGTAGGCCATAAACTCGATCCCCGCACCGTAGCCGATGAGGCCGTAGATCAGCGGAGCGATCTGAGCGGTATCGTCGCTGTGTTTGAGAATATTGGAGAGCATATGGTAGCTTCTAGGGGTCGCAAATGCCGGATTGGCATCGTCCTCGCTGATCGGCTCCGAGGTGAGCAGGTCGGGACGAAAACTCAAAAACCCGGTAACAAAGGGATGGAACCCCTCGCGGATCGCAAAAAGTTTGAAATCCTCAAACCGCGCCTCTACGTGCAGATGGACCATCCGGTTTGCCAGCGGGGTCGGAAGACGAAACACGACACCCCGGTCGCTGATCCGGTTTCCCGCACAGATGATCCGCCACCCTTTGGGGAGTTCATACTCCCCCATTTTACGGTTGAGGACCAGCTGATAGATCGCCGCCTGCACCGAAGGGGGAGCGGAGTT
>Ga0265297_10003615_pt1 | contig 27494 bp, 23 predicted proteins | sample Munlanlwell13791_FD_192502 | JGI IMG/M metagenome (GOLD analysis project Ga0265297, IMG submission 192502) | Leachate microbial communities from a municipal landfill in Southern Ontario, Canada - Leachate well 137-91 | ecosystem: Engineered > Solid waste > Landfill > Unclassified | place...
GTGGCGATCATCACGGGATCCACGACGAGCCAGGGTATGCGCCGGCGTCTAATGGTTCCGGCCACGGCCTCGATAATGGCGGACGAATACAGCATGCCGGTTTTGGCGGCGGCCACGCGGAATCCGTCGCAAATGGTTTCCACCTGGAGCCTTACCATGGCAGGTGTGACGGGCAGGATGCCGCGCACTTCCGACGGGTTTTGGGCGGTCAGGCAGGTGATGGCAGAGGCGCCGAAGGCGCCGAGCGCGGCAAACGCCTTTAAATCCGCCTGGATGCCGGCGCCGCCGCCGCTGTCGGACCCCGCAATGGTCATGACCACGGGGAGATTTTGGGAATGGTTGTTCATGGCCGATATAATCGGCATGGTCCGGGGTTCATCGGTTCACGATTCAACGGTTGCCTGATTTTCCCGAATAATTTTTCAACCGTGAGCCTCCCAACCGTGAACCGTTGAACCATGCCTCTTTTGTAGAAGCTGACCACTGATCCGGCGATGAATGCAACTGTAGCATACCCATGGCCCAAGCCAAATATAATCAATTATGTAATCGTAATCCCGGTTACGTGGCGGCAGACGCGGCGAATTGGGCATTGGGCGGCAGGTGTAGCTGCCGTTCGATAGAACGGCACTCTGCGGTTCTTACGAACCGCATCTACACCGCTACGCACCCGAGTCGTCAAATATAATTGCCGCGTCTCTGTCCTTGAATCCAGCCGCCGGCAATGGTACATCTGGGGCCAATGAAAGGGGTGGGGTATGAATTTGCAGGCGTTGTTTGCCGAACGGATTGGCGGGGCCGCCTACGGCCTCTCGAATGAAATATACAAGTTCGAAAAAATCAAGCGCGCCAAAGCGGCCGCCCGCCAGGCGCGACCGGGTGTGGAATTGCTGGATTTCGGCGTGGGCGAACCGGACCAAATGGCGCCCGGGACTATCCGCCGCGCATTGAAAAAGGCCGTGGACGATCCGGCCAACCGCGGCTATGCGGACAACGGCATCCGGGAATTCAAGGCGGCGGCGGCCGGCTATATGGCGGAATTCTTTGGCGTTACGAATTTGGCCCCGGATACGGAAATCGTTCACAGCATCGGCTCGAAGCCGGCCCTGGCGATGTTGCCGCTTTGTTTCATCAATCCCGGCGACGTGGCCCTGGCGACTGTGCCGGGCTATCCGGTCCTGGCCACGCATACGAAATACCTGGGTGGGCGGGTGTCCAAGATACCTTTGCTCGAACAGAACGGGTTTTATCCGGACCTCGCCGCGATTGACGCCGACACCGCGCGGCGCGCAAAATTGTTTTATGTCAATTACCCGAATAATCCCACCGGCGCGGCGCCATCGGAGGAGTTTTTCGACCGTCTGATTGCGTTTGCCCAGGCCAACAATATCCTGATCGTGCAGGATGCCGCCTATGCCACGCTGGTCTATGGGCGCAAGCCGCTCTCGATCCTCAGCCGGCCGGGCGGCAAGGAGACGGCCGTGGAATTGCATTCCATGAGCAAGAGTTATAACATGACCGGCTGGCGGCTGGGATTTGTGGCGGGCTCGGCGCGGGTTGTCCAGGCCTATGCCGAGGTCAAGGACAACATCGATTCAGGCCAGTTCAAGGCCATCCAGCTGGCGGCCTGCGCGGGGATTGCCGATCGGAAACTGGCTGACCGGATCAACCGGCATTACCGGCGGCGCCTGCGCAAGATGGTCAAGTGCCTGCGTTCCGCCGGCTTCGCCGCGCGCATGCCGGGCGGCACTTTCTATCTGTATGTGCCGGCGCCGCGCGGCGCGGGCTCGACAACTTTTGCCATGGCGGAAGCCGCCTCCCAGTTCCTGATCCGGGAACACTCGATCTCCACTGTGCCGTGGGACGATGCCGGCGCGTTTCTCCGGTTTTCAGCCACCTTCGAATCGGCCGGCGACAAGGATGACGACCGCGTCGTGGCCGAATTGGGCGCGCGTCTATCGAAGGCGCAGTTGCGGTTTTGAGGACGCACGCGCCTAAGACCTGATTTGGGACTATGAATTTTCCGCCAGAGGCGGATTCGCTTCCGGCGTAAAATCCGGGTAGAGCCGGTTTTTCCGCCAAAGGCGGATCCGCCTACGGCGGAACACCGGCTATTCTGTCCCGAAGATAGCCGACATAAAGTCGGCTCTACATGAAAAAGTTGCCACGTTTCTGGAATTAATCTATGCAAGCCATGATGTTAACGGGCCTGCGGGCCATGGAAATGCGCGAAGTCCCGATGCCCGCGATCAAGGCGGAAACGGACGTGTTATTGCGTCTGGCCGCGGTCGGCGTGTGCGGCTCGGATATCCATTATTACACGACGGGTAAAATCGGAAGCCAGGTCGTCCAATATCCGTTCACGGTTGGCCATGAATGCGCCGCAGTCGTGGAGCGGGTGGGGGCGGCCGTGACGCGGGTCAAGCCGGGCGACCGGGTGGCCGTGGAACCCGCCATGGCGTGCGGACAATGCGACCAGTGCCGGAGCGGCCGGCCGCACACCTGCCGCCGGCTGAAGTTTTTGGGGTGCCCCGGACAGGCCGAGGGGGGTCTGGCCGAATTCCTGGTGATGCCGCAGGAGTGTTGTTTCCCTGTTGCGGCTGGTATGACGTTCGAACAGGCGGCGCTCTCGGAGCCGTTGGCCATCGGGTTTTATGCGGTGCGCCGCGCTCTGTCCATAAAAGGCGCCCGCATCGCCATCCTGGGCGCCGGGCCGATCGGGCTGAGCGTGCTGGTGTGCGCGCGAACGATGGGCGCGCGCGCGATCTATGTGTCGGATAAAATCGACACGCGCCTGGCGGCGGCCAAGGCCGCCGGCGCCGCGTGGGTCGGCAACCCGGACCAGGTCGATATCGTCAAGGCCGTCGGCGCCCGCGAGCCGTTGCTCCTGGATGCCGTCTTCGAGTGCTGCGGACAACAGTCGGCGGTGGATCAAGGCATTGAACTGCTCCAGCCGGGCGGCAAACTCATGCTGGTGGGCATTCCGGAGGCGGAGCGGGTGTCTTTCGTCATCGACCGCGCGCGCCGCAAGGAACTGGATATCCGCAATGTGCGCCGGCAGTGCGAATGCCTTCATCCGACACTGGCGCTGATGGCGGCGGGCCTGTTGCAGGCCGATTTTATGATGACCCACCGGTTCCGGTTAGACCAGACCAAAGAAGCATTCGATCTGGTGGCCGCGTATCGGGATGGGGTGGTCAAGGCGATGATCGCGTTCTGAGGAAGCAAACGCCGAACATCCAACATCGAACGCCCAACGTCGAATTAAAAACGAAGAACGAAGAACGAAGAACTAAGAACAAGGAACGGTTCCTTTTTTTTCATTAACCATTGACCATTCTCCATTAACCATCTCTTGTCCTGGTTCCCATGCCTCCAGCCACGGAAAATCATACCCCCCGCATCGTCAACCGCAAGGCGCACCGGGATTATACCGTGCTGGAGCGGTTCGAGACCGGCATTGCCCTGCTGGGCACCGAGGTGAAATCCATTCGCGCGGGGCACGCGGATTTGACGGGCGGCTATGCCGTCGTGGAAGGCGACGCCATTGTGCTCCGCGATGTCCACATCAAACCCTTCGAATTCGGCCACCAGTTCAATCACGAGCCGCGCCGGCCGCGGCGTCTGCTCCTGCACAAACATGAAATCAAGCGGCTGGTCGGCAAAGTCACGCTCAAAGGCTGTACGCTGATTCCCTTGGCCCTCTATTTCAACCGCCGCGGCAAAATCAAGGTCGAACTCGGCCTCTGCCTGGGCAAGCATACCATCGACAAGCGCGAAACCATGAAGCGCAAGACCGCCGACCGCGAAGCCGAGCGCGCCCTGGCCCTGCGGCGGAAATCGTAGGGCGCTTTCCGGCGGCGCTGTCTTTCCCGGGCGCCGCGCTTATTTGTTTTTTTCGCTTGACTCTATTTCGGTAATTAGGTAGCTTAATACCCAATTAAACGAAAGGCGGGGTTTGCCATGCTCGGACTGTTGAATATATCGGAAGCGATGTCGATTGCGTTGCATGCCTGCGTGTGGCTTGCGGACGATCCGGAACGCTTTCATTCGGCCCGCCGGATGGCCGCGAAGCTGGGCTTCTCGCCTCATCATTGCGCAAAGATATTACAGCAACTCGTGCGCAGCGGGATTCTCGAGACCGAGCGCGGCCCTGCCGGCGGCGCGCGTCTGGCCAGGCCGCCCGCTGAAGTCACCCTGTTGGAAATTTACGGCGCTGTGGGCGGCAACCCGGCCTACAAGGGATGCCTGCTGAAACGCAATATCTGTAAAGGCGACGCCTGCGCGCTCGGCAAATTGATGTCCAACGAAAACAAGCGCCTGATCGGCCTGTTGAAGGACGTCACGCTGGCGGGTGTCGTGAGCTCGTTGAAAAAAAACCGGAGCGGCTGACCCAATTGGAGAACGCTCTCGTATGAAACGTAAAATCATAACCATCGCCGCCGACCTCTGCAACGGCTGCGGCCTCTGCATCGGCGCATGCCGCGAAGACGCGCTGGCGCTCGTGGACGGCAAGGCCAGGCTTATCTCCGAAAATTATTGCGACGGGCTCGGCGCCTGCCTGCCCGAGTGCCCCGCCGGCGCGATCAGGATCGTCGAGCGCGAGGCCGCCCCCTTCGACGAGGCCGCCGCGACCGCCAGGCAAAGCGCCGAAAAACATGCGCTCAACGCGGGCGGGGCGCCTGTGCCGCCTCCGCCGCTCGCCGGCGGTTGTCCCGGCAAGAAGGCCCTGGCCATTGCCCGCGCTCCTGTGACCGCGCCGGATGCCGCCGTGAACGCCGTGGTCCCCGCGCCGGGCCTGATCAACTGGCCGGTGCAGATCAAACTTGCGCCCGTCAACGCGCCGTATTTCCGGGATGCCGCGCTGTTGGTCGCCGCGGACTGCGCGGCCTATGCGTACCCCGACATTCATCGCCGCTTTATGGCCGGCAAGGTCACCTTGATCGGCTGTCCCAAGCTGGACGGGGTGGACTACGCCGAGAAGCTGACCGCCATCCTGCGGGCCAACGCGATCCGTAGCGTGACCGTTTTGCGCATGGAGGTGCCCTGTTGTGCGGGCCTTGCCAACGCAACCAAACAGGCCGTGCTCGCCGTCAGCACGCCGATCCCGTGCCAGGTGGTCACAATCTCGACCGATGGAGTGATCCTGAACGAATGAAGTTTATAACTGCTCAGCCAGAATTCAGAAGTCAGCCCGCCTGCAACGCTGTGCGTAGCACTGCGGGCAGGTAGTCAGAATAAAGAACTCATATAGGCCAAGCGAACACGAAGAGAACCGGCGCTAAAACGTAGGGCCTTGACGGAATGCCCGTCGCGTTTTTTTCGTGGCTGATTCTTGCGTATTTTATTCTGTGTCCTGAATTCTGACTCCTGACTGCCTGAGTTGTTGCTGTCCAACAACGATACACCCATAAGGAGGATAACCATGAGCGCGATGTTCTGTTTCCAGTGCGAGCAAACGGCGGGCGGCAAAGGCTGTACCCGCGGGGGCGTCTGCGGCAAAAAACCGGAAGCGGCCCGTATTCAGGATGAGATCACCGCCGGTCTTGTCATGTTGGCGCGCGCGCTTGACGGCAAGCCGGTCGGCGCCCAGGACGCGGCGCTTTTTATGGACGCCCTCTTCATGACCGTGACCAACGTGAATTTCGACGAGTCCGCCCTTGGCGTCATGCGCGACCGCATCCTGCGCGGCGTCGCGCGTTACGGCGGCGCGCGCGCCTATGACCCGGACATCCTTTTCCACGGCGATCAGGATATTGTTTCGCTGCGTTCCACTCTGCTCTTCGGCCTGCGCGGCATGGCCGCCTATGCCAGCCATGCCCGCGTGCTGGGCAAGACCGATCCGGAGGTTTCCGAATGGTTGGTCAAGGGAATGCGGGCCGTTGGCGAAGATCATAGTGTCGAAGAATGGCTCGCACTGATTCTCGAGTTCGGCCGTGTCAACCTGGCGTGCATGGCGTTGCTCGACGCCGCCAACACCGGCGCCTACGGCAACCCGGTCCCAACCCCGGTTTCCACGACACGGACGCAAGGCCCTTTCATTATCGTCACCGGCCACGACCTGTACGATCTCAAGATGCTCTTGGAGCAGACCGTCGGCAAGGGCGTCAATATCTACACGCATGGCGAGATGCTCCCCGCCCACGCCTATCCGGAACTCAAAAAGTACCCGCAGCTTAAAGGCCATTTCGGCACTGCCTGGCAAAATCAGCAGAAGGAGTTCGACAATCTGCCCGGGGTTGTGCTTTACACCACGAATTGCCTGATGCCGCCCAAGCCGACCTATGCCGCCAACCTTTATACCACGGCGGAAGTCGGCTGGCCCGGTGTCAGGCACATTGCCGCGGACGTTGACGGCAAGAAAGATTTTTCCGTCATGATTGACCATGCGCTCAAGCTGGGCGGCTGGACGGAAGAGATCGAAGGCGAGCCGCTGTTGACCGGGTTCGGCCACAATGCAGTCATGGCCGTGGCCGACAAACTGGTTGCGGCGGTCAAGTCCGGCGCGGTCAAGCGCATCTTCCTTGTGGGCGGTTGCGACGGTGCCAGATTAGGGCGCAATTACTATACGGAATTTGTGGAGAAGGCGCCGCAGGACACGCTGATCCTCACGCTGGCCTGCGGCAAATTCCGCTTCAACCACCTGCAGGCCAAATTGGGCAATATTGGCGGCATTCCGCGCCTGCTCGACATGGGCCAGTGCAACGACGCCTATTCGGCGATCCAGGTGGCCGTTGCGCTTGCGAAGGTCTTTGGCTGCGGCGTGAACGACCTGCCGCTTTCGCTCATCCTTTCCTGGTATGAGCAGAAGGCGGTTTGCATCCTGCTCACACTGCTGTCCCTTGGGATCAAGAATATTCGCATCGGGCCCAGTCTGCCGGCCTTCGTCTCGCCGACCGTGCTGAACGTGCTCATCGAGAAGTTTGGGCTCACCCCGATCAAGACGGCTGAGGAAGACCTGAGGGTGATCCTCGGTTCAGGCCAGACTTGAGGCAGGGCGTTAGGGTGGGGCGCTTAATTTGATGCAAAGAATTTGAATTTTGTAGCCGCGAGACGGCACGCCTGCAATGCTATGCTTGCGTGATGTCTATCCTGCCGGGAACCATTGCATCAGTTCTCTGGCAACGAGTTCATGCCCCTGTCGGTTGGGATGGTTGCTCCATGCCAGAAGGTCGGACAAATCGCCGGCCTGCATGTACTGCTGAAATGCGGCAGAGCTGTCCGCTAATCCGACATTGTTCTCGTCCGCAAGTCGGCGGATTTGGTTGGCATGCGCCGTCAGCAGGGGCTTGTCCTCGCCTGTGTAGTCCGGGGCCTGTGTTATGTCGAATGTTGGCGTCAGCAAGATCATTTTGACGCCCGCTCGGCCTCCGGCCTGAATCATACTGCGCCAGGCGTTCCATGCTTTGTCCAGACCGATGCCGCGGTCATTCAGGCCGTAATCGATGGTAATGAGGTCGGGACGGTGGCAGAGAACGTCATCGGCGAATCGAGCGGCGCCTGACTCCGAGTTTTCGCCCCCGATTGCAGTGACAATGACATTGACGACCGCAGAAGGGAACCGGTGCTTGAGACCAACCTGCAACAGATGCGGATAGGCGTTCAGTGTATCGACCATCGGGGTTGCGAAGTAGCCGGCGGGCACGCTGTGTCCGTGGCACACGATATTCACCGTCCGGTTATTAGGCCACTGCCGCCTGAGTACGCCGGTAATGTCGGATAGGTACAATCTCCGTTCAGGTATGCTCATGTCGTTCGTCCTTATCGAATGTCCGACGGTCGGGGGACGTCGTCACCCCGACCGCTCCGCGTTCGCGCGCCACGAAACGATTCGGTTTTCAGCCGCAAATCGATCCGCCAAGGCAGAAAGCCCCATACACGCGATCAAAATACAAAAGAGTAAGAACACATGAAAGCCCTTTTTTCCACACGGCTCAAGCCGGCCGAGAAAGCGGCCTGTTTCCTCCGCTTTCTCGAAAACCAACCCTCGTCCGAAATCGAGGTCGGTCGAAATAGCGCAAAGTGTATTGTGAAGGGATGACCACGATGCTTCCTCGCGCGCGACAAACCGGAATTAATCGCTTGCCAAATATAGCCTCAAGGCATAGGCTATCCCCGGATGCCATGCTAAAGCGGGAGTAATTCAGTGGCAGAATGTCAGCTTCCCAAGCTGAACGTCGTGGGTTCGACTCCCATCTCCCGCTCCACTTTTACGGCGCAATGCTCCCCTGTGTCCGCGTTTTGTATTCCAAGGAACTGGGTCAAAAATCAAGCATTCAGTGAATATATTCAGGACTCCTCCAGCCTCACGCTTTTCGGTTTAGGCTTGCTTTTGACGGTTCTTCAAAACGGGATGCGGCGCCTGTGGGCACATCCAAAACGGTTGGTGCGATCATCAAGCGCGAGATCGGTCTTGCGCGACACACGCGCCTATCCGGAGTTGGAAGTTCGGCGCATGGCCTGGTGAAGTTGTGGCGCCGTGAAGCTGGAGCGCTTGAACTGGCTGACGGCCTGTCCGTTTTACACGAAACACTTCGCTTGCTTTGTGGGACGTCGGCGTCGGGTCGTCGGGTCACGGCGGTTGCCAACAACGCCCGCTTTCATCAAGGCGAGGTGTAAATCAGCCGGACGCCGGCTAATACGACCAGGACTCCGCAGATTTTTTTCAGAACGAGCGCCCCTTTTGATTTCTCATTCCACTTTAGATAATGTTCGACCAGTTCGGTGGAGGTTCCCGCCGCTACAATCACAGCGCAATGCCCAATGCCATAAACCGCCAGCAATAAAACCCCGTAGGAAAGATTTGTCGCTGCCACTTTGAATGTCACCGCCAGCATCGGCGCCATGTAGGCGAACGTGCAGGGGCCTAACGCAACCCCGAACATCAGCCCCAGAATAAAAGCCGCCAGAAGACCGCGGCGTTTCATCCCGACCCGTGATGGCCCCGACCAGGGCATGGGAATCACGCCCAGAAGATGAAGTCCGACGAGAAAAAATATAGCCGCGACAAAATAATTGCCGTAGCGGCCGATATCTCCCATCATCCGCCCAGCCGAAGCCGTAATCGCGCCGATGGCGCCGATCGTAATAAGTATCCCGGTTGAAAAAAGGAGTGAAATAAGGAATGCCCGCCCCGTGGATATCTTGCCCTGCTCGTCAATGAAGCCGACAATGAGCGGAATGCCGGCGAGATGGCATGGGCTAAGCAGAATGCTCAAAATACCCCAAATTAACGCCGCAGATATTGCAATGAGCGCAGAACCTTCAACGGCATGGGTCAATGATGTAAATAACTGTTCCATTATTCACGTCTAATGCGGGCTGTGCCCGCAACCCAAACAACAATTCCCTTGGTCAGGTCCTGAAGTCGATAAATGTCCAATAACCAACACTCAATATCCAATGTCCCAGTGCGGATATCGTTAAGGTAATGTTCCTAACGCTTCTCTTTCCTTCATGATTGGATATTCCTTGTTGGATATTGGATATTCGCGCTTTTCTTGTTTTTTATAGCGGTTTCGAGTGGTTAAGGTGCTAATCACATTTAAACTTAATGCTTATATCCTTCGGCAGGGCCAGGCCGGCCGACACTTGCATGGCCTTGAAAATTCCGGCTGGCACAACGCATCCGGCGCAACAACCTTTCAGAGTTTCGCGCACAAGCGGCATTATTTTGCCATCTCCAGTTGGACTTATTTCCTGGAAGGCATCCACCGGCTGGATTTTGTTTAGCTTTAGCGCTAATGCCTCTATTTTTTCGCAATTCGATTCAATTCCAAAATTAACGTTCTGCTGATCTTCGCTTTCGGCTATTGCATGTGTTACAAAACCACAGATACCGGCCTGAATTTCCGTGTTGGTTTTCATTGATTATTTCCATTAAAGGCGAATCCAAGCTCTTTCCATTTGCCCAAAATATCTTCCTTGCCAAAAAAACCTTCATGCCGGAAAAGCTCTTTGCCGTCCGGCGTAAAAAATATCTGGGTGGGAATCACACGGATATTGAACTTTTTCGCTTCGTCTGGATTTTGCCAGACATCTATGAATTGCACCTCAAACTTGTCGGCATGGGTCTTTTTGAAACCTTCCAGAATCGGCGCCATCATCTTGCAGGGGATGCATTTCCCCGCGCCCAGGTCCACTAAGCGCGGCAATATCTTTGTTTGGCTGGCTAACTCCACATTGTCGCCGTTCACGCCAACCGCCGCAGCAGTATTCGCCGAGGCCGCCTCGGCCGTTTGGCTTGCTCCCTTCGGGGGCCTGCATTGGCATGGAGACTTCGCCAAGAACACCGTGACAATAGCCAAAGCAAGTATGATCCAAATCCATTTTCCGCCGCCGCCCTGCCGCCCGCATTCACAAAAATCGCCCGCTTCTTTCTTCGCTTGGCCTTCGGTCATGATTTCCCCTTTCATGCTTGATCCGCGCCTCCTCACGCCAGAAATTTCTTGATGGCTTCCACACTGAGCGCCTTCCCGGCGCTCTTAACCTGGCCGTCCACCGCCAGAGCCGGAGTAATCATCACGCCGAACTTTATGATGTCCATGATTTTCTCCACTTTCTCAACAACCGCCGCAATCCCCAGTTCCTTGACCGCCTGTTCGGCGTTAGCTGTCAAGGCGTGGCACTTCGGACAACCTGTTCCAAGTATCTGTATTTTTTTCATTTTATTATTTCACCCATGCGCCGAACATCAAACCCGTAATAGTTGACATCACCACCACTAACCCGACAAACACGGCGGTTTTCTTGAATCCGACGATTTTATAAATCACAATCACACTTGGCACAGAAAGCGCGGGACCCGCCAACAGAAGCGCCAAGGCCGGCCCCTTGCCCATGCCAAGCCGCATCAATGTTTCGGTGATCGGAATTTCGGTCAGGGTGGCGAAATACCACATCGCTCCGATAACCGAGGCGAAAAGATTCGAAAATATACTGTTCCCGCCCACGAGACTGGCAACAGCTTTTTCCGGAATCAAGGCGCTGATAAATCCAGTGATGAAAACTCCGCCAAAAAGAAGAGGCACGATCATTTTGGCAAAACCCCAAGTTGACCGCATCCATTCTTCGATTTCATCGCGCGAAAACCATTTCCACGTCAGCAGAAGGACGATAATGCCCATCAGTCCGGCCAAATGCCACTTGAATTGGTGGACGGTCATGGTAAAGCTCGGCATAGGCTTTGTTCCGGCAATGTCGGCCTTGTCGATGCGCCTCACATCGGGTTTTAGCCGCCCCTGCGGATTGTATTCCTGGATATCAAGAGCATCTTTCGTGGTGTAGCGAATATTGGCCGTGATGACACTGCCGTCATTCATTACGACGGCAACATCATTGGTGTTGTACCAGTCGCTGAAGACCAGGAAGAGAATCATGCCCGCGAAAAACAGCGCTGTTTTCCAAAGCGGCCTTGGGCTCCGCGGCGGTTCCGGCAAAGCCATGGCAACTTCCGCGCGTTGTGTTTCGGAGCGCCTGAAAACGGCGGCCATGATAAGACCGATGACAAAGGCAAACCCAATTGAAAAAACCGCCCGCGCAAGACCGATTTCAAACCCGAGCACGCGCGCCGAGAGAAAAATCGCCATGACATTTATGCCGGGGCCGGAATACAGAAAAGCGCTGGCCGGACCAAGACCGGCGCCCATGGTGTAAATGCCGGCGAACATCGGGAGCACACTGCAGGAACAAACCGCCAGAATGCATCCCGAGACCGAAGCCACAGTATATGCCAGCATACGATTGGAGCGCGGGCCAAGATAGCGCATGACCGATGCCTGCGAAAGAAAAGTGGCAATGGCCCCGGCAATGAACATGGCCGGAACCACGCAGGCGAGGGTATGTTCGCGGGCATACCATTGCAGAAGCCGGAACGCCTCGTAAATCGCGCTTGAAACCTTGGGATTCCCCAGCGGCAAATAATATGCCACAAGGAATATGCCCGCCAGCCAGCCGAATATTTTCCATTCTTTTTTCATTGCTTTTTTTTCTTTCAGCAATAATTTCCTGTTTTATCTTCAATCTTCATAACTGCTCAGCCAGAATTCAGGAGTCAGCCCGCCTGCAACGCTGTGCCCTGCCCGCAGTGCTACGCACAGCGTTGCAGGCGGGGTAGCACTGCGGGCAGGTAGTCAGAATAAAGAACTCATATAGGCCAAGCGAATACGAAGAGAACCGGCGCTAAACGCAGGGCCTTGACGGAATGTCCGTCGCATTCTTTAATGGCTGATTCTTGCGTATTTTATTCTGTATCCTGAATTCTGACTGCTGAGTTGTTGCCAATCTTCATAACTTCAACGGCGCATTTCAGGGCATTAAGAATGCAGGGAGTCCGTAGATGATAAAACACCCGCATTCCGTCCCGCCGGTCGGTGACGATCCCCGCCCGTTTAAGGACTGCCAGGTGCCGCGAAATGTTGGACTGGTCGATATCCACCAGTGCGTTCAATTCGCAGACACAGCGGTCGACGCCGGTCAGGGCGTGAACGATCAGCACGCGCGCCGGATGGGCGAGCGCTTTAAGTATTTCCGCCCTGAATTTGGCCTGTTGGTAGTCCATGTCTGGAACATTATGCGCATTAATGCATAAGGTCAAGAAAATAGAGGCTGTGGCGCGGCTTATTCGTAGCGCAGGGCGTCGATGGGGTTGAGGCGCGCGGCCTTGGTCGCGGGCCAGAGGCCGAAGACGACGCCGACAAGGCAGGAGAAGCCCACAGAGAGCACGATGGAAGAGGGCGTCACCGCGGCGGGCCAGCCAGCCAGATTTGAGGCCAGGGCGCTGGTGAGCCAGCCCAGAAGTATTCCGATTCCGCCGCCCAGCACGCTGACCACCAGGGCTTCGGTCAGAAATTGGGCGAGGATATCGCGCCGGCGGGCGCCGACGGCCTTGCGGATCCCGATTTCGCGGGTGCGCTCGGTCACCGAGACGAGCATGATGTTCATGATGCCGATCCCGCCGACCAGGAGCGAGACGGCGGCAATGGAGGCCAAGAGCCACGACATCGTGCGGCTGGTCTCGGTCAGAGCCGCCTGGATTTCAGCCATGTTGCGGATATCGAAGGAATTGGATTGCGAGGGCGGCAGGCGATGGGTGCGAATAATGAGCTCGCGCATGGCGTCCTGGGCGGTCACGATTTCATCCGCCGAGTTGATCTCCACGTCGATATTGTCGAGGTATTCTTTGCCGAGCAGGCGGAACATGGCGGTGTTCAGCGGGATGACCGCGAGGTCGTCCTGGTCGAACCAGGCGGTGGCGCCTTTTTCCGGCAATATGCCAACCACCTGGAAATTGACCTTGTTGATCTTGACGTATTCGCCCAGCGGGCTGGTCTCGCCAAACAATTCGCGGACAAGCGTCATGCCGAGCACGACCACGCGGGCGCGCTGTTTCATCTCTTCATCGGTGAAGAAGCGCCCGATGGTCGGTTTGGCGGCGTGCATGGCGGCGTACTCCGGCTCCACGCCCTGGACGCGCGTGTTCCAGTTCTTGTTGCCGAAGACAACTTGAGCGCGGCCGGACACTATGCCGCCAACCAGCTTGGCATGGTGAATGGCGGCGCGAATGTCGGTGACATCCTGCGGGGTGAAACGCGTGACGGCGCCGGCTTCATAAGACACCCCCGCGACGTGCCGGGCGCCCGGCCGCACAACGAGCAGGTTCGAGCCCATGGAAGCCAGTTGTTGTTCGATGGAGCGCCGGGCGCCCGTGCCGATGGCCAGCATGGCGATCACGGACGTCACGCCGATCAAGATGCCGAGCATGGAAAGAAGCGTGCGGATTTTGTTGGCCATCAGCGCGCGCCAGGCCTGCTTAAAGTCATGCGGCAATTCGCGTAAAAGGGCCAGGGGGCTGAAGGCAAACAGGCGGGCGCCCTGCGATGGGCGCGCTTGGGGCGGCGCCGGTTTGGCGGCGCCGGTTCCCGCCGCCGCGCCTTGGCTGACTTCATCCGATTGCACGACCCCATCGCGCATGCGGACAATGCGTCTGGCATGCGCGGCAATATCCGGTTCGTGCGTGACCATGATAATGGTGATGCCGCGCCGGTTGAGCTGGTTCAGAATCTCGATGATTTCGTCGGCGCTGGTGGAATCCAGGTTGCCCGTGGGTTCGTCCGCCATGATAATCCGGGGGTTGTGAATCAGCGCGCGCGCGATCGCCACGCGCTGTTGCTGGCCGCCGGAGAGTTCGTTCGGTTTATGGTCCAGGCGATTGCCCAGGCCGACGTCGGCCAGGAGCCGGCGCGCTTTCTCCGTGTCTTTCCCCCGGCGGCCGGCGGCATAGAGCATTGGCAGTACCGTATTCTCCAGGGCGCTGGTGCGCGCGAGCAGGTTGAAGTGCTGGAACACGAAGCCCAGGGTCGAGTTGCGCAAGGCGGCCAGGTCGTTATCCGAGAGGTGCGCCACCTCGCGGTCCAGCAGGTGATAGGATCCGGTGTCCGGGACATCCAGCAGGCCGAGGATATGCAGGAGCGTGGACTTGCCCGAACCCGAAGGGCCCATGATGGCCACAAACTCACCCGGGGCAATGGTCAACGAAACGCCGCGCAGGGCCTGCACGGCAACTTCGCCCATGGCGTAGGTCTTAACGATGTTGGTGAGTTCGATCATGAACTAATCGTTAGCCGGTTCCTTGTTCTTGGTTCTTTGTTGGCGATTTGTAGCCGCGCCACGCAGAGGCGCGTTTTCCGGTCCGCCCGAGCGTCGGCATGGAAGCGTCGGCCTGACGTCCGACGGCTACAGTCAGAGTTGCCCCTTTGGCGGCGGTCTTCGATTGTTTACCGGGTTCGGCGGCCGCCGGGCATAAATGGGTTGTTTTGGGCGTTGCCTTTTACGCCGATCTTAAATGCCGACTTGATCAAGACGGTGGCATTTTCCTCCAAGCCCGAACGAATTTCGGTTTTTTTGCCGTCACTCAGGCCCGTGACCACCGGCACGGAAAGCGGTTTATTCATGGCGTCGGGGTTTGTCCGCCAGACCACGGTCCGATTGGTTTCGGTATGCACGGCGTCCGTCGGAACGAGTAGGACGTCGTTGGTGGCGGCCGTCAACACTGTGATGTTGGCGCTCATGCCGCTGCGCAAGAAGGGCGGCGCTTCACTGGGCAGAACGTCCACCAGGTAAGTCGTCACATTATTGATCGTCCTGGCTTCGTAGGCTATGTGATCCACTATGCCCGAAATGACGTTTTGCGGGTAGGCATCCATGGTGAAGTTGGCCCGTTGGCCGAGCGTGAGCCGGCCGATATCGGTCTCGTCCACCGGGGCTTCGATAATGAGCCGGTCCGACATGACGTAAAGCGCATCCGAGGCTGTTACCGTTTGTCCTTGTTCGACATTGCGGGCGATGATTTCTCCATCCAGGGGCGCGACCAGCGGGGTGGGCTTGTACAGTTGCTTCCAGTAGGCCAACTCGTTGGTTCCTTGGGAAAGCGCGACATCCAGCAGAGCCGCCCGCTCCGTGGAACTCAGCCAGGCTATGATTTGGCCGGCGCGAATTTTGTCGCCTTCATCGACCAGGATTTCCTCCACCCGCCCGGCGACGGGCGGCTTGAGTTCCAGGCGGTTCTGGGGCTGAACCGTGCCGGTGGTCAAAACGAAGGTTTGCAGATTACCGCGCTGGACGGGGACTTCCTGGTATTGCGGTTTTTCAACGGTCCGTTGTTTCCAGGACAGGAAGGCGCCGGCAACTCCCAATCCGATGAGCATTACAATTATGATCCAAAATAACTTTTTACGCATCATGGAATGACTCCTGTTCCCAGCGCCTGTTCCCACCCGGCTTGGGCCAGCACGGCATCCCTCTGGCTGGCCAGCAAGGCATTTTGCTTGCTAATCAGGTCGTTTTCGACCAGGTCCCAGTCTGAGAACGAGAGCAGTCCGTTCTGGTATTGAGCCCGCGCAATTTCAGAACGGACTTCGGCGGCATTTAAAAATTCGGTTTGCACGCCGGTCAGTTCGACGGCGTTTTGCCAGGTTGCGAAGGCGCTTTCGAGCGTGGCGATCGTCTGGTTTAACGTGTCGTCCAGCGTCTTCTCCGCAAAACGCTGGGTGGCCTGGGTCCCGCGGACAGTATGCCAGTCGCGGCCGCCTGAGAAAAGCGGATAGGAGAGCGAGGCGCCGACGGACCACTGGTCGTTCTTTGGGATAATACTGTCGTCGTCGCTGCGGCCGATGGAACCGTTGACTGCCAGGGTGGGATAGAAAACGCTCTTGGCGATGCGGACGCCTTCTTTGGCCGCGCGCACCTGGGCGGCCGCTTGTCGATAGGACGGGGTCTGCATGGCGAGTTCGGTGAAATTCGGCTTTGCCGGCAGTGTGACCGTGGTCCATGCCCCGGTCACGGCCAGGGGCGCTATTTCATGGCGGCCCAAGGTCGCCGCCATCTGCTGTTGAGCCGCCTTAAGATTCCGCTGGGCTTGCGTGACGGAGAAGAGGGCTTGGCTGTAATACGCCTTGCTGAGCAAGAAAGAACCCTTGTTCTCGCGGCCGGCCTGAAAGCGCATTTCCACCAGGTTGACGTTGGCCTTGCGGCGCGCGGCAATATCATCGCTCAAATGCGTGAAATCCTGGGCAAATAACAACTGGGCAAACGACTGCCGTAGTGCGGCGCTGAGCGCGGACTTGGTCGTCTGGAAAGCGACTTCCGCGCCGGTCAGCAGGGCCTGACTGCGCCGCAAGGCGGCCAGATCGTTAAACCCGGCAAACAGGGTTTGATTGGCGGACAAGGCGGCCAGATAGGAGGTGGAATCCTGATAGCCCGTATCCAATTCGGTATTGGATTTGCCGATGGCCGCATTGGCCGAAACTTGCGGCAGGAACGGGCCATAATTGCCCATGACGTCGGTGCGGGCCTTTTCCACCGTCGCGCCGGCGGCCTGCAATTGGGGATTGTTGCGGATCAATTCGCTGACGCAATCGTTCCAGGTTATTGGCGGCGCCGCCCGCGGCGGCTCCGCCGCCTGGACGGCGGTATTCAGCAGACAGAGACCTATGAATAGCCCATGCCGGAAGAGACAATAACGTGAAACAATACGCTCCAAGACAAAACGCCCTCCCATAGGATGGTTGCCGCCAGCGACTTGATGCTTATATAGTAGGACGGCGGTGCCGTCCGGTTACAAAAAATCCGCAATCGGAAGTAATGGGTCAGTGACAAGGGGGGAGACACATGCATAACAGGACCGGGCGTCGCGTATCAGGTGTAGTGGCCGTTCGACAGAACGGCAATCTGCAATCTGCGGTTCTATCGAACCGCATCTACACTCCCCTGTCGCAATCGGCAATGCCGATCAGTCGGCCGGCTGGATGGTCATGTCCGGCTTGATTTTGCCGCTGAGGACCTCGCAGTAGCTGATCTTTTCCTTGACGGAAGTGACCTTGATTTTGCCGGCCTGTTTCATCTCGGTATCCAGCACTTCGCCGGTGTCCTTGTCGGTCATCGTTTCCACGGCGCCGACCGCAAATACCTGGCCGACGCTTACGCCTTCCCGACTGCCGCGATTGATCGTGACCTTGTCGTCGGCCTTGAGCACCGTGCCTTCCCACGGGATTTTCTCGAGTTGTTTCTCAAGGAACTGCACGCCCTGGCCGACGGCGTCTTCCGTGGCTTTGCCGACGTTGTCCTTCTTGAAGCCGGCCACGTCGCCGCCGAAGCCGGCGCCGCTGTAGCCGACATTCAGGCCCTTGCGGCCGGCCTTGCCGACCACCTTGGTCTGGGCCTTGACCTGGCCGGTGGTGGAATCGATGATGTAAATCGTGGCGTTGATTTCCGCTTTGTCGCCGCTGCCGCCGATCCGGAAGCCCATGACGTTGACGCCGGCGCCGCCGCCGGTGGTGCTGTCCTGGACGTGGGTGATGGCGCCTTTCACCAGCAGTTGGGCCGGGGTCATCTGGCCGGTCTTGGGCGCTTTTTTGCCGCCGGCCATGCGGCCGCTGGCGGCCAGGTCCTGCTCGAGCAAGGCTTCGCCGCGCATATCTTTCTCGCCCAGCACGATGAACTTGCCGGATTCCTGCAGGGCGGCCGTCATGATTTCGCCGAAGGCATCGCCGATTTCCCATTGGCCCGCCCAGCCGGATTTATTTTCGAACTTGGAGACGGAAATGCTGTAGCGCAAGTTGCCGCCGGCGGCCGCCGCATTTCCGGCCATGCCCATCAGTCCCAAGCCCAACACGATCGCCATTCCCAAATGCATCCGTTTCATGGTTGTCTCCTGTATTGTGCCGGTGGCGGCAATGGTTAATAAGCATCCTGTATAAAGCGAATAAGGCCCGATGTCAATCGAAACCTGATATCGGGGCGGGACCAAAACACCGGCTTGCCGGCATCCGGTTAATTTTGTAGACTTCGTCAAAACACAGACTTGGCTCATTAAATTACGGGGGAATATGAATCCAATCACATTGGTTGTTATCGTTGCGGCAAGCTTCGCGGTTCTGTGGTTCCTGGCGCTGGGTCTTAGACTCATCGGCGACGATGAGGTTGGCATCCTCACCAAGAAGATGTTCGGCCGGAAAATGCCGCAGGGCCGGATCGTGGCGCGCAATGGCGAGATCGGCGTCCAGGCCGATATTTTGATGCCGGGCCTCTATTGGCGGATTCCGATCATCTGGAAGATCAGCAAGGTGGAGGTCACCGAAATCTTTCCGTCGGAGGTGGGCATTGTGGAGTCGATCGACGGCAAGGCCATTCCTTCGGGCCGGCTGCTCGGCGACGAGGTCGAGTGCAACCACTTTCAGGATGCCAAGATGTTCCTGGATAACGGGGGCCGGAAAGGGCCGCAGGTAAGCATCCTCCGGCCCGGTTCTTACCGGATCAACAAGTATGCGTTCAAAGTCGTCAAGGCGCCGGTGACGGAAATCCCGGCGGAGAAGATCGGGGTCGTGATCGCGAACGACGGTCTCCCGCTGCCGTCCGAAAATATAGTCGCCCCGCGTCCGCTCGAAACCCCGACCGCGGCGTACCCTGACGTCAAGAACAGCCAGTATTTCCAGGACGGCCAGGCTTTCCTCAACAGCGCGGGGCACCGCGGGCCGCAACTGGATACCCTCCAGCCGGGCAAGTACTACATCAATCCGTTGCTTTTCGCGGTCGAGCCTTACGCTGTCGCCGAAGTCCCGCCGGGCTATGTGGCGGTGTTGCGCTCCAATGTCGGCATGGATCTTGAGAAGAAACAGGGCGCCCCGGGTCCGGCGGCTTCCGGCACGCCGGAGAAGCAGAGCACGGAACTGGGCCAGCCGGTGCATGAGGAGGTCGAGTCGCTCTTGATCCTCGACAAGAACATGCGCGGCATCTGGAAGGAACCCATCGCGCCGGGCACGTACAATCTCAACCCCCTGGCCTTCACGGCCTACCTGGTGCCCACGAGCGCGGTCACGATCGATTGGGCCTCGGGCGTTGACCAGCGGGCGCAGCACACGACGCCGGAGGTCGCGAAAAGGAGCGGTATCCAGACGAGCAACGAGTCCTATGACGCGATTGAGAGCAACAAGGCCACCGAATTTTTCAAATTCTCCCAGCTGCGGGTGACGTCCATGGACGGGTTCCAGCTCGAGGTGGACGTGCGCATGATCATCCGCATTCGGCCGCAGAATGCGGCCTTCATCATCGCGCGCTTCGGCTCGGTCAAGAATCTCATCGAGCAGATCGTGCATCCCTTGATCGATTCGTCCTTCCGCAACAAGGCCGGCGAGGAAAAAGCGATCAATTTCATCATGAGCCGCACGGAATTACAGCGCTCGGCGCTGGAGAAGGCGCAACAGCAATTCGAGGTGTACCACGTCGAGGCCCAAAACCTCCTGATCGCCTATATCAAAGTGGACCAGGCCCTGCTGGATACGCAAACCAAGCGTGAGATCGCCCTGCAACAGCAGGCCCAATATCAGCAGGAGGCCCTGGCGCAGGAGAAGCGCATCGAGGTGCAGTCCAAAGCGGCCAACGCCGACAAACAGCCCGAAGTCGTCGCCGCCATGCTGTCGATCCAGATCGAGGACAACAAGGCCGAGGCCAAGCGCAAGCTGGCCGGCGGCGACCGCGACCTTAACAAGATCACGGCCGACGGCGAGAAGTATAAAATCCAGGCCCTGGCGGAAGCCGAGACCTACCGGCTGAAAACGGTGGCGGACGGCAAGGCCTACGATCTGCGCGAGGTCGGCAAGGGCATCGCCGACGCATACAATGCGCAGGCGCAGGTGATCGGGCCGACGGCGACCGCGGCGATCAAACTGATGGACGAGGTCGGGGTTAACAAGGTGAAGATCACGCCCGATATTCTGATCTCAGCCGCCGGTGGCGACCAGGGCACGACCGCCTTGCTATCCACCTGGCTGGCCCAGGCCGTGGCCAAGGGCCTTCAGAACGGCAAAAAGGGCGAGCCGGGAGTATAACAAGAAAAAGGGCCAGCCGGCCGTCGTCGCGCCGAAGCGGCGCTATGCCGTGCCGCGAAGGCCGGAGGCTGAACCCTACCTTGATACACAGGAATTTTCCGCCAGCCTGCCCGCCATAGCTTTATGCAACGGCGGGAGGCGGATCTGTCTTCCATGACAATCCCTCCGGGTCAGGGGGCCCGGCCTACAATACTGTAGGCCCGGTGCCCTCACCGGGCGTTATGAAAAAGCCGCCCCGCTGCGGGGCTTAATTTATCAGAAGGCCGGATCGCGCAGGCGGCGATGCTCGATGGCCATGTCGAGGGTAATGGTCCGGATCGGGGCGGAGGTTGGGGCAAGCGCGAAGGATACGGAAGGATTGGGCCCGACGGCGTCAAAGGCCTTTACTTCCGGAACGTAGGTCATGTCCGCGCAGTGCGCCTTCGGCAAATTGGTTCCGCTAAAAACCTGTTGATCGCCATCGGTATTGAAGGTCAGCATGAAATCCCGGTAACGCCCCAGGAGCCGCTTGGGAAAATCCACGCGCACCAAGGCGATATCGCGGGCGCCGCCGGTAGCGCAGGAAATCCGGATGCGATTTTTTTCCACGCTCTCCGCCCGGCTGATCGCCGCATAACGCCCCTGCGGTCCGTCCCAAAACACCGCGAAAACCAAGGGTTCTCCGTAGGTTTGGGCGAAAAGCACGATGGCCTGGACCATCAACGCGCCGGTCACCAACACCAGAGCCACAGCGTATTTCAATAACCGGCGCCGGCGGTTCGCGGCCCATCCCAGAAAGACTGCCATCGGAATGAGGCCGGCAAATAGATACCGGCCCTGGGGCTGGAAATCGTTGCACAGGCACATCCACACGTGCAGGCCTAAAATCGCCGCCAGGAAGGCGCCCAGCCATAGAGCGGCGGTCTGGGCGGGGCGGTCGTGCGTCAAGAGGAGTTCCAGCAGAAATAAAGCGCAGAGCGCGGGAATGATGACCTGAAGCACGGCATACACTTCCGGACGGAACCCGACGTCCAGATATCCGAACAAGCCGAAGAACGAAGCGAATGTGATTGTCGCGAATTTTTGTTGAACCAGCCAGAGGAGGGACGCGCGCGATATCCCGTGATTCACAGGAACAACGTCGCGTAAAATTCCTAATTGCGCCAAGCGCTCCTCGCCGAGGAGTAGGGGCATGGGTGTCCCGTAAAGCCAGTAATTGCGCGCATACCAGAATCCGGAAATAAGGATGGCGCCGCAGGCCGCCGCCAAGGCCACGCGGAACACGGTTGCCCATGTCAGGCGGCCGCGCCAAGCCAGATAGCAAAAGCCGGCCGCCAGGAAGGGGGCGTAGATGAAAAAATTATATTTGGCGGAAAAAAGCAGGCCTCCGGCCAAGCCGAGCATTATCAGGGCGGCATTGGACGGCGTTTTCCAGAAGCGCGCCAGGGCATACGCCAGCAGGGCGGCGATGCCCAACGCATGGGCATCGGCATTTACATAACAAAAGCTGAACAGGACCTGGGGAATGAAAGCGAATGCCGCCGTGACGGTCGCCGACAAGAGCGGACGATCGATCAGGGTCCTGATGGCCAGGAAGAGGCCGTTGATGAAGATCAGGCCCCAGGCCAGCGAAGCCAGCCGGGCGCCCTGGTAGAACTCGAGGCCGAACAACGTGTGGCCGGCTTGCGCGGCGGCGGCCGCCGCCATATAGTTCAGCGCCGGCATCTGGTTATAGCTGGAAAGCGCGTGGCGAAACCGGTCCAAATCGTCCACGCCCCAGACCGGCAGGCGGTGATGGGCAAGCATGAACTCGACGCTGTATTTGAAATGCGTGTTTTCGTCGGGGGCATTGTTGTAGGGCACCAGAAAAAGCCAGGACAACCCGATGCTCAGGAAAAGCCCGTTCAGAATGAAGATCGGCCAGGAAGCATTGATCCATTTAGTGAATTGGCCCATGACATTAGGCGTAACTACTCATATCCTTTTTTTAACTACGAAACACGCGAAATACACGAAATCTGATTGAGATGCGTGAAGATTTGAGCGCCCGAAAATTCATTGCCTATTCCCGCTTTCGCGTTTTTAGCGTGTTTCGTAGTTGTTTTTTTCTGGAGCAAGATAGTTGTCGTTAGGTCAGATTGCCGGGCACTCGAGAATCGCGGCCACCACCTTGGCTTGGTCCGCCTCGCTCAGCCCTATATAAAATGGCAGGCGTACCAGGCGGTCGCTGACCGATTCCGTCACCGGGCACGCGCCCGGCCGGCCGCCGAATCGACAGCCCATGACCGAGAGATGCAAAGGCAGGTAGTGGAAAACCGCCAGGATGCTCCTGGTTTTCAGACGATCGATCAGGGCCTGACGCGCGGCCAAGGACGGCATGAGCATGTAGAACATGTGATAAGGCTGTTCACAATGCGCCGGCACGCAAGGCAGGCTGACGGCGTGCCGCGCGGCCCAATCGCGCAAATGCGCGGCGTAAAACTCCCAGAGTCGCCGGCGTTGGGTTTGAATATGCTCGCGCGCCTCGAACTGGGCCAGCAGAAAAGCCGCCAGCAGGTCGGAGGGCAGGTAGCTGGAGCCCAGGTCCATCCAGGAGTATTTATCGGTTTGACCCCGGAATAACTGGCTGCGGTTCGTGCCTTTTTCCCTCAGGATTTCGGCCCGTTCGATGAAGCGCGGATCGTTGATCAGCAGGGCGCCGCCCTCGCCGCAGGTAAAGTTCTTGGTTTCATGAAAACTCTGGGCCGCCAGACAGCCGAAAGTTCCCAGCCAGCGGCCCCGGTAACGGCCCAAGAGGCCGTGGGCATTATCCTCCACCACGGGAATGCCATGCCGGCCGGCGATCTTCAGGATGGCGTCCATTTCACAGCCCACGCCGGCGTAATGCACCGGCACGATTGCCTTGGTGCGCGGCGTGATCAGGCGCTCCAGGCGGGATTCATCCAGGTTGAGCGTGTCCGGCCGGATATCGGCGAACACCGGGCGCGCGCCGCGGAGCACAAAGGCGTTGACCGTGGAAACGAACGTGAAGGACGGCACGATCACTTCATCGCCCGGCTGGATATCGAGCAGGAGCGCCGCTATTTCCAGGGCGTGGGTGCAGGAGGTGGTCAGTAACGCCTTGGGTATGCCCAGCTCTTTTTCAAGATAAGCATGGCATTGGCGCGTAAAGATGCCATCGCCTGAAATCTGGCCGTTGGCGATGGCCCGCGCCATGTAAGCCTGTTCGTTGCCGACAAAGCCGGGACGATTGAAAGGAATGGCATAGCCCGGACGGGTCATTGCGGCCGGCGGCGTGCGCCGCGCCGATTTTGCGATTTTAGATTTGGGCGTCATACAGGATCGGGCGCCGGCTTTTCCGCGGCCATGGGCCGGGGCCGCGCGGCAAGGCGCAACCACTGCCGGCAATATTGCGCGATAATATTAATCAGCATCCGGGCAATGTCGCTGAGCATGGGATGGCGGCAAATGCCGAGCAGGTTCCGGCGGAATTGCAGGCGCCGCATTTTTTTGTAAAATCCGACGAATGCGTCGTGGGTCAACACCTCGGAAATCAGGATGAATTTGTCCGCCGGGCCGCAAATACAGGTGTTCAATTTGGTCCAGTCAAAAGATTCCTCCGCCACCAGGTTGCGGCCCTTGGCATATTCCCAGACCGGGGTGCCCGGGAACGGTGTCAGGATATTCACCTCCACAAGGTCCGGCTTGTTTTGCCGGATGAAATTGTAGGTGTTCATGATTTGAGCGCCGGTTTCGCGGGGCGCGCCGATAATGAAATAGGCGTTAACCTTGAGCCCGTGCTCCCTGAGAATGCGGACCGCCTCCCGGTTTTGGGCGACGGTCACATTGTCGCCTTTCAAATAACGCAGGATTTGGTCGTCGCCGGATTCCAGCCCCATCGTGACGTATTTGACGCCCAGGCGCACCAGCAGGGCGGCTAAATTTCGATTTACGAGATTTGCTCGGCAATTACAACTGAACCCGATGCGGTTGAGCAGCCCGCGCTTTTCCAGCAGGCGGATGAGCGTTTCGATGCGCTCGAGCCTGGCGATAAACAAGTCGTCATACAACGAAATGAAGTTCACGCCGTATTGGCGCGCCAGCAGTTCGATCTCGGCGGCGATATAGTCGGCGGAGTGAAAGCGAACCTTGTCCCAAAACCGCGTGGAGGCGCAGAACGCGCACCGATAAGGGCAGCCGCGCGATGTGAAAATGGGGGTGTGCGTGTAAATCGGGAACAAACTGCGGTCGGGGAACGGCAGGGTGTCGAGGTCGGCCAGGCAGGGCCGGTCCGCGTTCTGAACGAATGTGGCGCCTTCCCAATAGGCGATGCCCGGAATCGTTTTTAGGGTTTGCCCATCCGTTTTGCCGCCCATGACGGTCTGGACCAGTTCGGCGAAGGTTTGCTCGCCCTCGCCCAGGCAGGCGGCCAGGGCGCTTCGCGGCAGACAACGGGGCAGGACGGAAATGTGCGCGCCGCCCATGACGACGGGAATGCGGCGTCGTTCGAACTCTTCGGCATAGCGCAAGGCAATCGGCGTATTCTGGGAGACGAAACTGATGCCGGCCAGTTGGGGCTTGAACTGCTCCGCCGCCTGCGGGACGTTTTCTTCGATGACGCGGAACTCGAAGGGCGTGCCGGGTATGGCGCGGCGCACGCCGGCGGCCAGGTAGCCGAGCCCCAGCATTGCCTGCCGGCGTTCCATCCACGAATGCGTTCCGATCGCATTGACCAACAGAATTCGAAATGGCGTGGGCATTGTTCCTCTGGATGTAACTGGCGCACGGAGCCCGTGAAATTCGGTCACAGCGTAGTCTGTTTAAATATCGAACTTTGAAGCAAACGCCCAACATCCAACGCCAAACATCGAACATCGAATGCAAACGGAAGGGGCTTATACTTCGGTGTTGGGCGTTCGATGTTCGGTGTTCGATGTTTTCCCTTCTTGGCGCTCCGCCGTCTGGCGCACGACGTAGGTGGGGCGGTCCATGAGCCGGAAATGCATCCGGGCGATATATTCGCCGATAATCCCCAGGGCAAAAAGCTGGGCCCCGGCAAAGATGGTGATAATGGAAGCCAAAAATGGAAAGCCGGGCACGCTGTACCCATGAATCAGGTAGCGGCCGACCACGTAAACCAGGACGCCGCCCCCAAAGAGAGTGAAAAAGAACCCGATCCAACTGGCCAATCGAAGCGGCAAGGTCGAGAAGCCGGTGATAACGTCGAAGCAATGCGCCAATAACCTGGCCAAGGAATAGCTGGAACGTCCGTGAACGCGCGCATCGTGCCGGACCAGGACGGAGGTGAAGCGCAGCGTGCCCCAGGTCAACAAGACGTCGATGGATGCAAACGGGCCTTGAAACTCCGCGAAGGCATCGCGCAATTGCGCGCGAAAGGCCCGAAATGCGCTGATTTGCGAGGCGTTGGCAATGCCCAGGGTGCGGAACATGATGAAGCGCAATGTTTGCGAGGCTATGCGCCGGAAGAAACTGTGCTTTCCCTCGGCAGGCACGCCGTAAACCACGTCGAATCCTTCCGCCAGCTTGACGAGCAACTTTGGGATTTCTTCCGGCGGATGCTGCAAGTCCGCATCCAGGGTGACAATCACGTCGAACCGTGCCGCGCGAATGCCGCAGAGCAAGGCGTTGTGTTGGCCGAAATTGCGCATCAGGTTGATGCCCCGGATATGCGGATTGGCGCGGGCCAGTTCCGCGATCGAGGCCCAACAGCGGTCGGGACTGCCGTCGTTGACCAGGATGATCTCGAACTCGGACGGGCGCGCCTGCAATACGCCCCGCAGTCGTTCCACCAGCGGCCGCAGGGAGGACTCGGAGCGATATGCCGGAACCACCACGCTGACGGACGGGGTGGGGGCGGTCAAGTTGTTGTTAATTAAATGCATAGGAATTCAATCTTGTGGCCGCGCCCGTGAGGGCGTGGATCTTGCCGGCCTGCCCACCATAGCCCCCTGGGCGACGGCTGGAAGCCACGGCGTCACCCAGGCTTCGCTAAAAGCTATGCCGAGGCAAGCCGCCGCGGCTACATGAAAAAAGTTGCCGCTTTTGGCGGCTTCATAAATTCGGGTTCCGATCCTTGCGATTCTTTATGCCGTAAACCATTTGTGATAATAGAGCTGGCAGGAGCGCGTAATAAAGCCATTGCGCTGCGCCATGCGCTGGGCGGGCACGTTACGACCCTGGGTCGCCAGCCAGACGCATTCGACGTTGCGGCGCACATACCAGTCCAACCCGGCGCGGAATAATTCCTGGCCTACCCCGGCTTTGCGCTCCGCCGCCCGCACCCCGGTCAGTTCATACTGAGCCTCCAACTTGCTTTTATCGAGCACGCCGGTGATGTAGCCGACGACATCATTGCCTTTTTGGGCCACCAGGGCAAGCTCCGCGCCGCCCTCCAGGCTTTTCTTGATCCAGACGGCGTAATAGGCCCGGCATTTTTCTTCCAAAAAATGTTCGTCGAAGTAATAACGCGAATCGACATAACTGGTGCGGGCAATGTCCTGACAGATGGGAACGTCTTCAGGTCTTGCGCAACGAATCGATATGCCCTCGGCGGCTCTCGGACGGGTATCGGGGTTCCAATTGCGCAAGGATCGTTCCATGTTCAGGCGGATTTCGACTAAGCGAAAGCCATTGCGCTCCGCCTGGCGGATGGTCTGGCGGTCGTCCGTCCGCGCCACAAAATACAGGCATTCGATTCGCTGGCGTTTGCACCAGTCGCCAATTGCCTCGACGATCCGGTTGTCCAAGGCGGGAACCACCGCCCGGGCAATACGAAAACCGAAAAAATCGGTGTCCCATTGAAGAAACAGGCAAGGTTCACTCGTCATTTTTGCTACACTGCTCCTGATAGAAAACGCGATTTATTCTAACGCAAACGCGCCGTGGCGCAATCATAAACCTGTCTTGTGAATCGGCCCCAATGCGGGGCGATTATTGCTGTAGCCCGCCTGCAACGCTGTAGCACTGCGGGCAGGCCGTCGGACGTTGGTCCTTCGGCAACTTTACCGTTCTTACGAACGGCCGCTACACTGAGCTGGTGTAGTTGCGGTTCGATAGAACCGCTGTGCTTTGTTCGCGGCCCCTTTAATTGCGCGCCGCCATGGCAATGGTTGT
>Ga0265297_10003616_pt1 | contig 27490 bp, 25 predicted proteins | sample Munlanlwell13791_FD_192502 | JGI IMG/M metagenome (GOLD analysis project Ga0265297, IMG submission 192502) | Leachate microbial communities from a municipal landfill in Southern Ontario, Canada - Leachate well 137-91 | ecosystem: Engineered > Solid waste > Landfill > Unclassified | place...
TGTCCTGACAAAAATATCGTGAAGTCCGGGTGTGGCGGAGCCCTGCTTAAAAAACCAGAGTTGGTTATCGATATAGCAAGGGCTTGTAAAAAAGCCACCAAAATCCCAATATCGGTCAAAACTAGGGCTGGTTACGATAACCTGACCGATATTTACAACCTTACGCCAGCACTTATAGAGGTTGGCATCTCGATGATTACCATACACCCCCGCACAGTGAAGCAAGGCTACACCGGCTCCGCCGACTGGAGTATCGTGAAGGATGTTAAATGTTTATTGTTCAGTGCTAATTGTTTAGTAGTCGGAAGCGGGGATATTAAGACCTGGCGAGAGGCGATAGAGAAGCAGAAAGAATCGAATTGCGATGGCGTAATGATTGGACGTGGCGCCCTTGGCCACCCTTGGATATTTGAAGAGATAAAAAAACAAACCGACATTGATCCGCCAGTAGCTAGGATCAAAAATTTAGCTCTAGATCTAGCCAGAAAGGCTGACCAAATTTGGGGGAATTATGGCATTACAGAGGCTAGAAAACATTTTGCTTGGTATTTTCGAGGCTTTGATGGAGCAAAGGAGCTAAGGGTAAAATTAATGGACTGCGACACCCTGGCAGATGTTATAAAGGCACTTGACAGATAGCAATAATCCTCTTGCTATTTATTTCATTTATGTTACTATATTTTCAGGTTTGATACTCGATGGTGCGTCTGTTTGCAAAAATAAGGCCCCGGGGAACTCAAACGGGGTCGACTAAGTAAGTTAAAGGAAACAGATGCAAGACAATAAGAAACTTTTTGTCGGTAATCTATCTTGGGGCATTGATGACGCCAAGCTAGCTGAAATTTTTTCAGCTTTCGGCGAAGTCACTGACTCAAAGGTTATCACAGAACGCGGCACTGGCCGCTCAAAAGGTTTTGGTTTCGTTACTTTCAGTTCTGAAGAAGATGCTGCTAAAGCTATCGCAGAACTTAACGAAAAAGATGTTGAAGGACGTAACATTACAGTTAACGTTGCTCAGCCTCCAAAACCACGAGACTAATTAATCTCTAACCAAAAAGGACTCCTCGGAGTCTTTTTTGGTTAGGTTACAGGAAGTTGGACTTCATAGTAATTCCGAAGTCCGACTTCCCAGGCATGACCCTTCGGGGTCTTTTTTGTATCCAATTTTAAGAATAACCCACGGCTCAAACTTTCGCGACCGCGAATAATTGAGCCGAGTAATAAGTGAGCCTGTATACTGGAAGATCTTTATGAAAGTATATAGAATTTTGTATATGGAATAGTGCCGCAGGCACTACCATAAATGATAATTGGTATATTGATAATTGAAAATTGAAAATTGAGAGAAGGAAGATGTACGAGCAGATTGACGAGCAAATTGAGGTCTTGGCTATTTGCAAAAACGGCACAATTTTTCCGTACATGTTTTCCTGGAATAAGAAAAGGCGAAAGATCGATAAGGTAAATCTTTCTTACCAGGAAAGAGACGGCGCCTCCATAAATTACTATTTCGCCATAGAATCAGAGGGGCTGGTAGCCAAGTTAAGGTACAATGACAAATCACTTATCTGGACACTTGAAGAAACATGGGTGCAGTGAAACTGCACAAATAACAAATGACAAATAACAAATCACAAACAAATATTAAATTACAAATTACAAATTTTGGTTTTTCCCCGTTGAAATTTGTTTGGAATTTGGTGCTTGATGGTTGGAATTTACGTGGATAATCGTCTGATTATCCACGTTGATATGAACTCTTTTTTTGCTACTGCTGAACAGCAAGCCAATCCATATCTTCGCGGTAAACCGCTTGGAGTCCGTGGCAGTAAGGCCAAAAGAACGATCATCGCCGCTAGCTCGATTGAAGCAAAGCGCTTAGGGATCAAGACTGGCCTCAGGGTCCATGAAGCTCAATATCTTTGTCCGGATATAAATATTGTTATCGGCGAACCGAGAAAGTATTCAGACATTCTCCGCCGCCTGGTAAACATATTCGAGCGTTATTCGGATACGGTGGAAATATTTTCAATCGATGAATGCTTTTTAGATGTAACAAAAACAGCACCCTTGTTCACATCCAGAATTAAGAATTATGATTTAAGAATTACGAAGGAATTCGAAAATTTAAAATTGAATTCAAATTTCAAATTTCAAATTTCAAATTCCCAATTCTATGGAGCAATACGTATTGCAGAGCTAATAAAAAGCGACATCAGAAGAGAGGTGGGCGAGTGGATGACCTGCTCAATAGGGGTCTCTTATAATAAATTTCTAGCGAAGCTCGGTAGCGATATGCAAAAACCAGATGGGCTCGTCACTATCGTTCCAAATCCCAGCCCTCAAATACCAAATTCTAAACAAATTCTAAATTCTAAATACGAAACGAGGGCTTATTATAAAGAGGATCCAAGCATTTTGGCGCTCCACCAATTCAAAATTCAAAATTCAAAATTGATTCAAAACTCGAAACTCAAAAATCAAAACTCTGCTCTTGTATTAACGGCTGATGAGGCCTTGCTTGGCTCAAGGCTAACTGACTTTTGCGGTATCGCCGGAAGATTAGAAAAACGATTAAGACGAATGGGAATAAAAACAGCGGCGGGCTTAAGGGCGGCTGATGACCTGGCCCTAAAGAAAGAGTTCGGTATTTATGGACTTAAAATGAAGCGTTGGTCATGGGGGATTGACCATGCGCCGGTAGTAGAACACTCCATCCAGCCAGAAGCAAAGTCCTTCACTAGAGCCCGGACCTTAAATAGAGACGTTGTTTCAAGAAAAGATCTAGCCCGAGAGCTTTACCTTTTGGCTGAAAATCTGGGCAGTGCCATGCGGGCTGAGAAATATTGGGGCAAAACTGTCGGCGTTTGGATTAGACATAATGACTTTACGGGTGCAGGGAAAAGACACAAATATCATAAATGGGTTTCTGGTGGTTATGATATTTTCAAGGAGGCAGAGAAACTGCTAGATAATCTCCCAATGAATAAACCTGTTCGCGCAATAGGAGTTACTGTTTCAGATATTCAAAAATCACAATATGTCCCGCAGAGCCTATTGCCAGCAGATAATTTAGAGGAAAAAATTGTAGACACCGTCGATGCCGTTAATAATAAATATGGTGAAATAATTCTAAGGCGTGGCGTCCACGCTAATATGGAAATAAAAAGGGTGGTCTCCGGTCTTGGCAGAAAAACTATTTAAAAAGAGACCCAAGCAAGGGCCTCTTTTTAGTGAGCATACCTACCTATTTAGCAGTAGGCGGAGTTGCGGCCGTAACCGAAGGACCCTTATACTCATCCTTACCAAAAGCCAACATTGGATAACCAACGATAGGCACAAGAATCAGAAGAATAGCAAATCCGGTATCTTTGCCGAAGGACTTTGCCAGGTCGATCATCACGATAACGCTGACGATCATTGCCCCAATCCAGCCAACAAATGGGATAACTGAAAGGAAATAAAGCAATACCCACCAAGTCGGTCGTCCAACAATCTCCAGCAATACAATAATGTTATATACTGGGATTAGGGCAGCCCATCCTGGTTTTCCGGCCTTAACGAATACCTTCCACATGCAGACAATCATAAACACGGCGATAACCATTATTACCAAGAAATAGGCAGCGAAAAAAGCCATCATGCCGGCCATAAGTCCAGCATCGGCTGTAGATAGATCGGTGGTATAGTCGTAATTATAGTTGTATTCCATTTTATACACCCCTTCTCCGAATAATTTCGGATTTTTTTATCCCTTATCGACCTATCGGGAAAGATAAATTATATTAAATATATTTTACCATAATAGATTGAAAGCAAGTCAATAAAATAGTATAATCACATGGTTCACGAGCTCGCCAAATTTACAATTTTTAAATTACAATTTACAATTTAACATGTCAGATCAGGGGAAACCCGTAAATGGTAATTGGTATATTGGTGCAATCGGTATATTGTAAATTGAAGACATAGTCGGGAGTAGCCAAGCGGCAAGGCAACGGTTTTTGGTACCGTCATGCGCAGGTTCGAATCCTGCCTCCCGAACCAATAAGAGCACCAAAGGTGAGCGTAATGCCTATACCATTAAGGATAAGAACCAGAATAGCTGGTTTGAACTACTAAGAAATTAGCAAGCCAAATCGGCTTGCTAATTTTGTTAGGAATAATCTTGAACATCGAAGGATATATAAAAATCAGAATTAAAAAGGCTAGGATCATTCTTAGTGGCTTAGACGAGAATGCCCAAGAGGAAATTTTATTCAGTGATATCAATGACATCCGCACCAAGCTACTTGAAATTCTTGACTACACAATTAGTCACTTTCCAGGATATAAAGGCAATGCCAAATTGTATTTCCCTCTTTTAAGTCCAGAAAGCTGCAGTGTTTTGGACAAAGACCGCAGATTTGTGAATATTAAAAAAGAACTAGGGTTAGTTGGTGCGGGGTTCGTAGAAGACGCTCAGTTCCCAATACAAAAGAATAATGGGGCACTCCTACTTTTAAGTGGGTCCATAAAACATAGGAACAAAGACAGACTTCAAGAAAACGGTAAGGTTGCTATTGAGGGGACTTACCAAACGTTTGGGGACGGACCCAAGGTGTCTCAAGACATGCATGGAAATTTGAGAATAGGAGATGGGTTCATATTTGGTGGCGAAAATAATGTTTTTCAAAACTGTACATTTTCCGATGGCAAAGGCGCAACAGTATTAAACTTAGTGACCAAACGAGTGCAGGGGAGAACCCTACTGGTGGAAAAGGATAAAAAAGAGTATGAGGTGTACATTTATCAATGGTTGGACTCGATGATTCAGACTGTTGAGGGGATTTATGAGCTCTGGAGAAAGCAAATATAGTCCATTTCCAATTTGACCCTATGCAATTTTATATTCTCTGAACTTTTATAGTTCGACTATCCTTCTATCATGAACCGCTAATTTTACGTTTAGATTCCTGACTAGTTGGGTCTTTTCAAAATCAGTTCCTTTTTCTAATACATATTTGGCATAGCTTTTTGTTAGCTCGGCATTTGTGTGTTTCTTATCTGGCTCAATTGTTTCCAGCATTGAAGCGAACTTTTGAATGTTTTTAGCCAATCCTGGCTCAACTGAGGCCCTATCAACCGTCAGTTTGCCAGACATCGCTAGTAATTGCTCAACCAATCTCGTTTCCGATAAATATGGCTCTTTGCAAGTAAGATCGACCATTCTAGAACAATGGTAATAAACATGTCTATTCTTGCCGCCATCAATTCGTTGTTTAAACTTTTCCTCTCCTACGATAGATGAACCACAAGTATAACAAGTCAGGAATCTGCGGAATGGGAAGGACTTTGAGCCCCACTTAACTTTTTGAGGGCAAATTAGCTGTTTTTGAACCTCATCAAACATCTTTTTGGTGGTAAGTGGTTCGTGCGAAGCGTCATACCAAATGCCACTTTTCTTAGGATATTCAAATACTCCATAATAGAATGGATTTTTGAGCATTAGATATATCTGAGATAGTGATATCTTTTTACCTTTTCTAGTGGTGGCACCAATGTTATCAAGCCATGCCTTAATCTTTCTGCCACTATCACCTTTCGCGACCTTCGTAAACATTTCAACAACAAAGGGCCCTCGATCTGGGTCAACTACAATATCCTTAACACCAGCCATTGCTCGGTTGTAATAGCCAATTGGTGGCATACAAGGTCTCCATCCCATCTCACATTTAGCTCGAATACCTCGTTTTACGTTTTCTCCTCGATTATCGTTTTCTAATTTAGCTTGGGAACAAAGTATCATCAGCATAAACTTTTCACCAGGTGTATTTGTAAAACTCTGAGAATAGGTCCTAATTTTGACTAACTTTTTGTCATCCATCAGGTCTACAAGCGAACCGAGGTCCCCAGCATTTCGGGAGAGCCTATCTGGTGCCCACGTTAGCACACTATTGACCTCACCGCTTATAATTTCGGTCAGCAACTGCATAAACACTGGCCTTTGGCCTGATTGCTTAGCCGAATGGCTTTCTTGAAGTATCTTTGCAACCTTGAAGCCTTCCTTTTTGGCTAGATCGGACATCTCCTTTATCTGAGAGTCAATCGACATTGCTTGTCGCTCATCAGATTCCGATGATTTACGAGCATACAGGCAATACTTTAATTCAGTTTTATCTACTGTATTTTCCATCGGGGACGATGGTATCGCTGATTTGAGAGGAATGTAAGTAGAAAATGCTATCATAAAGGGACTTTTTGTGTTAAGATAACGGCGGAAATATCCAGAGGGACCACGCGATTGTTGCGTGGATTTTGTACCTAGGAGGTGAATACACGATGACGTTGTCCAGAGCGGAAGCAACAGGTCGTATTAGGGCCTATGCTTCAACGGAGGTTCAGTTCAAGTACGACCAGAACGGGAGCTCGCCGCTTCCATATCACAATGGGCGTCATGCTCACGATGTGGAGCTCGCTGCACATCAGATCGGGATGAAGGCAGTGGCGAATGGGAAGATCACACACCGCCTCACGACACTCCTCCAGATCGCGGCCAGCTTCCATGATGTCGAGCAGGGCATGGGTTCTGGCAAGAACGAGGTAGAGAGTGCCCGAATTGCCGTCAAGCAGATGGAAGAGACGGGCGCTTTCGAGCCGCTAGAGATCGAGGCGGTTGAGCGCATGATCCTCGCGACCACCGTTCATTTCGAAGATGGCGTGATGTTGCAGTCGGCAACCGTTGAAGGGGACGACCCGGAGGTAGACTACCTCTGCCAGATCATCGCAGATGCGGATCTTGCCACACTCGGTGACCAGTGGGAGATCTACTTCAGCCGCATGAAGGCTCTCGAAGTCGAGATCCACGGAGCAGACCCGGCAGCCGAAACGCACAAGCAGTTCCTGGAGCGCCAGCTGGCCCTCCTTGAACACCACGCCTTCTACACTCCGGAAGCAACGGAACTCTTCCACGAACAGGAGGAGAACGCCAACGAGTTGCGCAAGCGCCTCGCGCTTCTCAGCTAGCCCACAACACAAACCCGCAATTGGGAGAGACCCGCATTCGCGCAAGCGAACCTCGGTTCTTCCGAGGGCGGGTTTTCTCTTTTTGAGACACCGACACAATTACGCTTAATAACTGTCTCATTTGTCTCATTCTGTGCTTAAATCGTTGAAAAGTGAGACACACTGGCTAACCAGTGTACCAAATTGTGCCACTTTGTACGTAAAGGTGCCCTAGGGTTCTTGAGCGGAGTGCTGAACCAGAAACGACAAGCTACCCAAAGGGTAGTTTTTTGTTTCTGGTTCAGTACGAAAGAGGGATTCGAAGGGCGTGAGTAGGAAGCGAGTGAACGAGCTTTCTGTGTGTAGCGCCCCGGCCTCCAGTCGGAGCGCAGAGGCGAATCCTGCCTCCCGAACCATTTGACTCATCATTTCATAAATTCGCTCATGTCCATGGCCATCGAGGACGATGGTACTGCTGATTTGAGGGGAATGTAAGTAGATTTTGTGAAGATTTCAGCATTTTTTGCTGCGGATATGGCAGGGATTATGTTAGAATAATTTTATGGAACAATACTCTCCAGAAGAAGCAATTATTGAGGCTCAAAAGTTCGTGCAGAAAATAGCTTCAAATGAAGCCACGGACTACCCTGATGCAGAGAAAAAAGTTGCCGAGGATGAAGCTGAATTAGCCGAAGCATTTCATTTAGAATTAGACAAAGTTCTAGAAAATCCGCTGAGTCCTGAAAACATTGATACCTACGCAGAAGATGCCGTTGACGGAATAGTGAAGCTAATTGATAAGGTTTTAGCTAAATATGCATCAAAGGCACCAGAAGGTCTTACAAAACAACAATTCGAAGATCTTGCTTTTAAACATTTTGAACTATACGGAATAAATGAGACGCTCGATTATATAACTAGCAAAGAACATGAGATTAAGCATCTTGACGAGATAATTGGCAAGGCATTTATGCACGGCTCTGTTCTCGTCCCTCCTCAATCACAAAAAGCAGAGATAATTCCAGGAGAAGGCACTTTTAGGGAAAAACTTACAATCCCACGAACGAAAACATTGCTATTCGTTTTGGCTAATGATTTTAATGTTAATGTGGAAGATTCTGAGCAGCTCAAGCTAACCAGCGGTGTAGTAACTGATACTATGATGAGGAAATTAAGTTACACTATGATCGAAGTGCCTAAATTGGAAAGAGTTATTTTGTGTTGCGACGAAGAAAAGAATGTAACATATATTTTTGACACTAAAGCCACTCAAGAGATAGGAGTTTCTGCAAACAACTTATCGAGTTTATCTAAGCAGGAGCTTGATAGCCTGATCGAAGACAATCCTACTGCTGGGAGGCGAATAAAGTACACCAGTAGGTTCGTTGCAAAAATGATAACCCGCCTAAGAGACATTAATATATCAGATGAAATGATGGATATTGAGAGCAAAGAAGATCATTTTTTGATACCCTCCGCATCGGATGGAATGTTAACCGTTGGTGGGTTAATCGAGAAAATCAAAGTAGAAAATGGTTGCCACACATCCCATCAAAGCATATATGCTGTGCTAGAGGATATGGGCGTAAGGCTTGAAGATATCCCTGAACGGAGGTTTCAGACAGGAATTTACCGGGGTCTTGATGAGGATCTACAACAAAAAATAATACAAAGGATGTCTGAAAACGGCTCATTTGCTGAGCGCGCAAGTCATGATGAGCTACCAGCTAAGGCTATTGCAAATACGTTTGGAACAACCTTTGGAACTATTGACGGCATCATGGATAAACTAGAAAAAGAAGGTATTAAATTTTCTCCAAAATTTTCGGGTTCCTACAAGAAACCAGTTAGGGTGGCAAGCCCGGACCAAATAAAAATAATTGAAGCTAGATTGGGAAACACCGAACTGGCGCCGGAAGGATACCTATCTCCATCCGGCATTGCACGTAAAGAGCATCGGAATAAAAAATTTGTTTTTGAGGCAATTAATGCGTTAGGTGATTTGTTAGGTGAACCAATGGAGCGACGGATTGGTGGCAGAATAGGACAAAGAGTTTTCTCTCCAGAATTACAGGATAAAATAGTGGAGTACGTCGACAAAAAGCATCCAAGAAAAAAGACAAAATGGAACACAGATAATAAAATTGAATAGTTGGAGCGTTGTTGTAAGGTTCTTTTATACTGTTCCAACTGTTCCAGTCCCACGAATATACGCCTATGAATGAGACTTGAGAAAACTATGCTCATCCACTGTCTCATTTGTCTCATTTTTTGCTCAAAAGTTAAGAATCAAGAGACACAAGCCACAGGGTGTGTATCATTTTGTACCAAATTGTGCTTAAAGCTCTCTATGGTTCTTGAGCGGAGTGTTGAACCATTTAAAAACAAAATCGTTTGATTTTGTTTTTTTGTATTCAAATTAGTGATATTCTATATGTAGAAAGGGGACAATATGCCAGGACTATTTAGATGTAGAATCTGCGGAGAAGTGTATTTTGGGACCCATCCAAGCCATTGCCCCCATTGTGGGGCTCACGAAAAATATATGATTAGGATTGGCGTCTGGAAGGAAGAGAACCTACCCTTAGATCTGCCGGATATTTCGCGTAGGAATCTCCAAGAGACAAAGAGATTAGAATTTGACGCCACTCAATTCTATCGAGCGGCCGCCAAGGAGACGCAGAACCCGCAAATAAAGGGATTCTTCAAATATCTCGCCCGTACAGAAAAGGAGCATTATGAGGTGGCCTGCAAATTGTTGGGCGACGAGATAAGCCCGGTGGTCGATGAAGCCTCTCGGGGCGAGGGAAGTGATATTGATAATCTCAGGAAATCTCAGACCACAGAAGAGCACGTTACCGCTTTGTATAAAAAATTTGCTGATGAGGCGGTAGAGCCGCGGGTTAAAGAGGTTTTTCTGGCTATCTCTGAGGTAGAAGCAGACCACATCTCTCTTGATGTTGAAGAGATAAATAACTTTAACGATAGGTCCGATAAATAAAGGTCGAGATCGGGCAGATAGGACTTTAATCTAGCCCCGACGCCAGGTCGGGGTCCCGACAGAATCGTCGGGGGAGTAATATGAAAGATTTTTCAAAATATAGCGATTGGTTGGTTTATTTATCTTTGGTTGGCTTGGTAGTCGCGGCCTACGGCGCCGTTTGGGGAAACGATTTATGGTTGGCCCCTACCCAGTGGATGCTTGTTTCTGGAGTAGTTGTTACTTATGCAATTTATCTTAAAATTAGTGAATAGTTGCTAGCCACTAGTTCTAAACTGCTAGTTACTAGCTTGCGGGAGGTATTATGGCTGAAGAAAAACAAATAGGTGAGATCACTCACTATTTTGATCATCTCGGAGTTGCTGTCTTTAAACTCTCTGCTCCGCTCCATGTTGGTGATACGGTGCACATCGCCGGACACACTACCGATTTTGAGCAGGAAATTAAAGAGATACAGGTAGATCACGAAAGCGTGGAAAAGGTAGCCAAGGGAGCCGAAGCTGGGGTGAAGGTTGGTGACGTTGTTCGAGAAGGTGACAAAATCTACTTAAAGTAAATCAGGAGACGGAATTGAGGGGACTATCCGCTATTTTAGGGTCTGTAAAAAAACGTGAGAGAAGAGCACAACAACAAGACCAACATAAAGTAAAACCCAAGAGTTCACTAAAAAAAATTGGGGATATTTTTGTAATCGTTTTTAAATCAATTTTTTGGGTGCTGTTGGCTGCTCTTTTTGGATTGATAATTTACGCGACAATAATTTATTCTAGATATGCTGGAGAGTTTAAGTCTCTGGCGCCAAAAAACAATTCCACCCGAAATATTTTCTACGACGTTAATAATGAAATTATTTATGAAAGTTTCGGAGCATCCGCACCTTCTGAAAAAAGCTTACAAGACATGCCCCAGCTAGTAATCGATGCCACACTTGCCTCTGAGGACTCCCAGTTTTATCATCATGGCGCGATTGACCCCAAGGGGCTAGCAAGAGCAACTATTTTAAATATAAAAAGCAGCCAAAAACAGGGGTTCGCTAAGCTCTCCGACTTATTTAACGAAGATGAGTATTCACAGGGAGGTAGCACCATCACCCAGCAGCTGGTTAAAAACCTCTATTTAACAAACGAGCGGAGCTTTGATAGAAAAATAAAAGAAGTGGTTTACGCTTTTGAAATGGAGCAAAAACACTCAAAGGATGAGATTTTAGAAATGTATCTAAATAGTGTTTACTTTGGCGAACAATCACTCGGCGTGGTTAATGCCGCTAAAATTTACTACGGTAAGGATATTGAGGATCTTTCTTTGGCAGAAATCAGTATGATTATAGGCTTACCGGCAGCACCATCTAAGCTCTCCCCAATCAGTGGGGATTTTGAGGCGGCAAAAGAGAGGCAAAAGTATGTACTTTCTCAGATGTACTACAACGGGAAGATAAGTCTTGATGAAGCTCAAGAAGCCTCAGGGACTACATTATATTTTAATAATGCCCCCGATGACGTGACTTTAAAATATCCATACTTTGTTGATTATGTAAAAAATGAATTACGGAATAAATTAGGGGAGGAGGCCTACGAAACGGGTGGGCTAAAGGTTTATACCACCATAGACCCGAATGTTCAGGAAATTACCGAGAGAGCCGCAGAACAACATATTGCTACCTTAAAAAACCGCAACGTCACTAATGCGGCCTCGGTAGTGCTGAATAATGAAACTGGTGAGGTGGTAGCAATGCTTGGAGGCTTAGATTACCAGACAAGTAATGTGAATGTTGCCACCTCAAAGCGTCAGCCGGGATCTTCCTTCAAGCCAATTGTCTACACTGCGGGACTTCTAAATGGGTATACCGCGTCCAGTAGGCTTTGGGACGGTCGGGTAAACTTTGGTGGGATACCTCCTTACATACCAAGAAACTACGATGGGGGATACCGCGGATATGTCACTGTAAGAACGGCTCTTTCAAACTCACTCAATGTGCCAGCCGTAGAGATGACTAAACTGGTTGGGGTTGATAAGGTTTTAGAAACTGCCGAGACACTTGGCCTGGATTCCCTTGACCAAGAGGGTAATTACGGCCTCTCTATTGGATTGGGATCAGCCGAGGTAGAGCTTTTAGACATGGTCCAGGCCTATTCCACCCTAGCGAATCTTGGCGAGAGGCCAAATATTACTGTTATTAATAAGGTCCTCGACTCATCCGGGACCGAGATATACATCCAGCCAGAATCAAAGGAAGCGGTACTAGACGCTAAAGTGGCCTACATTATGACCAGCATTCTATCCGATAATTATTCTCGTCGTTTAGTGTTTGGAACCAATTCCCAGCTACAGCTAGGGAGTCGACCAGTAGCCGCAAAAACCGGGACAACGGATAGCTTTGCAGATAACTGGACAATGGGCTACACGCCCCAATACACCGTTGGCGTATGGGTTGGTAACAATGATCACTCAGTCATGAGAAATCTGCCGGGTCTTCAGGGCGCAGCCCCCATTTGGAACACTATTATGAAAGGCATCCATCTGGATAAAGAAATCAGGCAATTCGAGAAACCGGAAGGGCTTCAGGAGGCTTGGATTAGCCCCTCAACAGGCCTACCGGCAACTTATAAGAATAAACCAAATATATTAGAATATTTTCTACCAGGCACGGTCCCTACGAAAGATACAAAATTCGATTATCTGAAACAATTTAGATAATATCTTTACTAAATATTTTAGGAGTGATATCATCAAACCATGAGCGAGGGTAAAAAAAGAGTTCTAATTGTGGAAGACGATCAGGCGCTGATCGATCTTTATGATAAGAAATTCACTCATTGTGGTTATGAGGTAATACGAGCCGAGGATGGCCAAGAAGGCCTCGACAAAGCCACCTCAGAGAGACCAGACGTAATACTACTCGATATTATGCTGCCCGTAATGAATGGCTTTGAAGTGCTAAAGAACCTCAAAAAAACGAAATTATTGGACGAGGTCCCAGTTGTCATACTCTCAAATTACGGCGAGACAAAAAATGTCACAGAGGGGCTAGTTGGCGGAGCAATTGAATACCTTATTAAGGTAGAACACACTCCAGAAGAAGTAGTCAATATTGTTGAGGATGCTATACGCGAAAAACAAAGCCTGGTAGGCAAAGCTTTCAAAGAGACATCCTAAGCTATAAAAATAAAAGAGGGTTTAAGATAACACTCTTTTTTTATTATAAAATATGTTTTATAAAATTATCCAAGATAGGTGACTATGCACGAAAGAATCAAAACAAAAGGGATCATCCTGGTACGCAAAAATATCGGAGAAGCCGATAGACTCCTTAGTATATTCACTGAAGACTTGGGCAAGATTAAGGTTGTTGCCAAGGGTTCTCGTAGGATAAAAAGCAAGATGGCCCCACATATTGAACCCCTTAATATAATTAGCCTTCAGCTAGTAGAGGGAAAAACATTCTATATCCTGACTGATGCCGAAAGAGTTGGGGAGCCGCATAGCTTTACGAAAGATATGGATATTTACCGTACGGCCTCATATATTTGTGAGCTGGTAGATTTATCATTCCAGGAAAAAGAGCCAAACAAAGCAATCTTTCTTTTGTTAACAGAGGCCATACATATACTCTCAGGCCTTACACCAGACAAGAGAGAACAGTTAGCTCGATATTTTGAGATGGAATTACTTATTAGCTTGGGTTACAAGCCGGATTATCATTTATGTAAAAAATGCCAAGAGGCTATCAAGGAACAGCCATTTTATCATGGAGACTTTGAAGGCTGTTCGTGTGATAAGTGCTCTGCAGGAGATCACAAAATTTCTAAAACCACCCTAAAGGCCCTGCGGGAGATGAAGCAGCGAAATCTGCAGGAATATCTAGCAGTTGACTTGACCCGGGAGGTCGAGGCCGAGTTGCAAGAGATTATCTGCCCCTATCTTGTCGATATCCTGCCTAGACCTCCTAAATCGAATGAGCTTTAGCAATTAGCAATTAGCAATTAGCAATTAGCAATTAGCAATTAGCAATTAGCAATTAACCTAGTATAATCACCTAGTGAATAATAATGAGATAAAAAACAAAGCTAGTCTTTCCTGGACCAAGGAAGATTATGAAATAACCGGGGAAGAACCACCGGAGTGTGTGTTTTTTGGTAAAACTGAAGGAGAAATTTTAGAAGATGAGGCTATGGAACAATGGCTAGCTGATGAGATAAGGATCCTCTCGGTTATCAATGACGACAACCCTCAAATTTTTGATGAGCATTATCGATATTTTGTTCTGGACTTGGAATATCTATATTCGCTTGGTAAAATAACGGCAGATGAACTTGAAATTCTAAAAGATAAAGGAAATTTTAATCTTGGCAAACCCAAATAAGCAAAACGAATTAATGGAAAAGGTGGTCGGCCTTTCAAAAAGGCGTGGTTTTGTATACCCTACCTGTGAAATTTATGGTGGCTTTGCTAATTCTTATGGATATGGCCCTTACGGAGTTGAGCTAAAAAATAACATTAAATCTCTTTGGTGGAAAAAGTTTGTGACCGAAAGAGAAGATATCGTTGGCATAGACGGTCCCATTATTCTTAATCCAAAGGTTTGGGAAGCCTCGGGCCATACCCAGGGATTTAACGATGCTTTAGTTGATTGCAAAAATTGTAAGGCTCGTTTCAGAGCAGATCATCTTGTTTATGAGACAACCGGCAAGGACCTAGAGGGCAAATTAGAAGCCCTGGATAAAGAGATTTCGGGGATTAAGTGCCCTAACTGTGGCAAGTCATCATGGACCAAGGCACGTCAGATTAATATGATGTTCAAGACTCAGATGAATGGTTACGACGGTGATGTTTACCTAAGACCAGAGACCGCTGGTTCAATCTTTGTAGATTATAAATCAGTGCTAGACTCGGCAAGAGTTAAGGTCCCTTTTGGAATTGCCCAGATTGGTAAAGCCTTTCGTAACGAAATTGTAGCCAGGAATTTTATTTTTCGAATACGCGAGTTTGAACAGATGGAGATCGAATATTTTATCCATCCCAAAACCAAGTGGGAACCTATATTTAACAAATTCCTTCAACAGCAAGAAGAGTTCGCCCTCATGTTGGGAGCCTCCAAAAAGGATTTATCTCGATATGAGCACCCAAAGGCCAAGCTGTCCCACTATTCTAAGAAGACCGTCGACACTGAATATAATTTCCCCTTTGGAAAGTCGGAGCTTTACGGCCTAGCCAATAGAACAGACTTTGATCTCTCGGCACACCAAAAAATGTCTGGCGTTAATTTGAATTACACCGACCCCCAAACCGGGGAAAAGTATGTGCCACACGTGCTAGAGCCAACATTTGGTCTCGATCGCTCTATCCTTTTATCGCTTTGCGCCGCCTACACAGAAGAAAAGGTTGGTGAGGAAGAGAGAATTGTAATGAAGTTTCCCCGAAATATTGCCCCTATCAAAGTAGCTGTATTCCCATTATTAAAAAACAAGCCAGAATTGGTAAAGGAAGCTAAGGCTATTTTTGATAATCTGAAAACCGAATTTACTTGTGAATTTGACGACAATGGCAATATCGGAAAAAGATATCGCCGCCAGGATGAAATTGGTACCCCTTTATGTATAACTGTCGATTTTGATTCCCTAGAAGATGGCGCGGTCACTGTCAGAGATCGAGATACTATGCAGCAGACAAGGGTCAAAATAGACGAACTCTCGGATCACATCAACAACGCTCTAGCTTAAATATATCATTGACAGTGTGGACATCTGCAGTTAAAATGTCCAGTATATTCATTGACTGATCAAGGGGAGAAAACGCATGGAAGAGAAAACTTATCTTACAAAAGAAGGCTACGAAAGACTCAAGCTAGAGCTTGAGAATCTTTTAAATAAAGAGAGAAAAACGGTCGCTGAGCGTATCAAAACCGCCAAGCAGCATGGCGATCTTTCAGAGAACTCGGAATATTCTGATGCTAAGGAGCAACAGTCTTTTTTGGAGGGCAGAATAATTGAGCTTGAACATATTTTAAAAAACGCTGACATTATCGAGGATCAACACAATGACTGTAAAGAGGTTGGTATGGGGTGTACTGTTGACCTAAAAACCGCTGCAAAAGATTTACAATATAAAATTGTCGGCTCCGTAGAGGCGAATCCTGACAAAGGGTACATCTCAAACGAGTCGCCAATTGGTAAAGCTTTGATGGGTAAGAAAACAGGAGACGCGGTGGAAGTCTCCGTGCCTGCCGGGGTAACAAAATATATTGTTACCAAAATCTGCTAGTCAGAGAGAGATCCCGCCTAAAGCGGAAAAGCAAAAGACTGGTCTTGGGACCAGTTTTTTGATACGATTCATTTACGATTTGTAATTGGTTTATTGGTTTGAGATTATTTAAAACTTAGAACTTAGAACTTAAAACTGGAGCGTAGCGACCATGTCTTGGATACATGACCTAACAGAAAATTTTAAGAATACCAAAGACGAAATCTGGGTTGACGATATGGCCACTCCCTCAGGGGTGCCCCATGTTGGAACCTTTCGTGGTGCTGTTATTCATGACGTCGCCGCTAAAGCTCTGAAAAAATCGGGACACAAGGTAAAATATACATTTTTTTCAAATGATTACGATCCTATGGACGGTATGCCAAGCTATCTAGACGAAAAAGTATACCGAGAGCATATGGGGAAACCATTCTTTGCAATCCCCGCACCGACAGGCAAAGGGAACCTTGGCGATTACTTTATCGCTGAACTCTATGACATGATGAAGGGATTGGGCTGTAAATTTGAATCCATGAAAGATTCCGATGGCTACAAAAGTGGAAAATATAATGATGTTATCAAAAAGATTCTAGATAATTCTGATAAGGTACGAGATATCTACAAAAACATTGCCGGGTCCGACAAGGGTGATGACTGGATCCCGTTTTCACCCATTTGTGAAAAGTGCGGGAAAATCGGCACCACTAGAGCCTTTGCCTGGGATGGTGAAAAGGTTTCTTATCGCTGTGAAGAAAACATGGTTGATTGGGCAAAAGGATGCGGCTATGAAGGCAGTGTGAGCCCCTATGATGGCACCGGTAAGCTTCTCTGGAAGGTAGAGTGGCCAGCTAAATTTGCTGCTCTTGGCATTAAAGTCGAAGGTGAAGGAAAGGATCACTCCAGCGCCGGCGGATCTCGCGATATCGCCAACGCTATCTGTCGTCAAATTTTTAATATTGAACCTCCCTATGACCTCCCCTATGAATTCATTATTTTTAAAGGTCAAAAAATGAGCAAATCTAAGGGAGTCGGAATCTCCGCCAAAGAAGTTTATGAATCTCTTCCACCTGAGCTGATACGGTTTATCTTAACTAGAAATATAAACAGAGTGGTTGATCTTGACTTAGACGGTATGGTGATTGCAAACCTCTATGACGAATATGATCGCGCTTTTAAGGCTTACCTGGGAGAAATTGAATTTCCCGACTTAGCCGAAATCTATGAACTTTCTCAGATCTCAGAAGAGTATAACAATGGCTACAAGATGAAATTCACCAAAGTTGCTCACGCTATTCAGATCCCAGGAGCTAATCTTCTCAAAATTGCCGAGGCTGAGAAGGGGAGTAGGCTAACCGAGGCGGAAAACAATGAATTAGAGGAAAGGGCAAAATATGCCCAAATCTGGCTTGATAAATTCGCGCCAGAAAATTTCAAATTCCAGATTTTAGAGGGTACCAAGGGCGTGGAACTAGACAAAAAACAAATGGAGATTATCAAGGCCCTCAAATCTAAATTTGAGGCCAAAAAAGAATGGCAAGGAGAAGAGCTCCAGGCCCAGATTTTTTCACTTAAGGACGACCTAAATCTAGAGCCCAGAGAAATATTTGGTGCCATATACTCACTTTTCATCGGCAAGGATTCCGGCCCTCAGGCCGGGCTCTTACTGGCATCCCTGGATTATGACTTCGTATTAAAAAAGCTAGACGTTTAAGAAAACACATAATAAACAAAGATATTTTTTATTTTTGTGCAACCTGACGTTGATATCAACCCCGATGAGGATGTATAAATAGAGCAGGTGACAAGCCTGTAAAAAGGCTTAGTCCAAAAGGGGCACATCATTTCAGCCCCTTTGTGCTTATCAGCATTTTCCTCCCAATCTTATATACAAAACGGACCTTTCCCTCGGGTCCGTTTTGTTTTGAATATATGCTCTACTTGCGATATAATTTAGTAATGCTAGACATAAAACTAATACGAGATCAGAAGGCAGAAGTAGCAAAGGGGATCGCTTCCAAGGGACAGCAGGTGAATCTGGAACGACTACTTGAGCTAGATGACCAGCGGGTAACCCTAATAAAGAAACGTGATGAATTACGGGGGGCGCTTAAGTTGGGCAAAAAGCCCAACGATGCGGAATTAAAAAAACTTGATAAGTCAAAAACCGAGCTAAAAAAATTGGATGAAAAATTTGATAAAGTCCAATCCGAATGGACGGACCTTATGCGCTCCATACCCAACATTCCTCGGCCGGATGTAAAGGTTGGGGAAGGAGAAAGCGCAAATGCAGTTATTAAAACAGTAGGCAAGGCCCCCAAATTTAGCTTTAAGCCCAAAAACCACCTCGAGCTATCTGGTGATATCGATACCGAAAGAGCTTCAAAGGTTTCTGGATCTAGGTTTGTATATCTAAAGGGGCAAATTGCCTCGTTAGAGTTGGCGCTGATAAATTATGTTTTTGATATGCTAACGAAAGAAGGCTTTATCCCTGTCTTTCCGCCGGTATTAATTACCCGAGACTCTATGGGAGCCATGGGGTACCTTGAACACGGCGGTGACGATGAAATCTATCACCTTCCAAAAGATGACCTATTTTTAGTTGGGACATCAGAACAATCAGTCGGCCCGATGCATGGTGGTGAGATTTTTACCGAAAGCGATTTACCGCTGCGCTATGTATCATTTTCAACCTGTTTTAGACGAGAGGCCGGAGCTTCTGGAAAAGACACCAAGGGAATACTCAGGGTTCACCAGTTCGACAAAGTTGAAATGTTCTGTTTTACTACTCCAGACAAAAGTGACAAAGAACATGAATTCTTGCTGTCCCTTGAAGAACGGATTGTTAGAGGTCTAGACCTTCCCTACCAGGTAATTAAAATGGGTAGCGGTGACTTAGGACTTCCGGCTGCACGTAAGTACGACATTGAAACCTGGATGCCCTCACAAGAAAAGTTTCGCGAAACACACTCCACCTCCACCTGCACTGATTTTCAGGCCCGTCGGCTAAACATCAAATATCGCAAGGATGACGGCAGCAAAGATTATGTACATACGCTTAACGGTACAGCGGTGGCCATTGGAAGAATGATTATTGCTATTTTAGAAAATTACCAGCAAAAGGACGGCACCGTTAAAATCCCGAAGGCACTTCAAAAATATACCGGATTCAAGGAAATTAAAAATACTTAAAGGAGAATCACCGCTATGAAAATGAACATTAGAGCAATACACCTTGAGCTAAATGATGACGTCCGTGACTATGCGGCTGAAAAGATTGGGAAGCTAGATACATATTTCAAAAACATTGTTTTGGCAGATGTTGCAATAGAAAATCATGAGTCAGAAGCCAAGGGACAACATCAATATGTGGCCAAGGTAAATCTCTCGATTCCCGGTAAAGATATTTTTGCTGAAGGTACCGGAGCTGATGAATTTTCCGCCTTAGACAACGTAGAAGATAAACTTAAAGTCCAAATTAACAAACAGAAGGATCGCCTAAATAAAGGGAAAATTGACGAATTCTCGACAATGGTTCGGCGATGGTTTGGAAAGGAATAACCTGGTCACTATAGACTAGCAACCAGGAACTAACTTGAGTATTTTAGATAAATTTTTTGCAAATCCCAACGATAAAGAAATTCAGCGTATTCAGCCGGTTATTGAAAAGGTAAACGGTTTTGAGCCCAAAATTTCTTCTTTTAAAGATGACGAGATAAAAAAACGATACCTAGAATTAGCGGCTGAGGTACAGGAGCAGATCAAAAAAGATACCCAGAAAATTAAGGATGACAAAGAGGCTGAAAGAAAAGTTATCCTAGATATCCTTGAGCCTCATATTCCAGAAATTTTTGCCCTAACCCGAGAGGCAGCCAAAAGAACTATTGGGCAACGTCATTATGACGTGCAGCTTATTGGTGGCTATGTTTTACATCAAGGGAAAATTTCTGAGATGCGCACTGGAGAGGGCAAGACTTTGGTAGCCACCCTTGCCGCTAGCCTAAACGCCCTTACCGGCAGAGGAGTCCATATCGTAACCGTAAACGATTATCTTGCTCGTCGTGACGCGGGCTGGATGGGACAGGTCTATGATTTCCTTGGAATCTCCGTATCAACCATTATCCATGATAACGCCCTGATGTTTGACAAAGGATACCAGCAGGAAGAGGTTTTAGACGAGCGCACCGAGCCCCTAAGACCAATCACTCGTAAGGAAGCGTATGCTGCCGATATTACCTACGGAACAAACAATGAGTTTGGATTTGATTATCTTCGGGATAACATGGCCCAAAACCCTGACCAAATGGCTCAACGACCCTTGTCTTTCGCCATAGTGGACGAGGTGGATTCAATCCTTATCGACGAGGCCAGAACACCCTTGATTATTTCCGCTCCGGCCGAGGAAGCAACTAGCAAGTACTACGAATTTGCTAACTTAGTTAAGGGCCTAAAAGAAGAAAAGGATTATGTCGTTGACGAAAAGGCTCGTTCTGCAACACTCACAGACGACGGCATCTCGGTTATGGAGCGTATGCTCGGCATAGAAAATATCTACGAGGAGTTTGGAATCGAAAATGTTCACCATATAGAACAGGCCCTAAAGGCCCACGCCCTGTTTAAGAAGGACAAGGACTACGTTATAAAGGAAGGTGAAATTATTATTGTAGACGAGTTCACCGGACGTCTCATGGAGGGACGACGATACTCGGAAGGACTACACCAGGCAATAGAGGCCAAGGAAGGCGTTGAGATAAAAAGGGAATCTATTACCCTGGCAACCATCTCTTTTCAGAATTACTTCCGTCTATATACAAAGCTTTCCGGCATGACCGGTACCGCCGCCACTGAGGCTGAAGAATTTCACAAAATTTATAACCTGGATGTTGTGATTATCCCCACAAATCGAGAGATGGTCAGAGATGATCAGTCTGACTTGATATATAAAGATGAACGAGCAAAATTTATGGCCGTTGTTGCTGACGTTAAGGAACGAAATACGAAAGGTCAGCCGGTCCTAATCGGAACGGTTTCGATTGAGAAAAATGAGATCCTTTCCGATCTTTTGAAACGTGAGGGCATCAAACACGAAGTTTTGAATGCAAAAAACCACGAAAAAGAGGCCCTAATTATAGAGAATGCCGGACAGAAAAAAGCCGTTACTGTAGCCACAAACATGGCTGGTCGCGGTACCGACATTATCTTGGGAGAAGGTGTGGCAAAGCTGGGCGGTCTCCACGTAGTTGGAACCGAGAGACATGAGTCGCGCCGAATAGATAATCAGCTCCGTGGGCGTGCCGGTCGTCAAGGCGATCCGGGTTCGAGCCAATTCTTTGTTTCCCTAGAAGATGATTTAATGCGAGTCTTTGGCTCTGATCGAATTAAAACAATGATGGAAACCTTAAAATTACCTGACGATGTCCCCATTCAACATTCCCTAATCAATAAATCACTGGAACAAGCCCAAAAAAGGGTTGAATCTCAAAACTTTGATATCAGAAAACATCTTGTAGAATACGACGATGTCATGAATCGGCAGAGGGAATACATTTATAACAAAAGAAGCCAGATCATGGCTGCCGAGAACCTAAAAGAGGAGATTCTAGATTTTTACTCTGAGGAAGCGGCCAACATCATCGAATCGCACTTCTCAATTAAAACCGAAGAGCTTGACCATGAGAAGGTATTGGCTTTAGCTAATGCCATTCATCCGCTAACTAAAGAGGATACAAAAGTCTTGCAGAATGCGGATAAGGATAAAGCGACTAAGATTCTGAGCGAATCCTTCCGTGAAGCATACGAGACTAAAGAGAAGCAACTAGGCGCCCCTACAACTAGAGTCTTAGAGCAGGCCGTCTACTTAAGGACTATTGATATGTTATGGATAAATCATATTGACGCCCTGTCCCACCTCAGAGAGGGGATTGGGCTGCGTGGCTATAGCCAAAAAGATCCTCTTGTTGAGTACAAAAATGAGGCCTATCGCATGTTCCAAACCTTACTCGGGGCAATTCGCTCTGATATCGTAAACACATTCTTTAAGGTGACCATCACAAAACAGCCGATGGCAAAAACCGAAAAGCAGAATAACCTAAAAACTGATGACAAAAAAATTGAGAAAAAAGCTTCTTCGCCAGAGGCCTCAGTGACTCAAAACTCAAAACCCGAAACTCAAAACTCGAAAAAGGTTGGCCGTAACGATCCTTGCCCCTGCGGTAGCGGCAAAAAATATAAAAAATGTCATGGCAAATAAGGTTACCATAAATGAAAACTGATAATTGGTATATTGGTTTATTGCCGAAGGTCCTGAGCGTAGTCGAAGGAGTAATTGGAGATATAATATGAACATAACTTTACCACTGGTCCTCTCAACCGGACTGTTGGATAGCCTAAACCCTTGCGCGATCTCTTTGCTTTTAATCTACATCGCCTTGATGTTTACTCTAGAAAAAGAGCGCAAAGCTATCCTTGTTTTTGGGGCTTTTTATATCGGGGCTATTTATATCACATATTTTTTGCTTGGGCTTGGCCTTCTTAGGGTTTTCCACCTATTTGGGGTGCCGGGGCTAATCCTCCAGATAGGAGCCTGGCTAGCCATATTGTTTGGAATCCTTAATCTTAAGGAATACTTTTTTCCAAATTTACCGGTGCACATTCGGATGCCATATTCAGTCCGTCAGAAAGCGAATGATATTGCCTACAAGGCCAGCATACCGGCCGCAATTATGCTTGGCGTCCTGGTGGGCATCACCGAATTCCCTTGTTCGGGCGCGGTTTATCTTACAATCGTTGCCTATCTTCAAGCAAAAGAGACCTTACTCTCTGGTGCTCTGTATCTGGCCATTTATAATCTAATGTTTGTTTTGCCTTTAATGGTTATCTATCTTGTGGCCTCAAACAGAATTATTGTAGAGAAAATTATCAACGCTCAAGAAAAACTTGGCAAAAAGATGCATTTAATACTTGCCGCACTAATGTTGGCCCTAGGAACCTTCCTAATCGTGCTTTTCTAGCATTGACAGAAGGTGATAAAATTAATATAGTATGACTGTAAATATACAAAGGGGGATACGTGAAAACATTTTTTAAGAAGGTGGCCGCCCTATCATTGGTGGCTTTTTTATTAGCAATTATTTTAATACCCTGGCAAGATGTTCAGGCAGAATCTAGGGATTGTGACTCAAACGCCTTAGTTTACTGTGGCACCCTAACTGTTAACGAGCTTAATACAAAGCTGGCTAATGGTACTGGCCGGTCTTATCAGTCCGCCGGAGAACTGCAAAGCCTTTTTGCGTATTATGGTATCAGGAGCGCCGATTTTGGTAGACTGGTAGATGGATATGTCACCAACGACAATAGGGTTATTGTAAATAATCAGACGGTAGGTACAAATGTTTATACTATGGGGCGTTCATATATCGCCGGCTCCACCAAGCAAACCCAGTTTCCATATCCTATCTATCTACGGCACCCTTCGGTAAGCTTTCTCTCTAAGAGCATATCTGCCTTTGTATTGATGAACCCTGACAATACCTTTGCCTATGCGATACTTAAATCTTGTGGCAATATCGTCCCTGGCGTAACCTATGTGCCACCTACACCCCAAGAAACTCCTACCTACAGAATTTATGGTCTTAAATGGCTAGATGTTGACGGTGATGGCACCAGAGATACCGAAGAGCCAACCTACCCTGGAGTAACTTTCCGGCTAACCGGTAACGGAGTAGATCGTACTGCAGTCAGCGATAGCACGGGCTACGCTCGGTTCTCTGGACTTTTGGCTGGAACCTATACCCTAACCGAGACCGTACCCGCTGGATATAGAGCCACCACTCCTACCACCCGTACAATTGTAGCCACTGGGGCTACTGGATCCGAATTTGGACATCAATTTGGTAACCAGCTAATCCCAAGCCCCGAAGGCAGCCTCCAGATATTTAAGTTTAATGATATCAACGGTAACAAAATTCAAGATTCCGGCGAACCGTCCATCTCCGGATGGAAATTTAGGGTAGTGGGTCCGGATGATGAAGAATTTGAACTAATCACAGACGCCAACGGCTATGCACGCAGGGATGATCTGGAGCCGGGGCTCTATACTGTTACCGAGATTCTCGAGAAGGACTGGTCGGCCACAACCGACATGAGCCTTCATAAAGAGGTAAGTGATGGTCAAGTTACTACCTATATTTTTGGTAATAGGCTTTATACACCACCTGTGACTCCACCTAAGGGTGGAGGGGACACTCTGCCGGTCTCCGGACCTGTCGCTGTGGCGACTATGGCTGGGAGTGCCGCCCTCTTCTCTGGTTCGGCCGTCGCTTGGGCTCGCTCCAAAAAGAGATTTATGAAGTCCTTCCGTAAATAAATAATTATTTACAGAAACACCGTAATCAAATTCAATGCTCTGAATATCCTAAAATAATGGTGGAGGTTCAACCTCCACCATTATTTGTTGTTTGTTATTCCAATGACAAGCTTTTTCAAATGTGATAACTTCTAAAAAGCTATTGACAAATGTTTAAATTGTTGATATGATGTGGTCCTGAACCGGGTAGGTTCTAATAAACATCACCGTAGCCAGGGGGCTGCGTGTACCTTCATAGCTAGTCAAAAACCGAGACCCTTGAAAGGGGGTGTGTCAGAGATGGCACAAAGTGGAACTACGGCCCCCAGAAGGGGTCAACCGACCAAAGCTCAGCTAGCCACTGACAACAGAAGGCTAGAGAGTGAGGCCAAGGAACAGGCGGCCGTCAACGGCCTCTGGAAGTTCGGCGTCGGTCTGGTTCTCGTTCTTGCTTTGGTGGTTGGCGGAATCTACGCCATCGTCAATTGGGATCGAGAATCTGACGTGGTGCTGGAACCAGACGCGGTTACCGTGCCTGTTGCCGACGTCGAACCTGATGTCGACAACGAACCGCTGTGGCCCGAAGGCGTCAAGTCTTGGACACAGTGGGAAAGCGTGGCGACGGAACAGATGCACGAGGCACTCTTCGCGGTCACAGGCGTTACCAAAGAGCAGACCCAGAAATGGGCCGCCGAAGAGCAAGCGATGGGCAAGGATTTCAGCATTGAGGTCCCGCCCGGCACGGCCATCACCAACTCCGGCTCTAACGAGTCGGGCTGGTACGAGGTAACCGGGTATATCGTCAAAGAAGGAGACACCCTCTTCCTGGCGACAGACAAGGGGATTATCGCAGTGAAGCAATCCTGCGGCAACCCTGTACGACCCGGTGGCAATGGCCAAGAGGTCAAGGGCCCCAACCCCTGGCCTGACTTCATCGGAGACCACCAGGCCTCCGTATCGGTGCCTCCTGGCACCCCCTGGTACATACCGGGAACGGCTGAGGAGGTTACTGAGGAGCAGGAAGCTGCTCCGATTGGTGGGCTGGACCCGACACCTGTCGGGACTCCGGGCACTGGATCTGGCGGGACAACCCCGACCGGGGTTACTGAACAGCCGGACGGAACAGTGGTTCTAGTACTGCCCCCGGTAGGCGAGCCTGCGCCACCGCCACCTCTCAGTGAGGTGCCGGCCGGAGCAGTAATCATCGAGCCTGACTAGCAAAAGTGGGAGAGGTTATCGCAAGATAACTTCTCCCACACCCAACACTTTTGATATATGTATCGCATATATAAATTATTAAATTATGGGGGACAGAAAGAGGAAAGATGAAAATATTTACTAAGACCAAAGCCCTGATCGCCCTTATTGTATTGGCGATTTTAGGTGCCACTTCTGCCTTTGTGGCTACTAGCCCAATTAAGGCAGCTGAAGATGTCCCCATTGAATCCCGTCTTGAGGTTGGCAATGCCACTCAGGCAGTGGGTCCAGCAAAAAGTGTGAACGCTCGTGTAGACGATGTCGTTAATATTACTGTCTGGTACCACAATATTGAGCTACCTGACTCCGGCCAAATTGCCGAGAACGTTAATGTTCGTGTTGCTATACCTGGAGTTAAAACTCAAACCCATCAGGTAACTTCCAGGGTTGCTGGCACAAATACTAATGTTGTCAACGACTTGGCAACCGTCAATACCAGTATTGCCTCTAACCTTTCCTATATCCCAGGTACCGCCACCAGACGCTATAATACTGGGACTAACGAGAATCCAATCTGGGCAGTTCAAAGTATCTCGGACAGTGTCGTTTCTACTGGTTATAACGTACCCGTGCTTAATCCTTGTTGGAATTTTCAGGAATCTATCAACGTTCAAGCAAGAGTCACGGCCTCTGTAATCTCTATCACAAAACAAGTAAAAGTAGAGGGCACAGATGGTTGGGTTACCTCTGTTAATGCAGAAGAGGGCGACAACATGGCCTTCCTAATCACCGTTAAAAACGAAGGCAACGAAAGGCTAACAAATGTTATTGTGCGAGACAGTCTGCCGGAAGGCCTAGAATTTGTTTCTGGTTCCGCTAGATTAATTAACGCTAACTATCCTAACGGATATACTCTTTCAGACAGTCTAATTGGAGCTGGTGTTAATATCGGTAACTATGGTGTTGGTTCAAACGCCTATGTACGTTTTAACGCCACTGTTTCTGACGATCTAAACCAATGCGGTACTTATCGTTTTGTAAACGTAGCCGCTGTCCGTAGCGACCAATTAGGGGAATACTACAATACCGCCACCGTTACTACCGAAAACTTCTGTGTCGCTAACGAGAGTGGTTTAATGATTGTTAAATTCCATGATCGTGACGGTGACCGTATCGAAGATGCCAACGAAGAGCGTCTTTCGGGTTGGAGATTCCGTGTAGTTGGAAACGACGTTGATACTATTCTTACTACCGACAGTAACGGTATTGCTCGACTTAATGACATTGAAACAGGTTCCTATACCGTGACCGAAATCCTAACTGAAGGTTGGACAAATACAACTGGACTTTCCCTGCAAAGGACCGTTCCAGATAACACCGTATCTGTCTTTACCTACGGCAACCGAAGAACAGTTCCTAATGACCAGCCGGGTGGAGATATTACAGAGCTCCCAACATCCGGCCCAGTTGAGACCGCTGCTGCCGCATTCGGCACTATGTCATTCTCTGGAGTCGCGGTTGCTTGGGCTCGTTCTAAGAAAAAGCTGTTAAAAGCTTTCCGTAAGTAAGTAATCACCGTTGTAATAGGATTACATCAAAAGAGGCCCTCTCGGGCCTCTTTTTGGTTTACAAAATAGTTACACGCAGCTGCCCAATATTATTTCTCAGTAACCCAATGCCCACCTCCTTACTCCTTAGTCCTCTCTTTTCACCTTTCACTTATTGCTTAT
>Ga0265297_10003617_pt1 | contig 27487 bp, 15 predicted proteins | sample Munlanlwell13791_FD_192502 | JGI IMG/M metagenome (GOLD analysis project Ga0265297, IMG submission 192502) | Leachate microbial communities from a municipal landfill in Southern Ontario, Canada - Leachate well 137-91 | ecosystem: Engineered > Solid waste > Landfill > Unclassified | place...
GGAGTCGTCGTCCGCTCTGTCCTGCTCCGCCGGATGCAGCGGCGGCTGCTCTTGCTGGAACACGAGCGCGCCCTCGAAGCCGAACGCGCCCGCATTGCCAAGAACATGCACGACGACCTCGGCGCCAAGCTGACCCGTATCGCGCTTCTGAGCGAGTCGGCCCGCGGCGACGCCGGCCTCGCGCCCGACGCCGTTGCTCGCGCCGAAAAAATCTCCCGGGCTGCCCGTGAAGTTTCCCAGACGCTCGACGAGATCGTCTGGACTGTGAATCCCGGCAACGACACGCTGGAGCGGCTCATCGGTTACCTCAGCGACCACGCCACGGAGTATCTGGGCGCCACCAGCATCCGGCTCCGCCAGGACCTGCCGGAGAGCGTGCCCGACGCGCCCATTTCATCCGAGGTCCGGCATGGCCTGCTCCTTGCGGTCAAGGAGGCGTTGAACAACGCCGTCAAACACGCCACCGCCACGGAAATCAAACTAAGCATCACTGTGGAGCCGCAGTCATTGTGCGTGCGGATTACCGACAACGGCCGCGGTTTCGACCCGAATGCCACGCGCGCCGCCGGTCAGGGCTTGGCCAACATGCGCGAGCGGCTGGCAGCCATCGGCGGCAGTTCTCAGATCGAAAGCGAATCCGGCAAGGGAACACGTGTCGTGTTCACGCTGCCATTGAAACCCGAATAACCGATTCCGCATTACACTTCTCATGCCCATCACTGTTGCCATTGTTGAAGACGACAAGAACCTGCGGGAAGACCTCGCCGACCTGATTGCCAGCCGCAAAGGGTTCCGTTGCGCCGGCACGTTTCCGTCAGCCGAGGCCGCGCTCAAATCGCTGCCGGAGAAACCACCCGACGTCGTGGTCATGGACATCAACCTGCCGAAGATGTCCGGCATCGACTGCACACGCGAGCTGAAGAGCCGCCTGCCGGAAACGGAAGTGGTCATGCTCACCATGTTCGACGACACGAAGCTCATCTTCGCGGCGTTGCGGGCCGGTGCGAGCGGCTACCTGCTCAAGCGCGCCGCGCCCACCGAGCTGCTCGCCGCCATCGAACAAGTTTGCGCCGGTGGCTCGCCGATGTCGCCGGAGATCGCGCGGCAGGTTGTGCAGTTCTTCCAGGCGGAAAAGCAGACGCCGGCCGATTCCGAAAACCTCTCCGAGCGCGAGCGCGAGCTGCTCTCCCTGCTGGCCCGCGGCAGACAATACAAGGAAATCGCCGACCAGCTTGCCATCAGCACTGACACCGTTCGCAGCCACATCCGGCGCATCTACCGCAAACTCCACGTCCACTCCCGCACCGAGGCCGCCGTGAAATTCCTCGGCAGGTGAAGCGGCGGGCCGGTGCGCGAATCGCTACCAACAACGGTTGCCGGACAGCGCCGTTCCAGCTACAAAAGAAGCAGAGCATTCATGAACTTAAGACTGACTCGTAGACAACTTCTCAACCGGGCCGGAATCGCGCTCGGCGCAACAACCCTTGCGCCCTCGCCCTTGCCTGCCGAACCGGCGTCCGCCGCCCCGGTGCGCCATCGGTTTAGCTTCTCGCTGAATACCGGCACGATCCGCGGCCAGAAGCTCGGCATTGCCGAGGAGATCGAGGTGGCTGCCAAGGCCGGTTACGACGGCATCGAGCCGTGGACCAGCGACATCGCCAAGTTCGCCGACGCCGGCGGTTCATTAAAGGACCTCCGCAAACGTTGCCGCGACCTCGGCCTGCAAGTCGTGAGCGCCATCACTTTTGCGCCGTGGGTCCTGGACGACGACGCGCAACGCGCCAAGGGCGTGGAGCAGATGAAGCGAGACATGGATCTCCTGGCGCAGATTGGGGGCAAGCGCATTGCCGCGCCGCCGGCGGGCGCGCATCGCGGCGCGAAGATTGACCTCGACCGCATCGCGGAGCGCTATCGCGTCATTCTCGACATCGGCCGGCAACTCGGTGTCGTGCCGCAGATCGAAATCTGGGGTAGTGCGGCCAATCTGAGCCACGCCGCAGAAGCGGCCTACGTCGCCGCCAAGAGCGGCCATCCCGACGCGTGCGTCCTGCTCGACGCATTCCACATGTATAAAGCCGGTGTCGATCCGGCGGCGATGAAGCTGTTCGGACGGCAGGTGACCCATTGCTTCCACATGAACGATTATCCCGCCGACCCGCCGCGCGATGTGATCAAGGACGCCCAGCGTATCTGGCCCGGCGACGGCATCGCGCCGTTGAAACAAATCCTGGCCAACATCGCTGCCAATCACTGCGACGTCATGTTGTCGCTGGAATTGTTCAACCCCGAGTACTGGAAACTGCCCGCGCTCGACGTTGCCAGGACCGGCCTCGCGAAAATGAAGGCTGTGGCGGCATTGTAGTCGTCGCACACCACTTGGCGCGGCATCCGGGGACTTTCACGCGGATGCGTGGGGATTGCTTTCGCGACCCGGGTTCCACCTCTATGTCGTCAGCAGAATCTTCACACCGATGGCGATGAGGATGACGCCGCCGATCTGCTCCATGCGTTTGCCAAACGTGCCGCGCAGGCGGTTGCCGAGTTGAACGCCGAGCAGCGACAAAGCCGCGGTGACCACACCGATGACTACGCTTGGATACCAGATTCGCTCGCCGATCATCGCCAGACTCAGTCCCACCGCCAGCGCGTCGATGCTGGTTGCCACACAGAGCGTCACCATCCGTAGCCCGCGCGTTGGATCGCCGGGCAGCTCGTCCGGCTCGCGCTGGAACGATTCGTAGATCATGTGCGCGCCGACAAATGCCAGCAGTCCGAACGCGACCCAGTGGTCATACGCGGCAATGTATCGTTGGAGCCGGGCACCCAAGAACCAGCCGATGACCGGCATCATGAACTGGAACAAACCGAAGTGGAAACTGATCCGCACCGCCGGCCGCAATTTCTGGCCGTGGCCGGTTGTTCCTGCGCTCAGCGCCACGGCAAACGCGTCCATCGCCAGTCCGACTGCGATCAGAAGTATCTCAAGAAAACTCATGGCTGCTGATGCTTGTGACGCTGAGTCGTGTCTTTGCGATCTACTTAAGGAATGCAGTCGTGGGGGTGTCACACAATCGTCGGCACGACGAACGGCGCACGGTCTTCCCGGCGGGAAAGCTGGTTGGCCTTCTCCGCGAATTCCCCGACGAAGCGCTCCTGCTGGGTGTCAAACGTCACCCACGGGCCAAGCACTGCTGGCGTGGCACCGATGTCAACGCCGTTCTCCCGAAGGTTCTCGCGGCATCGCTCGAACGCGTCCGACAGTTCCCCGTTGGAACGGATTCGCTCTCGGATCTCATCGGGTGGAGACTGTTTGCCGAGCCGATGGGAGATGTTCGCCATGTGGCAGCACGCGGCAGAGGCATGTCCCACAGAAGCTTCCGCGGCCAATGCATCGGCCTTGCGGCTGCGGGTCGCGGCCACAAAGTTGGTCACGTGAGAGACTTCAATTTCGCCAGCCTTCCGGCCGTCCTGGAAGTCTTTGATCTTCTTGCCCGCGTTGTCAAAGACCGCGCCGCCCGTGTAGTCGCCGGCGAAGTAGCCGCCTTCGCAAACGATCACAATGCCGCGGTCGTTGTTGCGGAACTTGCCGAGGGTGCTCGGATCTTTCGGACTCGTGTTCCTGGACACGTTGCGGATTTCGCAGATGATTGGGACGGGCTGGTAATCGAAGATGGCGATCTGCGTGTTCGGCGTCTCAGCGGCGTCGTCGAACGCGAACCGTCCGCCGATGCTCATCGCGCGCGGCGGCGGCTGGTTCAGTCCCAATCCCCAGCGGCAGATATCGGTCATGTGCACGCCGTTGTTGCCCATCTCGCCGTTGCCGGTCGGCCAGACCCAGTGCCACTCGTAGTGGAGCTGCTTGCGCATCACCGGTGTCTTGGGGGCCGGACCGCACCAGAGATCGTAGTTCAGCGTATCGGGCACCGGCGTCGGCGCGCTGACCTTGCCGATGCCGGTCCGCCCGCGGAACACGAGCGCGTGCGCAAAGCGGATTGCGCCGAGCTGGCCGCTGCGCAGGTAATCGAACGCCAGCGGCAGCACCGCGCTGGAGCGGCGCTGCGTGCCGACCTGGACGATGCGTTTGTATTTGCGCGCGGCGGCGACCATCTGCCGGCCTTCCCAGATGTTGTAGGAGAACGGCTTCTCGACATAAACATCCTTGCCCGCCTGGCACGCCCAGATGGTTCCCAACGCGTGCCAATGGTTCGGAGTGGCGAGCACCACGGCATCGATGCTCTTGTCGTCGAGGACGCGCCGGAAATCAGTGTGCGCGACGACGGTCTCGCCCCGGTCTTTGAACTGCTTTACCCCGTCATCGAGGACCGTCTTGTCCACGTCGCACAACGCCGCGATCTTCACTCCCGGCACCTTGCAGAAACTCTTGAGGAGCTGTCGCCCCCGCCCTCCCACACCGCCGGCGATATTGATGCCTCCCAAGCCGACGATGGCGATGCGGACTTCCGAATTCGGTTTCTCACCGCCGATGGTGATCCCCGGCATTCCAAACGCCAGTCCAGTGATTGCCGATGTCCTCAAAAAATCTCTGCGTGTCAGTGTTCTCATATCTTCATTCCGTACGATGGGTTGCAAGACTGCATACCGAGCCGTCGGTCATCAGGGCGATAGCTTGACCGCGGCTGACGACCAGATCAAGCACCGGCGCGGATGTGGCTGCGACGGCTTCCACCTTTCCATCCAGCGAGAGCCTCACGATGCCGTTGGCCGAGGCCGCGGCAACGTAGGCGTCGCCGTCGCGCGCGAGGCGCTTGATCGGCTCGCCAAGGTCGCGTTTCCAGATCGGCTTGCCCGATGCGTCGAGCGCCCAGACATAGCCACTCTCCGACGCGGCGATGACGCGCGGTTTGCCTGCGACCACGTCGAATCGAAGCGACGTCAGCCGGTCGCCAACGTTGGCTTCCCACAGCTTGCCGCCCTTCGCGTCGAACGCAAGCACCGACCCGCCGTCCGTGCCGAGAATCGCCGCGCGTTTGCCGTCGCCGCGCAGATCGCCGGAGGTGACGGCGGTTTGTTCCGGGCCAAAAGACGAGGCGCGTCCGGTGATTTTGCCGCGATGGTTGAGAATCTGGAGGCTGTAGTAGGCGTTGCCAGCAATGATCTCCGGCTTGCCATCCCCGTCGAGGTCGGCAACGTGGCCGACCGTCGCGCCGTGGGCGTAATAGACGGTCTTCCAGATGAGCTTCAGTGCCTGCGAGTAGGCCATGTATTGCCAACTGTCGCAGCCAATGACGATCTTCTGCGTGCCGTCGCCATCAAGGTCGGCCAGCGTGATCGTTCGCACGCGGCTCGGCACACCGCGATACATCGGCGGTTTCACATCGGCCACTTTGCTGCCGTCTGCGGCCAGCACGCCGAGCGTGGCCGCGTCGGTGCCATAGACCACCGATGGCTTGCCATTCTTGTCGAGAGCACCCGCAGCGAGCGCCGTCACCGCACTGTCCACTCTCGTCTGCCAGAGCTTCTTGCCCGACGCGCTCAACGCGACGATATCGCCACCGGCAGTGCCGATGACTGCATCAGCTTTGCCGTCGCCATCCAGATCGGCCGACGCCAGCGCGACCAGCTTCGCCTTCTCGCCTGCCGCCACGCCGAAAATCTCCACCTCGGCGAGATAGACCGCCGCCTTGCGGTTCGCGGGTTCGATGATGACACGAACATACCGTGCAGTCTGGTCCAGCGTTGCAGAGCGGATGGTGTTGATGTTGGTGCCGAAAGACTCCGAGCCGGTTTCCGGCAACTCCCCCGCCGCGCGGTCGTCGCGCTGGAAATTGTCATCGCTGACGCTGAGCGCGACGCGCTTGAACTTCACGCCGCCAAGCTTCTCCCACGTCCGCACGCGGACCTCTCGCAAGCAACGCGGCGCGCCGAGATCGAGCGTGAGGCTGACGGTTTTGCCCGCCGGGAACATGCACGAAGTGGTTGAACTGCTGGACGCGCCGTCAATCAGCCGCTCCAGCGGGCTGTAAGGTTCGCGCGGTGGTGGATCGGAACGAATCGCGGCAACCTTCAGAGGGCGCGGCGTCACCGGGAAGTCCGTGAAGCGCCAGAGCGTTTGCAGCGACTTCGCGCCAGCTAGGGCCGTTGCAGGCTTGGGTGACGCGGCAGGTCTCGGTTCCGCGAGTGAGGCGATAGCGGAGGAAAGTGCCAGTGGTTGGGGCAACGGTTGCGGTTCGCCGGTGATCATCACCGAGCGCAGACCCGGTGCCGGCACAGGCTGGACCTTGCCGAGCGCGACGCCGTGCGAGTCGAGTTTTGCCGCGACCGGTGTCTTTGCATCGAGATGATTGGCGAACTTCGTTGCTCCCGCGAGCCACGCTTCGTCGGCTGCGATCCGATAGAGCATGGCGTCTGTCTCGATGCCGCCGCTGAGGCCGGTGATGCCGAACAATTCCGTCTTGCCATTGAGCGTGATCGCGCCGTGGCCGTCGCCGGTCGGCACCGCGTCGAGTTTCGGCGGCCCGTCCTTGGACGCCGCAAATACGTTCACGAAGCGCACCGTCTGCCCTGCGTTCATTGGGCCGCTCTGGCGCTGGTAAAGCTGGTGAATCGGCAGACCGGCGAAGTCCTTGATATAGACGAGTTCCTGACGCTGGCCGCTGAGGTTGCGCAGGGTGAAGCCTCTCTCGCGTTGCTGGGCGCGCAGCGTGTCGCCATCGAGCGTGCTTTCGCCGGCAACGCGCCAACAGCAGCGCAGACTGTAATCACCCGGCTGTTCGGCGGTGAGTTCGTCAATCACCGCCACGTAGCGTTTGGGCACGAAGATGATGTTGCGTGTCCAAGTCATGCCGTTGTAATGCGGCATCGTCGTGCGCGTGAGCGCGCCGTTTCCGAACCAGACGGCGTGGTCGAGCCGCGCGCTGGGCGGCATGATCGAGCCGACGCCGTCGCGCAGCACGGTGACCGCGCAGTGATACTTGGTGATGCGGCGGATGTATTCGGCGTCCACGAGCCACTGTGCGCCCGCGGCGGTGAACGCGATGATGGAGTTGCCATCGAGGTGGCCGTGGGAGCCGGCGGCGGTGCCGTCGAGCATCAAGTAATCGTCCTCCGCAGCCCAGCCGTCGCGCAATGTGAGTTTGTCGAACGTGTCCTGGAACGGCAGGTTCGGTTTCTGCCAGATGTCGGCACGGCCCCGTGTGCCGAAGAGATCGTAGTGCATCTTTGGCAGGTAAGTGACCGCGACGCCCGCCAGATCGTCGGGCCGTTTCGGCGCGACGTTCGTCCAGAACGGCGCTTCCATCTCGTCGCGCGCGTCCACGCCGAGCCATTCGATGGCCCAGCGATAGCGGTCGTCGCCGGTAGCGTATTCCAGCGCGCACAACAAGTCCGGCATTCCTGACACCGACGTGAAGCCGCCGCAGTCGCCCCATGCGGGCTGGCGGCCGAGGCTGTCGAGCGCCTGCAACGCCGCCTTGCCGGTCTGCGCGGCATGGCCTTGCTCGATGAACGTGCGGTCGCCCGACGCGAGGGCATACATCAGCACGTGCCGCTGCGGTATCCATTGATAGCCCGCGCTGTCCTCCCACGGTTTGCAGCTCCGCGAGCACGAGCGGAACATGCCCAGCCCGATGTCGAGCCAGTCCTTCGCCACCGGCAGTTTGTAATGCCGCGAGAAGAACCAACCGCCGAAAAGGTCTGCGAGACCGGGCCACGTGTGGTGGTTGTGCGTGGTGCTGTCGAACTTGCGCCAGTTCGCGACGGAGCCCGGTCGGTCCCAGTGCTGGTAGAGATTCGACTCCCAAACCATCTTCAAAACGTGATTGGTGAACTTCAACCGTTCCTCATCAGTCCAGCCGGGCACCTCCTCGACGAGGTCCCACGCGACGACCATCCCGTAGGCCCAGCTGTCGCGGAAGTCGCGATCGTAGCGGCGCGGGCCTTCCTGGAGGATGTACTCGTTGGTCGCGTAGTAATTCATGTGCTGGCGCATTGCATCGCGATACAACTCCAGCCAGCCCTCGTCGCCGGTGCGATGGTAGAGCATCGCAAACTTGACCGTCTGGTGAGCCGCGCCGCGCTCAGTGCCGGGCCGGGCGTAAATGTTCGCGATGGCTTGCTTGCGATCGGCGATTTCTTTCGCGGTGAGCTTCTGTTCCAACGGCGCCCGCCGGCTCTCCTTCGTGAACTTCAGTTCCATCAACCGGCCGAGCTTCAGTTCACCGGTTTTTGCGTGCTCGTTGACAAGCGCGACAAACCGTGCGACGCCCGCCTCGACTCCTGCCGCGTCCTGCGCGCCCAACGCGATGGCGTTGTGGCCGGTGCCCCACGGATCGTGAATCGTGCGCAACTCATAGCCACCCGCGCCCGTATAGGCCGCATCGGCGCAGGCGAAGTAATTATGGTAAAGCCGGGCGAAGACGGGATTGTTCAGCAGATTGCCAATCACGATGAGGTTGCGCGCCGCCCAATCCGCATCCGTGATCCTGGCCGTTGCGACGATGGGCAACGTGACACCCGTTTTTGCCAGGATGGCCGCCTGTAACTTCGCCGCTGCGGTCGTCCATGTTTCACCTTCCGCCGGCACAATCGCTGCCGCTGCTGCTCCATTGCCTGCCAGCGTCGTCTCCAACGACAGGGGTCGTTCCTGTTTGACGCAGAGGGCTTCCCAAGCGGCATCGTCTGCGGCGCGGTCGGCCAATACCGCCGTAGCTCCCAACAAGAGGAACGCGATGTGCGAGGCCCATGGTTTCATTTTCATTTCATCTTTCCCGATTTCGTTACCGGCAATCGTTCCGACGGCTGCAACGTCAGGCGCACGCTTGGCAGTGCTGTCAGCGGCGACGCGGTCGTAAACCGCACCGTGTGCCTGCCCGGCGGCAGCGTGATCGTCGCCGGCAACTCGAACCGCGCGATTGGGCCGTGTTTCTCGCCGATGCTGATGCGCACGCCTTCGTCGGGCCAGAAGGTGAAGGTCTGGCCGGAGAGGAGCGTCACGGGCCACGTGAGCTTCCGGCCGGCAATCTCGATGACGGGATCGATGACCGCCGGCTCGTCGAGCGCCGGCAACGCGCGCACACCGGCGATGGCGCACGTGACGTTCGTGCGGGCTGGCAGGCCGTTGTAATAGAAGTAGAGCGCTGAGAGCCGGCTATAGTCTATCGCGTCCTTCTCCGGCCTCACGAGCTGGTGGTAACGCCAGCCGGTGTAGTTATTGCTAATGTAGTAATCGGCGGCGCCTTTGGCGTCGTGGAACTGGAGCTTGAACTGCGCGCCATTTCCGTCGCCGCGCAGCCAGAAGCCGATGCCTTTGTGCTGTGAGATGTCGAGCGGCCGGCCGAAGCTGCGCCCGACAACGGACCAGCCGCCGCGGGACGGGCTGGTGGCGGAATAGACCGCGCACGGTTTCCCCTCGACACCACCGGCAGCGATGATCTCGAAATTCTGCGTCACGCCGGGAGACGTGTTGCGTATCTTGTCGTAGCCACGCGGGTCGCTGAACTCTTCCAGCGAGACCGACTTTTCCGAGCGATACGACGCCCCCGGCGCGGCCCATTGGCGTGACGGCAACTGGATGTCCACGCCGACGCGGCACGGGCCTTCGGTCACGACGGTTTCCCAGACGTTGGTTTTGCCATCGAGCGCAACGATGTCGCGCCACGGTTCGTAGATGACGCGCTGGAGCGCCTGCCCGCGGCCCTCGCGCACGAGCCGGTAATCGCGCTTCGGCTCGCGCAGCTTCGCGCGCGTCGCCTCCGGCAGTTTGCCGCCGAGCCGCAGTCGCTCGTAGGCGCCGATGAGATCCACGATGACGTCAACGTAAGGATGCTCGCGGATATGTTTCGGCGAGGTTTGCAGTGAGATGGAGGAATCGAAGCCGAGCGATTTGTTCAGCACATATTCGAACTGATCCACGGTGGCTTGCACGTCATAGACGTAATACCACCCGATATCGAGCGGCATGAGGTTGGGGAAGTAGTAGTTTGTGAATGACGGCGTGCGCTCGTCGAGGTAGCCCTTGAGATCGCCGTGGCCGTCGGCAGAGGCGCAGCGCGCATGAATGTGCCACGAATAATGGCTGTGGCTGCTGCCCTGGATCAGCATGTTCTTGTTCTTGAACCGTTCGTAGAACGCCTTCTGGAGCTTGGCGTTGTAGTAGGCGTGGTCGCCCTGCAGCCGCTCGGAGCCGTCCCAGTAAACCATGTCGGCGTTCAGCGCATTGACGACGCGGGCGAGGTTGTCGGCGACTTCGTGGATGAGACTCGTATCCATGTCGAACAGGAAGTAGCCGTAGGATTTCCTCAGATGCGTCAGCTTCTCGCCACGCGAGTGCGCCGCGGCCGCGGTGCCGTGAAGGCCGCGCGCGCAGCCGGCGAAACCGAATGGCGGCTTCATCGACCGCTCGGTGTAGCGTATTAGCTCATTGCCGATCTGGATGACGGCGCCCTCGCCGTCGTAGCCGCCGTCCTCGGTGGGAAACTTCTCCGGCGCGGCGGTCGTTGCGATGAGCGCCGCTTTCGCGTCCACGTCGCCGGCCAGTTCCGCCGAAGCATCGCGCACCAGCCGCGCGTCAGGCACCGGCGTCAAATACGGGTCGGGCGGATAAATCGAGGGCGCGAGGTAATGCAGGCCGACCTTGAAACCGGCCCGCTTCAGCCGCGCGAAGGTCGCCTTGAGGCTGTCGAGGCCGCGCGGGAAGTTCTTCGTGTTGATCGGATAGTGGCCGGTCGAGGAACACCACGAACTCTGCACGATGAGGATCGCGTCGAAATGGCCGCGCTTGGCGAAGGCGATGACTTCGTCGGTGTCCTTTTCGGCAAAGTTGGTGATGAACAGATACGAGCGTTTCACGGCCGGGGAGGTCTTGGCCCAGACCCCATCCACGCGCGGACTTGGCAATCCCGCCGCGCGCTCGAAACGCTCGATCGTTTTCTCAAATTGCGCGCGCGGGCAGGCGATAACGCCAACGCCAGCCGGCTCGACACCGAACTGCTTCGTCGTCTCGGCGTAGAGCCTCATGCCTATCATCGGCCAGAGTTCCGACGAGGCGTCCTCGAAATCCTCCAGCATTACCGTCTTGTCCCCAACCACGGCTTCGACCTGATCGAGCAGGCAGATCACCTTTCGTTTCGCCGGCAACGAGTTGTAGTAGAAGCTCACATGCGCGACGTGGTCGTAGCGCAGCTTGTTCAGCGCCGGCCTGGCCATCGTCACCTGTCGCCAGCCGGTGAAATCAATTTTCACATAGTCGTCACGGTAGCCGCCCTTGCCGTCGGTCAACTGGATCTTCAGCGATTGGCCGCTGCCGTCGCCGTGGACCCACGCGCGCAGCGCCGTGCAGCTGCTCAAGTCCAGCGGCTTCGCGAACCGCCGGCCGACGACGCTCCAGCCGGCGTTGTCGTTGCGTTCGCTGGTGGCGGTGAAACGCGCCGCGCGGCTGCCGTGCCTGGCTTCGCCGGCCACCTGTTCGAATGAGTGCGTGCAGCCTTTGTTGTCCCCGCCGCCGCCGCGTGCGCCGAGCAGACGCGGCCGGACGTTGATCTCGGTGCCCATGACCGCCGTGGCGAAGCGCTCGTCGTAGCAAGCGTTGATGGTGCTGCCGACCTTCTTCGGACCGTTGACGGGCAGGCAGAACAACTGAAGCCGCTCGACGTTGCCTGTGATTGCCATCCTGGTCAGCTTCAAGAACGCGAAGCCGCGGCCCTCGGTGATGGTGAACTGGAGCTGGCCGCGGTCTCCAAACTCCACGACCAGCTTGTTGGCTTTGCGTGAGACGCCACTCGGCTGGAGCACGCTGCCGTCCACGGTCGCCTCGAACGCCGGCGGCGCGCCGGGCGGGGCGTATTCATGCTTGTCGGAGGCGAGCAGCGACGTGACGCGGCCCTGCTCGTTCAGCGTGATGGTGGCGTCGGTTAGTTTGAGAGAGATGTCGGCCAAACAAGGCGTGGCGAGGCCGAGCGCCAGCAAAACCATTGCGAGTGTTTTCATATGTTCAGTTTCCTTGGGCAGGCAGAGACCAGTCGGTTGGCGTCCCGTTGTGGAACAAGTCTTTGCCACGGAAACGCAACCGCGTGGCTCCGGCAGCGAACGCGCTTCGTACCGTGCCGCTCTGCGGGTCAAAACGAATTGCCGCCACCGTGCCGTCGCTTTCCAGATCGCCTCCGGTCATCGCATTCTTCGCGTCGCGCTGGCGGAAGAGAACGATGTGCGCGTCATTGCCGGCGGTGATGCGCACGCCAAAGGCATTAGCCGCCTTGAGCGATTCGATGCGCGCTTCCGGCTCGGCCGCAGGCGCCAGGCGGCGGATTTGCATGGCGGTCACTATGTCCTCGTTCACGGCCGGCGTGGCAGGCGTGGCGGTCAGCGTCCATTCGTGCGCGTATTTTTCCGGCGGCACGGGCCGCGTGCTGTAGCCGTCCACCGGCTCGACGGGATAGCCCTTGGTGACAGTCATCGCGAGTTTCGCCGGAGAGAGAAAACGTCCACGCAGGGCGGCTTTGCCCGAAGTGAGCATGAACGACCGGGAGGCAGCGTCGGTTTCGATGGGCGCGACGGCGTGGAGCAGCCAGTCGTAGCGGGCGGCTGTGTCGCTCGACTGCAACACGTCGTGGATGACGACGAAGCCCGGTTTGATGAACAGCGCGCGGCGGTCGAAGCGTTTGAGTTGGCCGAGGTAAACCTCCGGATCGGACGCATCGCCGACTGTGTAGCCGTAGGCGGGCGAATCGAAGTAAGCGGCGATACGGCCGTCGGCACCCTTCTGCATGTGGGCCTGGCCCTTGCCGTTGACGAGGATGTCGTTGTGGGCGCGGGTGAGCGTGGAGTAGCCCTTGAAGTGCGGGCTGCCATACCAATCGTAATAGCCGGAATCAATCGCGAGCTTCTCGCCGTAAGCGTGGATGACAAAGCCGTTCTGGTCGTCGTGCTGGTGGCCGGCGTAGAACGGCCCGCTGCGCATCGCGAACGTGGAGTTCTCCAAGCCGTCCACCAGCGAGGTGTTGAAGATGACCCAGCCGATGTGGCGATAGTGGATGGACTGGGGCAAATCCGCCGGCGGCTTGGGCGCGAGGCCGTCCACGGCGTTGGTCGCGCCGGCATACCAGAGCGCGTAGGGATCGCGCGTGCGCACGGCCAGGTCACGCACCTGCCGCTGTTCGGCGGGGCCTTTGACGCTGTGGTTGGGCTTGGCGGTGTCGGCGAACGACACGGCCCACGCGCCCGGTGGCGCGCAGTACATCGGGAACCGCGCCGTCTGGTTCAGCCACGGATGCTTGAAGAGGTCAATGCCGCAGACGTGCCGCATCAAGTCTCCGTAATCAATCACGAACAGGAGTCCGTAGCCCCAGTAGCCAATGCCTTCGTTGTTGTCGCCCTGGTAGCCGAGGCAGCAGAGAAACCGGCCGAGATAAAGCTGCCGCGAATACTCGGCCCACGCGGCGGCCTCCTCGTGCTCGCCGATGAGAACAAAACCGGCTTCGGCCAGTGCGAGCGTCTGGAGCCACGCGTGGTTGTTGGCCTCGTTGCTGCGGAACGGATTCAGCCGCGTCCAAAACTGTTCCGCGCGTTCGACGATGACAGCCCGTAACTTCGCGCGTTCGGTGTCGGAGAGGTCGTCGTGGAGTGCGTCGTAGCACCAGTTCAGGCCGCGCAGCAGATGCTGTGCGCCGATGTCGCCGACCTCCATCGCGCTGCCGCCCTTCGGGTTCCACGCGGCGGCGGCGAACGCCATCTCCTTGGTCCACGCGATGACCTGCGGGTCGCGCGTCAGCGCGGCGAGTTGCGCGATCTGCTGCAACTTCCGCCCAGTCCGGCTGGTGATGCCGCCGTGGACCTTGCCATACCAATCAATCCACGTCGGCCAGTCGGGATTGCCCGGCGTGTAACGCGGCGGGTCGGCTGGCACGCCGCTGCGATGGATTTTTTCCGCCGACTTCACGAGCGCAGCGTGATTCTTGCCGCCAAGTTCCTTGCGCACCGCATCAAGATCAATCACGCGCGGGCGCGGCGACGCGGCGATCTTCGCCGCCGGCACCGGCTCGGTGATGAAACGGTGCGCTTCCGGCACGATGTTCACCCGGCGCGTTTCCGACCAGCCTTCACTCAATTTCGACGACGTCCAGATGCGCCAATACCAAAGCCCCGGCGCAAGCGGTTGCGGCGGGGTGTGGAAGTTCCATGCCACGGCGACGGTTGTGGTCTTCGCGTCGGGGAATGCCGGGTCGGCCGAGTACTGGAGCTTTGACTGGTTCTGGCCGCGCGGCCAGTTGAACAGTGGTGGATTCGACGTGGAGGTGCGCATCTCGTCGCTCAGACGCGATGACGGCGCCTGCACGCGAAGCGTGATGTTGTCGAGCCACACGGTCATGACGGCCTTCGTGTCGCCCTTGGCGCGACCATAGAGATTGATGCGCTCCATCATCTTGCCAAGAGTGAGCATGCCGCCTTTGGAACTGCGCATTTCACCCAGCACGATCTCAGTGTGTTTCCATTCCGACCCGAATCGGTCGCTGCGGAACCATGACTTGCCGGCGGTGTCATAGAAGAGCACACCGACATAGGCCGCTTCCCCGCCCGCCTCGACCTCCTCGCGATGGTCAAACGACAGCACGAGGTTCTTCTGCAGCGGGAATGACCGCTTGATGGAGATTTGCGCGTAGCGGTCCGGCTTGAGGTTGCGCATCCGCAACGCGTGGCCGCTGCCGCCAGCGCCCGGAGCGACGATGGCCACCTCGACTTCCCTAGACGACAGCTCCGGATACTGGCGCAGGTCCGTTCCGCTCTCGAAGTCCAGGCTGAACACTGTGCCGCCATCTGCCGACAAACCGGCGGCGGCGCACGACGCGAGCGTCCACAGAATCGTTGCGAGTGTTTTCATGGCTATGGTGATCAGGCAAAGGTTTTTGGTTGGTTATTTTGCCGATGCTCTTGTGGGCATCGTGCGCACGTGGAACTGCCGCACGAGTGTCTTGGTTGCGCCGTCGCGGGAGAAGGTCAGTTCGATCTTCGAGTGCTTTGCCGAGAGATGCGTGACACCCCGGAAACGTCCGCTTGGTTCAATGACCACATTCAGGCCTTTGATCGTCGTGCCGGGCTGGACGACACCGTGGACTTCGACGGCTATCGGCCCGGGCACCAATTCGCTCCATTCCGCCGGACGCGTCGTCCACATCACCAGCGGTTCCTGCGGCGCGGCGACGATCTCGGCGGCGAGCGCGCGCCGGGTTTCCTCGATCTCGCGCGGATCGCTCGTCACGTCGGCGAAGTCGCGGACCAGCCGCCGGCAGAAATCCTTGCTGCGGGCGGCGGGATCAAATTCCGCGGCGGCCTTGCCGAGCTTCTGTTTCACATCCTTCATCCGCTGCGTGAGCAGCCAGAGATACTCGAAGTCCTCGAGGCTGTCGCGTTGCGCTTCCCAGCGAAGCGAGTTCAACGGGCCGTCGGGGCCGGGATAGACCGTGTGCGTATCGCCCGGCGGCAATGTGTCCGGCGGCGTGCCAAAAGGATCGTCGCTCTTCCACGCGCACCAGCCCCAATGCAGGTAGCCCGCGAGGTCGTAGGCGGCGTTGAGCCAATGGATGAGCCGCACCATGCCGAGTTGGTAGTCAAGGAAGCGATTCGGATAATAGCCGCCGGTAGGATGGCAACAGATGTAGAACCACATCTCCTTGCCGGCGCGCTGCTCGGCTTGGTATTGCGGCAGCCAGTTCTTCAGGTGCGAGAGTTTCGGCACCCAGACTTCGAGGTCATCGCCGAAGTCCGACGCCTCGATCGCGTCAATGCGATCGAGCCGCGGCGCGGCCTTGTGGACGCGGCGGGACTGCTCGCGCCACGAGAGGATGTTGTACTGCGATGATTCGTCGGCGATGTGGATCATGGCTTTTTCGAGCCAGCCCTTTTGTGCCAGATGCTGCTCCAGGTCGCGCAGCAGCAACCCGAGGCCCTGATCGAACTCCAGCTTCTTGCGCTGGCCCGTCTTTGCGTCCTTCACTTCGAGCCGCATCAACGCAATCTCCTCGCCGCTCCAACCGTCCTTGAAATGGCCGACAAACATGATCTCGATGCGGTCGGCGACACCGTGCTTGTGCAGTTCCTCGATGTAGCGGTCGAACAACGCGTAATCAAAGCTCAGCCGCCCGCCGTCCTTCTCCGTCACATTGATCAGCGACCACGGCACCCAGGCGATGTTCTGCCGGTGTTCATGCATGTTATCGAGATACTTGCCGTAGATGGCGAAGAACGCGTCCGACCACGGCTCGACCTTGTGCGCCTTGGCGATCGCGCCGTGATTGATCCAGTTGGTCACGAACAGATGGCGCTCGTCGGGCAGCGCAAACGGCCAGACGTTCAACTCCACCGGCAGCGACGACTCCTTGCCACCAGCAGCGACCGTAACGGTGCCCGTGTAGCGGCCGTCGGGCGCGTCCTTCGGCACGGAAACGGTGAGATAGATCGCCTGCGTGCTGTTGGCCGGGATGTCGCGCGCCCTCTCCGCCAGCAACACGTCGGGCATGTCGCACGGCGCTTTGCGGGCCAGCGCAGCCGTGTTCTCGCACGGCGTATTCTTCTTCAGCGGAATCGAGCCCACGAAGTTCCAGCGCACTGCCTCGGCCGGCAGCGTGTAGCCGCCCGCGTGCTTCAACGGCCCGACACGCACGGTCGCATCCGTGAGCGCCTGTGCGCTGCGGACGGCGACCTGCGCGCACTCGGTTTCGTTGCGCGCGCACCAGAGGACGACGCTCTGCGCCGGCTGTGGCGGCACGGGCGTATCGGGGAAGACTTTTTCCAGCGGGCTGAGGGCGAAGAGCGTGATCAAAACCAATTCCATGTCGGCGGCTCCATTGAAGTTTGCCCGCGAGCGTAGGCCCGGGACCGATGGAGAGCAACGCCGAAACCGTGCGCCGGCGTCGTCCGGGGCATGACCGGAATCAGGGCTGCTGGGGTGGCGGTTCGTGGAGGGGCACTGAGCTGCCGGCAGGGCGCGTCCAACTCTTGTAGAAAAATTCCTTGTCAGCCGGCTCCATGGCGCATCCTGACAAGAGCAAGAGCGGCAGAACAAAAAGCAAACAATGACGTTTTGTGCCAACGGTTCTCATGTTTTTCACATCCAGCGCCTGCCCCAAAACGTTCTGGGCTGCCGGCCGCGACATACTAACGGACTGCCGGAGTGAAGAAAAGAGCTTCTGCAAAAAAGTTGAGGCACGCCGCCTTTTCCTCCGGACTCACTCTGTAGCACAGGCAGATGCTGGAAAATTCGTGTATCCAAGTGCGGCACGCCGGTGTTAGAAGAACCGAATCGAAAGGAATCAATGAAGATGAACAAGCGGGTATTCGTTTCATATGTGTTGATCGGCGCGGCGCTCGTGTGGGCGCACGGGAGTGTTTTGGCTGCCGATGCGCCCAAAGCCGGCAAGCAGGGCAAGGCAGCCGCCGCCAAGGCGCCGCCCGGACCCAAGCCGACGCTGGCCGACGTACCCTACGGCCCGCACCCGAAGCAGGTGCTCGATTTCTACAAAGCCAAGTCCGACAAGCCGACGCCGGTATTGTTTTACATCCATGGTGGCGGCTGGGTGAACGGCAGCAAGAGCAGGGTCAGCGGCCTGACCGAGTGCCTGGCGGCTGGCATCTCCGTTGTGTCAGTCGAGTATCGCTTCATTGCCGAGGCGACCGCGGACAAGGTGGTTCCGCCGGTCAAGGGGCCACTCCACGACGCGGCGCGCGCGTTGCAGTTCGTCCGCAGCAAGGCCGGCGAGTGGAACATTGACAAGCAACGCATCGGCGCATCGGGCGGCTCGGCGGGCGCGTGCTCGTCGCTGTGGCTGGCGTTTCACCCCGACCTCGCCGACCCGAAGAGCGACGACCCGGTTGCGCGCGAATCCACGCGCCTCTGGTGCGCCGCAGTGATGGGCGCGCAGACCACGCTCGACCCGAAGCAGATGAAAGAGTGGACGCCGAACAGCAGATATGGCGGCCACGCGTTCGGGTTCAGTGGCGACAAGGAGAAGAAGCTGGCCGGCTTCCAGCAGTTCCTGGAGAATCGCGATAAAATCCTGCCGTGGATTGCGGAGTATTCCCCTTACGCGCTCGTCACGGCGGGCGATCCGCCAGTCTATCTTATTTACAGTACGCCGCCCGCGCTCGGCCAGGACCAGAAAGACCCGACGCACACCTCGAACTTCGGTGTGAAACTGCAGGAGAAATGCAAGAGCGTCGGCGTCGAGTGCGAGCTGGTTTATCCCGGCGCGCCCGATGTGAAACACGCGACGGCCCCAATTTACCTTATCGACAAGCTCAAGGGCGCAAAATGATGCGCCCGTAACCGCGAGATAAACATGCAAGCAAGCTCGTTGAGCCTTCGTTGGTGTTTACGGTTGGCGGCGATGCTGATTTGTCTCAACGCTGCTGTTGCGGCGCAGAGACCCAATGTCATCTTCATTCTCACGGACGACCAGGGCTGGGCCGACGCGAAGTTCGCCGGGCACCCTTATGTGAAGACGCCGAACCTCGACCGTCTTGCCAGCCAGGGGACGCGATTCAAGCAGTTCTATGTCGCCGCGACGGTTTGCTCGCCGAGCCGGTGCGCGTTCATGACCTCGCACTATCCGGCGCGGCATCTGGTCCACGGCCATTTCTCCACCCACGAGCAGAACGCGGCGCGGTCCATGCCCGACTGGCTCGACCCGAAGGCGCCGACGATCACGCGGCTGTTGCGCGACGCCGGCTACGCGACGGGCCATTTCGGAAAGTGGCATCTCGGTGGCGGCGACGGCGCGCCCACGCCCGATGCTTACGGCATTGACGACGTGCGCACGACGGTTTGCCGCGACCCGGCGTGGACCGAGCCTGCGACGACGTTTTGGGCCAAGTCCACGCGGTTGATCGTGGACGAGGCGATCCGGTTCATCAAAGCCAACAAAGACCGGCCGTTCTACGCCAACGTCTGGACGCTGCTGCCGCACGCGCCGCTCAATCCAACACCGGAGCAACTCGCGGTCTATGACGGTCTCGAACCGCGCGCCGCCGATCCGGCGTTCGGGCCGTGGATGAAAAAATTCGCCGGCGCGGCGAAGGACCTGAAGAGCCAGATGCGCGTCTTCTGCGCATCGCTGACCGATCTCGACACGCAGGTCGGGCGGTTGCTGCGCGCGCTCGATGAACTCGGTCTGGCCGACAACACCATCGTCTTCTACTCCAGCGACAACGGCCCCGAGGACTACAACATCAGCAATGCCGCCAACGCCGGCGTCGGCAACACCGGGCCGTTGCGCGCCCGCAAACGCAGCATGTATGAAGGCGGCATCCGCACCTTCGGCCTGTTGCGCTGGCCGGGGCGCGTCGCCGCCGGCCGCGTGGATGATAAGAGTGTAGTCAGCTCTGTGGACTGGCTGCCGACGATCTGCAAACTCACCGGCGTGACAGTGCCGGTAGACGTGCAGCCCGACGGCGAAGACGTCAGCGACATCTGGCTCGGCAAGTCGCGCGCGCGCACGAAGCCGCTGTATTGGGAATGGTTGTTCCGCGTGTGGGGCGACGACTACACGCCCCCGATGCTTGCGGTCCGGGATGGCAACTGGAAACTCTTCGTGAACCACAGCGGCAGCAGCGCACAGCTCTACGACATTCCGAAGGATATCAGTGAGGAGCACGATGTCGCCGCCGGGCATCCCGACGTGGTGAGGGATCTGACGGCGAAAGCGCTGGCCTGGCAAAAGACATTGCCCCCGAGCAAAGCGCGCGAGACGGCCGCTGCCACCGGCAAACCGGTGGACATGCCGCGCAAGCAAGCAGGCAAAGGCAAATCACAAGGCAAGGCCGCGCCCGACCGTTCCACGATGTTCAAAGCCAAGGACACCAACCACGACGGCAGACTCACGCTGGAGGAGTATCTCCACAAGTTTCCCGACGAGGCCGAAGGCCGCCGCCGTTTCCCGACGTTCGACACGAACAAGGACGGCGTGCTCAGCGAAGAGGAATTCGTGACGATGGGCGGCAAACTGAAACCATGAAAGGACGCGCCATGAAAACACCGGTTCAACTGCTGTTGCCGTTTTTGGCAGCGACGGCTCTTGCGGCGGAGAAGCCCAACGTGCTGCTGGTCTGCGTGGACGATCTCAAACCGTTGCTCGGCTGCTACGGCACGCCGATTGTGAAGTCGCCGAACATGGACCGGCTCGCGGCGCGAGGGGTGTTGTTCGAGCGCGCGTTCTGCAACCAGGCCGTCTGCTCGCCGTCGCGCAACGCGCTGATGACCGGCCTGCGTTCGCAGACGCTCGGCATCTACGACCTCGCCACCAATTTCCGCAAGAGCGCGCCCGACGCGGTGACGCTGGCGCAGTATTTTCAAAAACACGGTTACCGCACCGAGGCGATGGGAAAGATTTTTCACGTCGGCCACGGCAATCATGAGGATGCCGCCTCGTGGAGTGTCGAGCATTGGAAGCCGAAGAGCGGCCAGGGCGGCGGCTATGCGCTCAAGGAAAACCGTCCCAAGGAAATGACTCGCGAAGAAGCGCGGTTCGCCAACGCGAAGGTGGACGTGTCGAAACTGCCGCGCGGCGCCACCACCGAATGCGCCGACGTGCCCGACAACACTTACGGCGACGGCATGATCGCCGATGAGGCGGTCCTTCGTCTTGGCGCTGCAAAAGCCAAACCCGGCGAACCGTGGTTCATCGCGGTCGGTTTCCTCAAGCCGCACCTGCCGTTCATCGCGCCAAAGAAATACTGGGATCTCTACGACCGGGCGGCGTTTCCGCTGCCGAAGCTGAACGTGCCACCCATCGGCGCGCCGGAATTTGCGCCGACGACCTGGGGCGAACTGCGCCAATACAGCGACATCCCGCCCGTCGGTCCGCTCGACGACGCAAAGACGCGCCTGCTTATCCACGGCTACCATGCCGCCACCAGCTACATGGACGCCCAACTCGGCCGCGTGCTGGACGCGCTCGACCGGAATGGTTTTGCGGAGAACACGATCATCGTTCTCTGGGGTGACCACGGGTGGCATCTCGGCGACCACGGCATGTGGTGCAAGCACACCAACTACGAGCAGGCCGCCCGCATCCCGCTCGTTGTTGTCGCGCCCGGTGTCGGCAAAGCCGGCGTGAAGACGGGCGCGCTGGCTGAGACGGTGGACATCTACCCGACGCTCTGCGAACTGGCTGGCCTGCCCGCGCCACAGGGGCTCGACGGTGCGAGTTTTGCCTCTGCGCTGAAAAATCCCTCTGCCACGACCAAGGAAGCCGTCCTCCACGTCTATCCGCGCAGCCAGGGAATGGGCCGCGCCGTTCGCACGGCGCGCTACCGGTTGGTCGAGTGGAAGAAGATCGGCGAGCCAGCCGACACGGCCATGCTGGAACTCTACGATTACGAAAGCGATCCCGACGAGACGAAGAACCTTGCCGCCGACAAACCGGAGATCGTCGCGAAACTCCGCGCCATCCTCGCCAAGCAGCCCGAAGCAAAGCCGCAGATTGGCAGCGGCAGGAAAACGAATGCAAAACCCTCGTCCAAGAAACCGAAGCAGGACCGCGGCGCGATGTTCGACAAGCGCGACAAGGATGGCGACGGCAAACTCACGCGCGAAGAATTCCTCACCGGCCAGCCTGATCCCGACGAAGCGCCGAAGCGGTTCATCCTCTTCGACACGAACAAGGACGGCGTCCTGAGCCGCGAGGAGTTCATCACCGGAGGAAAGAGCAAGTGATAAAACCGCCGGGCGCTAGGGTTGGTGTCCCGGCTTCAGAGAGTGTGTGGAAAAATCCCACTTGCTTTCGCAAGTCGTTGATAGATTTTCGCAAGTCATTGGGAAATAATCGTCGACTCGAATGATTTCGAGTTTTTCGCACAGTCTCTTCAGCCGGCATCTTGACGCGATGATTCTGCCGCCTGAAGGCGGGACACCAACTCAGATCGCAGACGTGCGCGATACCGCCATGGTCTTCGAAACAACCTGCGTTCTTTCACGACTTGGCACTTTCTCCCAATAGTTCCTGCTCGAAACGCGCTTTGGCCGCAGCCCACTCCGCCCCGGCGGACGCCCGCAGCCGCCGCGCTTCCGTCCGGCGACGCGTCACTTCGGTGGCGATGGCTTCCTGAATTTTTGGATCGGGTATCGGCACGACCAGATTTACCACGTCTTCGTTGGCCAGGCGCGGATGCGTGTTGCCCGTCATCATGTGGCGCGTCTGCGCCAGCACAAGCGACGAACGCAGAACCGTGGCCAGATATTCCGCGCGGATTTCATCCTGCGGCTTGGCGGCAGGTTGGATGTGGATGACGTGAAACTCGGTGGAGCAGACGCCCGCCTTTTCCGCACGATGGATTTTGTTCAGATATGGACGCAACCGTGCAAACAATACATCCTGTTGTGCGAAGCGGAAACACAGCCCCGCGCCGTCCTCTTCGGTGGATTCCACCAGTTCGCCCGTGTGGCTTTGGACGTTCGCCAGACCGAGATAGTTCTCCGATGTTTCGGCGGGCACGGCGTCGCGGACAAAATCCGCGATGTCCCGCAACCGCTCCACGCGCATTATCTTCCGGTTCTTTTCCATCGCGCGGATGGCCAGGGTTCTTTCGGGATGAAAATAGTCGGCGTTCACCCGTCCGGTGTCGCGCAACTGGCCGAGGCGCACGGCGAAAACCTGGCGGGAATCGGGCGCGGGCGCGGCTAGGCCCAGTTGCGCCAGCAAATAGCCGTCAAATCCCGCCAGCAACGCATCTGCTTCCGCCAACTTTTTCCGCCTTGTCACTCGTGCCGCGTCCATCGTGACAACAAACTCGTGTTGTTTGGCAAGCGATGGAACTGCAATTTGAATACCTGCGACTGTTTCAAGTTGAAGTTGTTTCTGTGCCGCGCCAGTAAACAGTCTGTTGATTTGAGCTTTTCCCCATCGGCTCAAAAGAAAAAGTTCAAGATACTTCGGCTCAATCACACCAACACGGGGAATCACTCGAATTGAGTGGGACGAAATAATCAAATCGCGGTCAAGCGCCGGCACCATGCAAGTTTCGCCGGCTTTTGCACCTGTCCGCGTAATGAGAATATCGCCCTCGCGGATGTAAGATGCCGCAAATCCATTTCCGAGTTTGGTTTTTGCAACATAAACCAAATCGGTCGTGTCGAGTTCGCCATCGCGAACATTTCCGGCGCGAAGAAGTGGAACAGCTTCGTTGGAATCTTCAACGTATTCGCGAATGAACTCGTTTGGTTGGATAATGTCATCCGCAAGTTCTTCGAGCGACTTGCTTGAAAAGTTATTTGGAAATTTCTTCCCGGCGGGCAAATCAGGATTCGGCAGATGAAATGACGGATCAAATCGAATGTTCGTATCGCCCCGCCTGATTGCAAAGCACAGTGCCTTGCCTTCAACAGCGGGGCTTAGACGAAAAAAGGTTTCGCATCCTCTTGGAATTTCCTAAATTGCTGAGCGACTTCGGGAAAGTGGTTTTCACATTTGCGTCCGGTGGCGTCGTAACCAATCATTTCCACCACGGCCATGAAAATGGCTTCGTTATCATCTGGCTTTTCGCCCTCGGCACGCTTGCGCAAAAACACGAGGCTGGATTTCACGCCCGCACCGTAATGACTGAACGCGGTCTGCGGCAAACTGATGACGGCCTGCACCTGAAAATGCTCCAGCAGAAATTCGCGGACGTATTGCAGCGAGGAGTTGGTCAGGATGCCGTCCGGCAGCACCACGGCGGCGCGACCGGTCTTGGGCTTGAGAAAATGCCAGACCCGTTCGAGAAACAGGATTTCGGTCTTCTGGTTCTTGCGCACCTTTTTGCCGCCCTTGCTGTCCTCGGCATTGCCCAGTTCGTAATCGGCCAGATAAGGCCGCTCCGCCAGCACCACCTGCGCGCCGAACGGCGGATTGGTGAGGACGATGTCGAAACGGTTTTTGACGAAACCACGATTGACGGCATACATCCGCTCCACGCGGTCGAGTGAGTCCGCGCCGATGACGTTCGTGTGACCATCGTCGTGGATGATCATGTTCATCTTGGCGACGCGCGCGATTTCCTCATTGATCTCGATGCCAAAGAGCCGCTCTTTCGCGAAGTCGTGCCAGTGCTTGTAGTGTTCTTCCGTGCCTTCGTCATGGTATTCCTTCGCTTCATGGCGCACGGCGTCGAGCGCGTAGAGGAGAAAGCCGCCGGAACCGCAGGCCGGGTCGAGCACGAGGTCCTCGTTGGTCGGCTTGGTCATTTCCACCGCGAAGGAAATGATTTCGCGCGGCGTGAAATATTGCCCAAAGTCGCCCTTGAAAAAGCCGTCCATGAACTGCTCAAAGGCCAGCCCCTTGGTGTCGAGGTCGGTCTTGCTCAGATTGATGCTTTCCAGATGCGAAACGACGGTGCGCAGGCTGGCGTCGTTAATTTTGACCGTCTCGGTGAAGACGTCCGGGTCTTTCTGCTTCTGGGTTTCGTAAAGCGATTTGATGCGTTCGGCCAGGCGGCGGCTCGGCTCGTGCGTCTTGATCTGGAATTCGTAAGGCTCGCCTTTCTTCCGCTTGGCCTGTTCGTCGCTGATCTTCACGAAGATGATTTTGCAAAGTTCGCCGAAGGCCGCCGGCGGCGAGAGCTTGCCGCCCGCCCAAAGGGTCTGGTGGCATTTCTTGATTGCGCCGATGAGCGCCTCCTTGCTGACGGGCTGGATGTCGTTGTTCGGGTCGCCCTTGTAGAAACGGTATTCCTCCGGCTTGCCGTATTGGTGGGGTATATCCGCAATGATGTTCGCCTCGCGCTCCAGCACGCCGTATTTCTCGGAGAAATCAAAGAAGCGGCGCGTCATGCCCGCGACTACGCCAACGTAGTTCGCGCGGAACTTGGCCCAAGTGCCGTTGCCGCAAGCCTGCTCGACGGCCTGGTTGAACTCGGCGTCGGTGACGCCGTCCTGCTTGCACTCGATGACGGAATAGGGCTTCTTGCGCTCGTCATCGCGGAAAATAACCAAGTCCGCTCGGTCGCTGGGCGTCCGGTCGGGCACGGTGATTTCAACGCCGATTCGGGCCGGCTCATACCCGTAGCGGTAAATCAGTTCCGCCCAAAACTCGGCGCGGACTTGTTCCTCCGGTTCGGCGTAGCGTTCGGTGTGGTTGACCGCGGCGTAAATGATTTTTTGTTGTTTGCCTTCGGCGGAGAATTTGGCGTGGCCGTCAGCGATGGCGCGGTCGAGGTAGCTCATACAGGGCCTCCAATTCGCTCGCGTGCGAATCAGCCCTGTCGGGGGATGGCTTTCCTCTGTGGACTCGCCAGGTGCCTGAAATAAATGTGGGACGCACTTACTTGCGTCCCGTTACAGGCACCTAGGAGGGCCCACGAAAGAACGCTTTCAGCGCGCCCCACGTGGGGGCGCGCTTCAAGCACCGTCTTTCGTCGAAATTTCCTAGGTTTCGTAACGGACAGTAGCCGAAGCTACGCGAAATTAGTTTTGGTTTTAGTTACTCGATAATTCTGTATTCTCTGTGACGCGCGGAGTGTAGCGCAGTCGGCGAGAGCGCGGCAAGGATTGCTTCGCGGTCGCAGCGATGGCAAAACGATTCGCAGTCGCCGGTGTTGGAACAAGTCACCAGATGAAAGGAAACGAGAACGAACCATGACCGCCGCGCTCGTATCGGGAATCCTACTCGGCCTTTCCTGCGGACTGGTGCCGGGTGTCTTGCTGACGCTCGTGCTGACCCAGACGCTGCGGCACGGCGCGCGCGAGGGCTGCAAGGTCGCACTCTCGCCGCTTGGCTCTGACCTGCCTGTCGTGCTGCTCGCGATGTTGTTTGCCTCCCGCGTGTCAGCGCTCCGGCCTGTGCTGGGTCTGATCTCCATTGCGGGCGGCGCGTATGTGCTGCATCTGGCGTGGGACAGCTTCCGGCCGGTGCGCATGGATGCAGATGCGCCGGAAGTCCAGCCACGCTCGTGGAGCAAAGGCGTCCTCGCGAATCTTCTCAACCCGAATCCGTGGATGTTTTGGTTCACCATCGGCGCGGCAACGCTGAACAAGACAATGGCGGAAAGCGGGTGGGCGGCGGCAGTGTTTCTCGTCTGTTTCTACGCTCTACTGGTCGGGAGCAAGGTGGTGGTGGCAGTGCTCGCGGCAAGGTCACGAACGCTCCTGACCGGCAGGTCATACCATCTCATCATGCAGGCACTCGGCGTGTTGCTGGTTGCGTTCGCGCTGTTTTTCTTTTGGGATGGGCTAAAGTATCTCGGTGTTGTCAGCGGCAGTTGATCAGGATCATGAATACGCTCAAATCTTTCGTGTCCTTCGCAATCATCATGTGTGCCGCGGCGCTTGCCGTCGCTGCCCCATCGTCAAAACCCAATATCATCGTCATCCTCGCCGACGACCTCGGCTACGGTGACCTCGGTTGTTACGGCCACCCGAAGTTCAAGACACCGCATCTCGACCGCATGGCCGCCGAGGGCGCGCGTCTCACATCGTTCAACACGCCCGCGCCGTTCTGCGCGCCGACGCGCGCGTCGCTGCTCACCGGCCGCTATCCGTTCCGTTGCGGCATGACCAGCAATCCGACGCCCGACGCCAGCCCGGCGGCCGACGCGCTGGCGTTGCCGAAATCGGAAATTCTGTTGCCGCAACTTTTCAAACAAGCCGGCTACGTCACCGGCATGGTTGGCAAATGGCACCTCGGCCACAAGCCGGGCTGCTTTCCCGTCAACCGCGGCTTTGACGACTATCTTGGCATTCTCTACAGCAACGACATGCGCCCGGTCCAACTGATCGATGGCGAGCGCGTGGTCGAGTATCCGCTCGTGCAGGCGACGCTGACGCGCCGTTACACCGAGCGTGCGCTGGCGTTCATCGGGAAGAATCGCGGCGCACCGTTCTTCTTCTACTTCGCCCACGCCATGCCGCACAAACCGCTGGCGGCTTCGGAGGCATTCTACAAGAAATCCGGCGGCGGCCTTTACGGTGACGCGCTGGCGGAACTCGACGACAGCGTCGGCCGGGTGCTGGCGGCACTGCGCGAACTGCATCTCGATGAGCGGACGCTGGTGGTGTTCACGAGCGACAACGGCCCGTGGTTCGGCGGCAGCAGCGGAGGCTTGCGCGGCATGAAAGGCTCCAGTTTCGAGGGAGGCTATCGCGTGCCGTTCATTGCGCGCTGGCCCGGCAAAATTCCCGCCGGTCATCTTAGCGCCGAACCGGCCGTGACGATGGACGTGTTTGCGACCGTGTTGAACGCCGCCGGAATTGCCGCGCCAGCGGATCGCGTGCTCGACGGGAGAGACATCATGCCGTTGTTGACTTCGAGCGCGAAGAGTCCGCACGAAGCCGTGTTCGGCCATCAAGGCCCACGCTTGGCGACTGTGCGTGACGCGCGCTGGAAGCTCCACGTGTTTCCGCCCAGCGACATGCGGTTGAAACCCGGACCCGACGGACGTTGGATTGACCCGCGCGGGCCGGACGGCGTGACCATTCTCGCGCCTTACGAACAATATCAGCCCTCCGACTATCCCGGCCTGCGCAGCGGCGATAAGGCGAAAGCCATGATGCTCTTCGATCTCCAGTGCGACC
>Ga0265297_10003619_pt1 | contig 27479 bp, 28 predicted proteins | sample Munlanlwell13791_FD_192502 | JGI IMG/M metagenome (GOLD analysis project Ga0265297, IMG submission 192502) | Leachate microbial communities from a municipal landfill in Southern Ontario, Canada - Leachate well 137-91 | ecosystem: Engineered > Solid waste > Landfill > Unclassified | place...
GGGCAAGCAAAGGATTTGAAATTCCAAGCAAAAACCCCATTAAAATTGCCAGCTTCACATCGCCAAAACCCATTGCCCTGCCCCCGGAAAGCAGATATATTGCCAAGAAAAATCCCGATGCAATAATGGCTGCCCAAAAATAATTCAACAAGAGCTTGGCATCTGAAATTCTATAAGCCAGGGTGATTATTGTGGCAGGAATTAAAATTTTATCAGGGATTAAATAATGTTTTAAGTCGTAAACAAAAATGGCGACAAGCGAGGCCGCAATGTAAAACAAAAACAGCAAATTTGTCGGCGAGTTTGTGTGCGCAAAAATTACCAAAAAAACCAGCGCGGTCGCCGACTCTACCGCCGGATACTGCCACGAAATCTTATTTTTACAATAGCGGCATTTGCCGCCAAGAATGGCAAAGCTAAAAACAGGAATTAAATCCTTCCAGCTTAATGTATGCTTGCAATGCGGGCAAAAACTGCGGCCTTTTAAAGTTTTCTCGGTTTCCAGCCTGTAAATCAGGCAATTCAAAAAGCTGCCAATGCAAAGCCCCAAAACAAAACTAAAAAAATATCCAAAAGACAAAACTAAATCCATTTTTTAATTATACCAAAACCTGTATTTTAACAAAGTCCAGATTGCCACAAAGCCGTCCTTCCAGTTTATTTTTTTGCCCTCCTGCTTGCCGCGGGGGTTATAGGAAATAGGCACTTCAAAAATTTTTATCCTGCGGCGGGCAATTTTGGCCGTAACCTCGGGGCAAAACTCAAACCCGCGGCACTGCAAATTCAAAGAATTTAACAGGTCTCTTTTGAAAACTTTATAGCAGGTAGGCTCGTCTGTAATTTTTATGCCGCAAATAATGTTTGTGGCAAAAGTTACGCCAAGACCACCCCAATAATAGGCAAGGCTTCCATGTTTTTTACTGCCCAAAATACGGGAACCATAAACAACCTGGGCGTTATCTTCTAAAAATGGCCTCAATAGGATATTGTAATCTTTTGGGTCGTATTCCAAATCAGCGTCCTGAATAATAATAAGGTCTCCGGTTGCCTTTTTGAGGCCCTCGCGGATTGCGGCTCCCTTTCCCGAATTTTTGGCCAAACCCGCTACAACAATCCCATACTTTGCCTGCAAATTTTGCAGAATTTGCAATGTTTTGTCTTTTGATCCGTCGTCAACCGCAATAATTTCTTTTTCTGCAGGAAGCTCAACCTCAAAAACTCTTTTTACAAGCTCTTCTATTGTTTTTTCTTCGTTATATGCCGGAATTATTATAGAAAGTTTCATAATCGCCTATCTTTAATTTGTATTCCCCGGTATACGGAACAATGATTTCAAAATTTCCGGTTTTGTCGGCTATGGCGGTATTTCTGTAAGTAAATTCTCTGCCCTGGTTTGTTTTTAACTTAATGCTTGCCTCAACTTGCGTGCCGGGGATGGCCTTTCCTGTTATTGCGTCGCCTTTTACATATTCAAAAACTTTGTACTGCTTTACTGCCTGGCCTTCTGCAATTTTTAAAGTAAAATCAGTTGTAGGGGATTCATAAACCAGCCTGAAATGACTAAGTGCTGCGATTTCTTGGCCGTCAATGTCAGTTTTAGTGCCGTCAAACAGGGATAACTTGGCAATCATTGTATCATAATACTTTTGTATATCTATATCTTTTCCATTTTCTGCCAGATATCCGTCAAAGTTGTCCTGCTGCCATTCTATCATTTGCTGGTAAACTCCATCCGTGTTGGCAGAGGCTGAGTCGGCGATTACATATTTTGCTTTTAGGGTGTCTAAATATTGTATTGCAGTACTCTCGTTTTCCACCAGGAAAAAAGTTGCCCAGCCGGGAGTTACTGACCCATCCTTATTTTTTCTGCCAATGCCATCTTGAAACGGATTGGAAATGGCCGGCCTGTGGCTGTAATAGGTTATCATATGGCCCAAATCCCAAATGGCTAAAACTCCATAAGCCTGGCTGGGATATTGGTAATCTGCAAGTCCCGGCTCTTGATAAGAGCCGTAATAGTCAAGGCCCGGGTCAGGAGTATTGTCCCTTAGCCAGGCTATTAATTCATATCTGTCTTGACTTGCGGCAACTAATTTTGTGTTATAGGCGGCGGGCTGCAAAATATGCGGCAGGCTTTTGGGAAACGATGCATCAAGATTAAAAGGAAATGGATAAAGCAGGGCGTAAAACACCAAAAAAATTATAGCCAGACCCCCATAATTTATATATTTTTTGTACTGGCTGTCGTCTGGCAATTCTTTTGCTTTTTGCAGGGCCTCCCAGCCGAATATAAATAACTCTGACAACAAATAGGCAAACAAAATAGCAAAAACAGGGGCTAAATAATAGGCAAATCTGGCCTGGCCAAAAGCCGGGATTATGCCTGTCATAAGCAGTATAAAGACCGCCCATAATGGCAAAAAAAGCATCTCCGGTCTTCTGGTTTTTACAAGCTCATAAATAGCAAAAGCTATTGCCGCCAAAGACCCGATAAACTCCATTTGAAAGCCCTGCACCAGCCCGCCAAATGAAGCTGGCCTCATTTCACTGACTAATTTACGCGCCATTGGATACTCAACCATGCCCGTATTCACTTCTTTGACGCCCGAAATTAAATGGTTAAACAAAACAGGAAAAAATATTTTAATCAAAATCAAAAGCAATATTATAGCCGCCACAAAAAACAGGGGCATCAGCTTTGGATTAAATTTCTTTTTTAAAAACAGCTTGTCGGATAATAAAAGAATAATGAATGAGATAATTCCAAGCGAAAATGCCAACAAGTGCACAATATTGTACATATATGTATTAAACAGGTCGGGATGCCCAAAAAACGGCAAAATCATCAAAAATGAGACTGAAAAAATTGTTATGCCAATATGCAAAACCCAGTTTTGCCTGATGCCCAAAAAATATTGCAAAAGATAATAAAACACCAAAAAGCAAAAAATCAAAAACAAAAACATTATGGCTCCCGTCCATGCCAGAAAATAAAGCCCCAAAGAAAATCCCGATAAAACTGCAAAAATCCAGAATTTTTTGTCTTGTTTTTGAGGGCCGCGTTGCAAGGCAAAAACCAAAAACAATATTGCAAGAGTTGAAAGCAGCACTTCCAAAACATGGTGGTCGGTGTATCCTAAAACAGACCTAAACAAAAAAACTGGCGAAATCACGGCAAAAAATGCTGCTAAAATGGCGGCGTCTTTGTTTTTGAAAATAGCTTTGTACAAAAAATAAACAGGAAAAACCAAGGCTGCCCCAATGACAACAGGCACAAACGGGGCTATTTTATTTATCAGTTCTGCAGTTGGTTTTCCTAAAGAAATCAGCCAAATTACAGCCGCAATAATCCAGTCAAAAAGAGGTGTAAAATGTATATATGTACCATGCGGAAAATTAGTGAAGGGGTCAAAATAAATACGCGAATGCCCGCCCAAAAGCATATTTTCCACAAGCCTCATATGATAAACCCCGTCATCGGGTGAATATTTTACGGGGTCTGAAAAAACAATGTCCCAAGATGGCGATATTCTTACAATTAATGCGAAAACAAAAATAACAACAAGGGCTATAAAAACTATATTCTTTTTTATAAATCCCGCCGAGGCGCGGCTCGGGCGGATTTTATCTATGATTTCCATACAATTATGATGGCATAAAAAAACACTCGCCGCAACATCAAAAAAGCAGACGTCGGGCGTCTACTTTTTTGTTTAATATCGGACAAAATTAGGTTTAGTGGCAGGCGGTTGTTGTGTCGCAGAGTGTTGTGGTGGCACAATCTCCGGCGGCCTCCTCCTTCAAACCTGTTGAGTCAACGCAGTAGTAGTTATCAACTGCAACCAAGTTGGCGCAAGCGCACCAGGCCTGGTCGGCAACGTTAAGGTAGTTTAAGGTTCCAGAAGCCTTGTTTATCTGGGTGTTGGCAGCTGTAACTGCTGCATTATTTGCCATGTTAGTGTAAGTGTTTGGATTCTGCTCGTTGAAGTAAACTGCTGCAGATGTCGTAAGCGATGCCATATTGCCTTTGATGGCGGCGTCTTTTCCTTTGGCGATATATTGGGTGACGTTAATCATAACGATTGTAGCCAAAACCGCGATAATAGCGATAACCACAATCAACTCAATAATTGTAAAACCTTTTTGTGTTTTCATATATTTTTGTTTTATTTACTTTATTATATTTTATAAGTTATCTTGTTGTCAATCCGTAATTTAGTCGACCTAATACTTTAGGATAAATTATTAATTCTCATTATATCACAAAGCTATTTTTTTATACAAGCTTAGCTGGCGGCGGAGGGGCACTCGGCTGTAGTTGTGGTTATAGAACTAATATCCGTCCAGTTAATCCTTCTTTTCACGCCACGGCTGTCAACGCAATAAGCATAGTCATCGTTTGCAAACATCTGCGCGTAAGCTGCCCAAGAATCATTGCCTGAGCCTTCCACGCAGGCATAAGTAGAGCTGCCAACCTTTGGCATTTCGGCAAATGCATTTGTAACCACGCTGGAAGCGCAAAATCCGTCATAATTTTGGTTACTATTGTAATATACCTCACCTGATGACACCAAAATTGCCAAGTTTCCAACTATATTTGCATCTTTGCTTTTGTTTACATATTGCACAACGCTAAACAAAACAACGGTGGACAAAATTCCTACAATTGCAATGGTTATCACGAGCTCAACAAGAGTAAAACCTTTTTGTGTTTTCATATGTTTTAAATTGATTATAGCGTGCTCAGAGAGCCATACAATGGCTCCAAAACCGTGATAGCAAGCAATGCTACTACCACTCCCAAAAAAATAATCAAGACAGGCTCCAGCATTGCTGTAAATACCTCAACGGCTCTTTTTACTTCCTTATTATAAAAATTTACAATTTCCATGAGGTTTTTATCCAGCCTTCCCGTGTCTTCTCCCACCTGTATCATTTGCACCACAAATGGAGGCGCGTAATCAGGGTACTTTACCAAAACGGAGGATATCTTTTCTCCCTCTGAAACCCTTTGCTCTGTTTCTGAAATTATCTGTTTATAAACATAATTTGCAACCGTGTCTTTTGTAATTTTCAAGGCATTGTTAATTGAAAGCCCGGCTCCAATAAGGGTTGAAATATTTTCAGCAAATCTGATTAAAAATATCTTTTTCATAAATGTGTCCAAAAATGGGATTTTTAGAATCAGCCTGTCATAATTTTCTTTGCCTTTCGGGGTTGTAAAATAATAAACTATAAACGCCACGAGTGACAAAAAGGCAACCACAATTATCCAACCATAGTGGAATAAAAAGTCATAAAACCCAATCGCCAGCTGCGTCATAAGAGGAGGGTTGGTAGTAGTTTCGCGCAGCAAATCAGTAACCCTTGGCATCACGAAAAACATTATGATAAGTATCACCACAAACAAAACCGCGATGACGAATGCAGGATAAATCATAGCCCCCCTTATTTGGGCTGCAATGTCGGCTTCCCTTTCCAAGTGATCAGACAAATAATACAAAGCATCTGATATTTTACCAGAGGCTTCGCCGGTTTTGATAAGACTCACGTAAAAGACATTAAAAACTTCCGGATAATTTCCAAAGGCATCAGACAAAGAATTTCCTTCCTCTACGAGCTGAGCAATTTTAACTATTTTCTCTTTAAAGCTTTTTTTCTTTGTTTGTATGGCAAGACTTTTCAAGCTCTGGGTTACGGGCACGCGGGATTGCAACAACACAGCCATCTGCCTTGAAAAAATAGCCAAATCTTTTTTGGAAACTTTTTCAAGAATGGGTATATCTTTCAAGCGCGACAGCAATGGCTGCTCCTCTTTTAAAGAAGTGGGGAATATGCCGTATTTTTGCAGCAAAAGAGCTGCCGTTTCTCTGGTGGATGCTTCAACGGTTCCTGTTTCAATTTTTCCTTCTTTGGTTCTGGCCTGGTAAATATACTTCATTGGCTACTTTAACAAGTTCTTGACCTCTGACGGGTTTAAAGAATAATCCATTGCTGACTTCATTGAAATCTCTTTTTTGCGGGCTAAGTCCACCAAAGCTCTGGAAAAAGACACCATTCCTTCTTTTGATGAAGTTTCTATAACTGCCGGAATTTCGTGTACTTTGTTTTCCCTTATCAGGGTGCCAACCGCATTGTTGCACACCATAATTTCACAGGCTGGAATAAAGCCGCCTTGGATTCTGGGGATGAGCCTTTGAGAAACTATTCCTAACAAAGAGCTTGATAATTGAAATCTTATTTGCTCTTGCTGCTCGGCAGGGAACACATCAACAATTCTATGGATTGTCTGAGCCGCTGAATTGGTGTGCAAAGTGGCAAAAACCAGGTGCCCGGTTTCGGCGGCTGTGATTGTGGTGCCTATTGTTTCCAAATCTCTCATTTCGCCCACCATAATCACATCTGGATTTTGGCGCAAGCTTGACCTCAAAGCATTATTGAAATGAAATGTGTCTATGCCGACTTCTCTTTGGTCTACAATTGCGCGGCTTATTGGATAGGTGTATTCTATCGGGTCTTCAATGGAAATTATGTGCACGGCTCTGGTCATATTTATTTCATTTACCATTGCCGCCAATGTGGTGGATTTGCCCTGGCTTGTGGCCCCGGTAACCAACACCAACCCCTGAGTTCTGCTGGAAAAGTTGTGCAAAATGGGAGGTAAATTTAAATCTTCTATTGTACGAATTTTGGCTGGAATAAATCGTAACGCCAGCGATATGTTTCCCCTTTGAAAAAACACGTTGGCGCGAAACCTCCCCTTGTCCTCATGCTGGTAAGAAAAATCCACTTCCTTTTCTTCCAAGAAGCGCTTGTATTGAGCTTCTGACATTATGGCAGCTGCCAGGGCCTCGGCATCTTTGGGCAAAATTATACCCTCTTGGCCAAGCGGCACCAGCTGGCCTGTAATTCTGATGTTTGGCACGTGTCCCACCGAAATATCAAGGTCAGAGGCCTCTTGCTTTACAACAATATCCAAAAGCTTTTTGAAATATTCTAAATAATCCATCTATAAATTGTTTATTTAATTATCTTTCTGTTGTCACCCTGATAATCTCGTCTATTGTGGTTTCTCCATTAAGCACCTTTAAAATGCCGTCTTGTTCCATTGTTATCATACCTTGTTTTTGGGCAGCTCTGAATATCGCCAATTCAGAAGGGTCTTTTAAAATCAACTCTGCTATTTCTTCGTTTATAAACAAAACTTCAAACAATGCGGTTCTGTCTGAATACCCGGTAAACGAGCAATCTTCGCAGCCCTTTGCGGCATAAATATACAATGGGTCTGGAATTTTTATTTTACTGCGCTCTGGCTCGGGCATAGCTTTTATCTTTTGAGTAATAAAAGCGGTAATTTTTTCATCGGGCTTAAATTTCATTTTGCATTTTGGACAAAGAGTTCTTACGAGCCTCTGGGCAATAACTATTCTCAAAGTAGATGGTATCAAAAATGGTCTCACTTTCATATCGATAAGCCTGGCAACAACTCCGATAGAAGAATTTGTGTGCAAGGTGCTAAGCACGATATGACCGGTCAAAGCGGCGTTCATAACAAGGTCGGCTGTTTCTTCGTCTCTAATTTCTCCCACCATAATAACATTAGGGTCTTGCCTAAGAATTTGGCGGAGGCCGGAGGCAAAAGTGTATCCGATATCCGGCTTTATTTGCGACTGGTTAATACCGTCAATGGAATACTCAATAGGGTCTTCTATTGTGACTATGTTTACTTTTTCGTCGTTTAAAATCCTTAAAATGGCGTATTGGGTTGTTGTTTTTCCAGATCCGGTAGGTCCCGTAAACAAAATAAGCCCATAAGGCTTTTTAATTGCCTCGCGGATAACCTCTAAGTTTCTACCGGATAATCCCAGGTCATCAAATGTTCTAGACCCGGTAGAAGGATCCAAAATCCTAAGCTCCACCTTTTCGCCGAAAAGAGTGGGGAATGTGGCAACCCTAAAGTCAATGTTTGCCCCGTCAATCTTAGTGGAGAACCTTCCGTCCTGAGGAATTCTGCTTTCGTCAATTTTTAATCCTGCCAAGATTTTAATTCTGGCGATAATAGATAGGTGCACTTTTAACGGCAATGTAAGGCTGGATTTTAAAACTCCATTAAGCCTGAATCTCACATCTAGTTTTTCTCTTCTTGGTTCAATGTGAATGTCGGAAGCTTTTGCTTCCAAAGCGTGGCGCAGTATCACAAACACCATTTTGATAACTGGCGCATCTTCGGATATTGTTGAAGACTCTTCTTCTTGAGCCTCTGCTGGGCCCATAAAACTAAGGCCTTCCCTCCTTTTTCTTTCTGTTTCCAGTTCGCTTAACGTTCTCTTGGTTTCAGCAACCAAATTTTTCCTTTGCTTTTGCAATTCTGAAAAATTGGTGGGCGCAATAAGAAACACACGATAAGAAAACCTTTGCTGGCCGGCTAAAAATCTCAAGGCATTTTGAGCTGCCAAGTTTTCCGGGTATACCATGCCCACCTGCACAAAATTGTCTTTTTTGCCAAAAGCCACCATTTTGTAATTGTTTGCAGCCTCTTCCGGGATTATCTCCAGAATATCAGCAGGGACCTCTTCCGCCCTGATTTTTTGCAAAGGAACTCTCAATGCCTTGCTTTTTATTTCATATAAATCGCCCTCTGAAACAATTTTGTTTTCTAAAACAATATCATCCTCGCGCTTGCCAGTTTTTTCAACTTCTTTTTCCAATTCCTTCATTTTGGATTCCGAAATCAATCCATTTGCAAATAATTCTTGTAATAGTTTCATATTATTGTCCGCTGGTGCCTTGTATGGCGTTTAAATATTGCATATATTCATCATATTGCTGCTGATTGAGTCCCTGCAATGGCGAAGTTTCAGATTCGCTGCCTGCGCCCCCTGTTGGGATGATTTGGTTTAAATTTTCGCCATAATATGGCTCAAACGGGTTTGGCCTGCCAACATCTACTTCTTCCAATTTATCAACTCTATAACCCATATCCTCAACCTTTTTCTTTGCATCTTCGTAAGACGCTGCTGTTGTAAAGCCCGTTACTTTTTCATTTGTTTCCAATACTGTGGCCTCGTATGTATATCTGTTCTCCATTTGCTTAAACTCATTAAGCTTGTCAAATTGCTCGGAGTCTAAAACAGAAAAGTCAATTGTCACTTTGGGCTTGTTAAAAACCAATTCAGGAGCTACCGCTCCGGGCTGGGAAAAGAAAACTATGGCTGCAATAATCACCACAATCAAACCAAAGATGGCTGCTATGCCAGTGATAAACATTCTTTGCCTTTGTTTGGGCGATATAAATACTACTGCCATGTTTTAATAAGTATGGGTTTTAATTTGCATTGTAAAATTATAAATGCTGTCTGTCATAAATTGCATTTCATCCGATGAAGTTTCTCCTAATCCAAAGTTAATATTTTCAATTTCAAACACCCTGGCCGAGTTTTCCAAATACGAGATAAGCTGACCAAGAGAGGCATAATTTCCCGTTAAGTTAAGTGAAAAAGTCAAATCTTTCACCGTATTTTTAGCGGATGAACCCGACACCTTTGATAAAAACAAACTTCTCAAAACCAGCCCGCTCTTTGCGGCCTGCTCCTGCAGGTAATAAACCAGGCTGCCAAGCTCCGGATCGGTAGGCAACGCTGAATCAACCTTTGAAACGCCTGCGGCCTTGGCATTTAACTGCACGATATTTCTGGAAATTTCTGAGTAATAATCAAATTGCGCCTTGTATTCGGCCCTTTTTATGCCTAAATCCTCTTGTAAAGCTTTGAATGTCTCGTATTCGGGGTAAACCAAGAAGAATATCAAAAGCACTATGGCAAAGAGTATCAGGGCTATTGTAATTGGTTTATCAATTCGCATAATTATTTTTTAGCGCTTCTTTGTTTTTTATTCTGCCTCCTTCTTATATATATAAATGCCATCAAGCCCGACACAGCAGCCATTACCACGGAAGCCACAATCAAAAGGAAAATGACCAGGCCCATGTTCTTTTCTTTTTGCTGTTCTTTGGCGATTTCTTCGGCGGTTTTTACTATTTCAGCTGAAACCACATAATTCTGAGTAGACCCATCTTCGGCTGTCACTTGATAGTTAACAGGGTTGGTTAAATCCTGGGGGACTCCGCTGTCTGGATATACGCGGGCCTTGTCGGAAGTAATGATAACCGGTGTTAAGCTGGTAATGCTCGTGCCTGTTGTAAATCTCAACAGAATTGTGTGATTGAGGTGGTCTATCTGGCCTACTATTTCCTCTGAGCCCACTGGAACAGAGAATGAGAAAATCATTTTGTCTGAGCTCTTTGGAGCCGCTTGTTCGCCCTCCGTCGGAGTTGTGGCCCCCTCTGTCGGCTGCTGGCCCTCTTGGCCTTCAACCTGTGAAATTGAGCCTGAAACCACTATAACATTATCTTTTGTCTCTTCCTCGACCTGACGGACTTTATTGACGGCATAGCTGAAAATCTTTGGATTCATAGATAGGCTGAAATTAAATGCAATTCTGCCGTCTTGGGCCAAAGTGGAGTTTAAATTTTCAAACTTGCCGACATATTCATTTTTTTCGAGAGTTGATGTTTGCCTCGCCACCATATCCATATCATCGGCAATGCCGGAAACCTGGATTTGGTTTGCGTTTGCATCCAAATTAAACTGAGAAAACCACACTCTTGGCTGCGTGTTGTCCTGCATAAAATAAAAGACATTGGAGGCGAATTCGTGATTTTGAACAAGGTTTCCAAAGTCTTTTATTTTGGCTTTGTACAAAATAACCTTTTGCTCCTGGGCCAACTGATCGGCGGTGCCGACGGTAGTCAAATCATATTCGGCTGAAGCGATATCTCTTCTCTGAAAAATATTTTTAACCAAAAAAACCAGATAGCAAATAACGGTTGCCGTAAGCAAAGCTATAACAAAATAGAAAATCACGTCCACCCACCAGATTTTTCTGTTTCTTAGTTGGAAAATGGTTCTAAAATCCATTTATTTGCTGTTTCTTTATTTTACCACTTTACTGTTGCGTCTCCAAACCCCCTAAAGCGGCCCCCACGGAGACTGAAAATCTTGGCGACATTTCAAGCAGACCGTCGCTTAATATTGGAGGGTAAAGCAAATCGGAAAAGCAATTTGGCACTATTGCTTTTTTTCTTAAAACTTCTTCAAAATATTCTTTTAATCCCGGTAAATTTGAAGTTCCTCCGGTAAGTAAAATTTCATCAACATCTTTTTCAGACTCAAGATAAAAATCAGAAAGGAATTTTTTAACCTCCAAAAGCAATGGGTCTATAAGCAGGTAAAGAGTTTTTGCCACATTTTCAGATGAATGCAGAAGGCCTTGCTGGTTTTTAATAGCTTCGGCCTCAATATTTCCCATGCCAAGGGCGCCAGCCACTGCAAATGTAAGTTGCGAGCCTGCGAAGTTAAAGCTGTAACTTTTTCTTAAATTTCCCTTATCCACAATGTTTAATGTTGTACTTTGCACACCAATATCTATAAGGCAAACGCATTTTTTGTTGTCGGCCACCAAAGCTCTGGACAAGCCGAAAACCTCGGCCTCAACGGCATAAAGCTCAAGCCCGGCCATTTGGGCAATTGTCTGATAATCCTGTACTGTTTCGTTTGGAATAGCAACAAGCAAAATTTTCAATGGCGATTTTTTATCTCCCGGAACACCGCCTATGAGCTTCCAATCCAATGTGGTTTCAGTGATAGGCAAAGGAATATATTGAGGGGCATTGTAGTAAATAGCTTCTGCAATTTCTTTTTGGCCCATTGGCGGCAACTCAAACGAAACGCAAAATGTGGAAAAATCAGGAATGGAAAAAACGGTTGCCGTTGTCTTTATCTTTGATTCGTCAAGCACCGCCCTGACAGCCCTTGAAACAAAATAATTAGAAAGCAAATAACTGCCTCTTTCCACAGACCTGAAAGGCTCTTTGTAAAGCGAAGCTGACCTTATTTCTCCATAGTTTTCCAAAGTTTTGCCTTGGCCCCAGCGCGACAGCTCAACCACCTTTATTGAAGCGGAGCCAATATCAATGCCAAGCATTTTTTGGGGAAAAAACATCTTGGCCGGATTTTTAAAAAAATTCAGCTTGCTTATTGATTTTCCTAAATTAAATTTTCCTAAAATATTTTGGTCCATTTATTTTTCTATTATACAATAAAAATGCAACAAACAAAAACAATGTCGCTGTGGATAACTTTTTAAAAGCTAAAACATTTTTTGAGGACTTATTCTTCCCTAAATTCTGCCTTGGGTGCGGCAGAGAAGGGAATTTTTTATGCCAAGATTGCAGGCATCTTTTGGATATTTTGGAGATTAACTATCCTGTAGATAATAAATTTATTGACGGCCTCTATTTTGCCCTATCATACAAAGACAATAAGCTTTGCCAAAAACTTATCGGCAATTTTAAATATCCGCCATACTTAAAAGCCTTGGCCCCCACACTGGCGGGCATTTTAATTGAGCACTTCATAAAAACGGGCAAAAACACAGACCAGGTTTGGGAAAATTCTGTTTTAATTCCGGTGCCATTGCACCCAAAAAAGCTGGCTGAGAGGGGATACAACCAGTCAGAGGAGCTGGCAAAAGAATTGAGCCGGGTTTTGAAAGTTCCTGTTTTGACCGATGTTCTGATAAAAACAAAAGACACAAAGTCGCAAATCGGCTTGAGTGGTAAAGAACGAGAAGAAAACCTCATTGGCGCCTTCTCCTTAACCAAAAGCGTTGAAAGGTACGACCTTCCAACGCTTTCAAGGGTGTTTTTAGTTGACGATGTTTATACAACAGGATCCACAATGCAAGAGTGTGCCCGCGTTCTGCGCCAATCTGGCGCAAAATCTATCTGGGGCATTACGATAGCACGCGAGAGTTAAACTTTTTCGACGGTCTGCCAATCTCCTTCAATCCAAAGCAATACCACTTCAACTGGAAACCCAAAGGCCTCAACTGCTTCTTTGCATTTTTTTAATTGTTGTATTTGCTCCTCTTTTGGGGCTGGATTACCGGCACAGCCAAAGTGTCCTGTAATCGCTACCACTTTTGACCCGTGTTGTTCCACAGATATTGCCACTCTTTTTTTAATATCCTCTATCACGGCCATGTCGCATTCATTTTTATCACAAATTATTTTATTGGGACCAGGTTCGGTAACCATATCAACGTAATCCACTCCGTAATTTTCTTTTATATAATTTTTTACTGCATCTTGCACCCTGCCGTCCATACAGTTTATGGCGCAGGCAAATTTTTTATCTGAACTCATGATTATTTAATTTTTATTGAATTTACTTAATATTAACCCGGCGATAATTGCCTGTATCAACCCGGAAATTGTCCAGCTCAAGACCACCAAGAAAGAATATGGCATAGAAGTATAGGTGGCAAACATTCCTGGGATTGTGGCCACAATCCAATAGGCAAAGGCAAATTTTATTCCATTATTGCCGAAAACATTTTTTGTTTTGCTCCATAGCCAGGCCAAAACGGCTGCTATTACAAATGGATAGGCAAAAAATAAAAGCATCAATGGATCTGAATTTGCTCTGAACAAATTGGGATTTTGATATTCTAATGCCACCGCCGGAAATGCCACGCTGAAAATTTGGCTCACCAACATCCACGCCAAAAAATTAATTACGCCGATAACAGCGATCGGCAGCAAGACTCTTTTTAACATAAATTAGAATTAAATAATTATTATTTAATTCTAATCAAAAATGAACAATTTATCAATTGTTGTCTTTAAAGTCTTGGCGATTTGGTGCGCCAAATTTAAGGAAGGGTTATATTTTCCTTGCTCCAAAAAAACTATTGTTTCTCTCCTTACTCCGGCTTTCTCGGCTAATTCCTCTTGAGTCATATTTAATTTTTGCCTAAGTTCTCTTATATTATTTTTCATAATATTTATTTGCATTCCTGGGTCGGCACAGAAGAGTCCGGGTGTCCATGACTAACCCATTGACCATTTTGACAAATCCAGTTATCTTCTCCGGAAAAAGAGCGTAAGGCTCCAACAACGAAGATGGCTATAAAAATAGCCAAAACGAATGCGGCTAAAATTAATCTCTTATCCAAAATGCTTATTCTGTTGTAATAGCGATATATTACACTATATAAAAGCATAAATGCACAGACCGAAAAAGACAATGTCATTGCAACGGCCTGATAAACTGGACTTTTGTCCGAAAGAGTGAGCAGGGCAAACATTATAACCACCGCGATAAATGACCATATCTGCATGGCCAAAAGTGCAGCCTTTCCTCCGGTTGCATAATCTCTTTCATCAACCAAAACACCTTTTACATTTTTTCTTAAAAGCATAAGAAAAAGAGATCCTACCACCAGTAAAATCATTGGAATCCAAAAGTTTCTAAAAATAATTGCCTGGCTAAACATGACCGACAGTAAAATAACTGTTATTATTCTGATTATATTATATTGTTTTAAAGTTAGTTCCATATGTTTTTATGTTAATTATTTCTAACTATCTTGATGTTATATCTTTCTAACATTATTGTCAATAGCAACACACTAAAAGCGCGCCTTTTGGCGCGCTTTTAGTTAAATTTCTAATCGATATTATCTGACTTGATACACCAAACTTATTGAAATGTATACCTCTTGCTGTCCTGGCTGAATCGTTGGAGCCGCTGCTGCAATATCTCCTCCCATACCTTTCACTGAGCTATATGTTGATGGAGAATAATAATTGCTCTCATAAACATTTATCAGCTTACCAAGCTTTATTCCCGACTCTCGTGCCAGGCTTTCTGCTTTTGTTTTTGCCTGGGCGATTGCCTGAACCCTTGCCTGTTCTTTAAATTGCTCGGGATTGTCAATTGTAAATTGCAGGTCTCCGATCTGATTTGAACCCACTTCTGTGGCTTTTGATAATATTTCTCCTATTTTTGTGAAATCTCTTATCTTAACCTGCACATTCTGAACAAGTTTGTATCCGATAATCTCCTGAGATGAGTTTGTCATTGAAGAGCCGGTAATTATCGTTGATGACCTGTAAATTTCCGAACTCACCGGGCTGATTAATATTTTATCAGGACTGCTGTATACGGGCGACAAACTATAATTTGTCGTTTGGATATCTTTTTCATCAACACCCAGACCCTTTACGGCATCAATAACCGCATTCATTTTCTCTGTGCCGGTTTTTGTGGCATCGGCGACTGTTTCCGACTGAGCTGTAACTCCAAGGCTGACCAGGGCCACATCGGGCTTTGCATAAACCTTTCCCTCCCCTGAAACTGAAATCTGATAATTATTCTGCTGGTTGATTGATTTATTCTCCAAAATCATCTGCCCGGCAAAAAATGCAAGGGTACCTGCAACAAGAACTGATGCAAGTATAAATACGTTGTTTAAAAATTTTGCTGTTTTTTCTTCCACTTTTTTTGTTTGGATTCGGCGTTTTCTTCCAAATCCAAAATAAATTATATTTATATTATTTTATAATATCTTCATCATAAGAAGGCCTGACCGGCGGCTGTTCCGATGCATCCTGGAGTCCCTTTACCAGAGGAACAATTATTCTCTTTCTTGAATCAATGGGATTTTCTATCGGAAATGAAAATGCCGGAACTAAAAATTCGCCATATACGCCATTATCCGTTTTTGAAATCTGGGCATAGACCAACTGAGGGGTTCCCAAATCTATTTTTATTATACCATTATTGCTTTTTTGTTTTTCCATATCTGCATCGCTCGGCCTGCCATCCGAATATCCCGAAGGGTACGCCTTCTCGGCTATTGATAAAATTTCATCTGTGTCTTGAATTACAGAATACGAAGATACCTGATATCTCTCCGCGCCTAATCCGTAAACACTCGAAACTTTTTTATAACGCATGTCTACGCCGACAAAAACGCCAATATTGGCTCCATCTGCGCCATAAACATTTTTGCCGTTTATAATCATCGGATAAACGACCTGCGCTGTCTCCGAATATCCATTTTCTAAAACTTCTACGCTTCCATAATTATCAACCGATATCTTGTGAGTTTTCAAAAATTCGTTGGCTATATCAATTGCCTGATTTTCATCAAGTGCCACAAAAGGCTCGGCGCTAATTTCCGCTGACTGCCATTGCTCATAGTTTGCGCTTAATGAAACTGTGCTGTTTTTAAAATCAACATTAATTATATATCCAAACGGCTCATCTTGCTGGAATGTTGCCGTAGTTACGTTTCCACCCGAAAATGTGCGTAAGTCTGCTATATTGCTCAAGTTTCCGAAGTTAAAATCGGAAAAAAGGGGTTGGGAAATCTTTTTTAACACATCCATTTTGGGTTCGCTTTGGATAAAATTGTCTCCAATATAAGCATATCTGTAAACAGGATTGGCCGACAACATAGCCTTTGCGGAATACCCTAATGCGTTTGCCCCCGGAAGGGTCGGCTGATTTAAAACCCCAGCGGCATATTCGCCGCCGTCAGTCGCGATGCTTGCGGGCGCGAAATGATCCGGCCTGGCGGTGCCTTGCACCCCAACGTCATTGCCTTCATTTTCAGAAGAAAATTTTCCAAAAGCATTGTCCTGAACTCTTTCCATCGCGATTTTTGGATGCTCTGGAGAATTGAAATAATCAAATGTGAATATGCCCACAAAACACAACAAAACCAAGCTTAATACTGCCAAAACCGGCACAAAACGCCTGCCATAATTTTTACTCTTCTGGCTCGATTCAAAAATCAGCCTTTCCCTTAATTTTTCATAAAATGCCTTGTCGTATCCCGTGTCTTTTCTGGCCTGCATAATTTTTATAACAGAATCCAGCTCGGCCTTTTTTGATTTAAGGCTCGGATCAATGGCAAACAAGTCCTCTAAAATTTTTTCGTTTTGTTTTTGTTCCATAATCATTTTGCAGCGTAAAACGGAGCCGCAATAGATTTTAGCTTTTCAATAGCTCTATAAAAGGCCATTTTCGACCCCGATTGGCTCTTTCCAATAATCTGGGATATTTCCCGATAACTTAAGTCGTCCCAAATTCTCATTATTACCATATCCCTTTGGGTTTCCGTCAGATTGTCCAAGAATTTTTGCACATGTTCCGCCATCTCTTTATCTAAAACCTCTTTATGGAAATCTTCCGGTTCTATTTTTATTTTTGTTTCAACCAGCTGCTCCGTATGCTTTCTGGTTCGATAGTAATCATAAAGACTGTTTCTTGCGATGCGGTAAAGCCAGGCCGAAAAATCGCCTTTCCGATCATCAAATTTATTGATATTCTTTATTGCTTTTATAAACGTAACGCTTGTCAGGTCTTCGGCAGCCTGCCTGTTTTTAAGGCGGTAGAAAAAATAATTATAAATCTTCGGAAAATATCCATCATAAAGAAGGCCGAACTTTTCAGTATGACCTGCGTTTACATCGGCAATTATCAAGAGTTCATTTTCAATCATATAAAAAGTCTCTATATAAGAACTACGACAACTATGCCAAAAAGTAACAATTGAGATTATTAAATTGAGACGCTATAAAAGCACTCATTTTTGCGGAGGAGGTGGGACTCGAACCCACGAACCCCGTGAGGGGTTCCACTTTTCAAGAGTGGTGCAATAGCCGCTATGCGACTCCTCCGTGGCGGGCCAGCCCGCTTCTAAATGGAATACTCCAGGCTGACGCATATATAAAGACTCTTCAAAAACAAATGTTGGCGATTGAGTCGTTTCACAATACAGCCTAGGTCATATCAGGCTTCTTGCGGACGTTCTTGCGTTCCTGCTCTAACGACATCATATACTGCGTCCACACTATTTCGACAAGCCGGGAGACTACGATTTCTCTGGCCTCATCGTAAGTGTATTGCGTGACAGGATGTTCTTCCTTGTGTTTGTGACCTTCGGGCATGTGCTTGTAGCGTCTAGTTTACCACACGGAGGCATTATGCGCAAGGAGACGATTTCTAATCAGAATTGAACAACAGGTCCACTATTTCATCGTTTGCCTGATTAAGCGAGAGAGTCTCTTTCAGATCACCGAACAACTCATCGAGTTGAACGCTATAAATCTTTGAGAGCTTGAGTGCGTTTTGAAGGTCTGGAAGACCGGAGCCATTCTCCCAACGCGAAATCAAGCTGTGGTTCCTTATACCAAGGAGATGTGCAACGTGGCGTTGCTTGAGATGGTTAAGCTTGCGATAGTGGTGCAGACGATTAGAATACCTCATAGCTTTAGGATACTCTATGTGAGGTTGTAGACAAGGTGGGAGAAGTTGACGGTGGCGACAAGACGTTCAGCATAGCGCAAGAATTGACAATTATGACAAAAACAGGTTATAATACTTATCCACAGGGTTGACATTGTGATTTATTATTAAACATGCGATAATAATTAAAAGACAAAAAATGAGGATACCACTTTCAAAATTAAAAGCGATGGTATTGTTTTTTGCCACCAATACAGATAAGAGGTTGCTGGGCAAAGTTAAATTGATGAAACTATTCTATTTCGTCGATTTTGGGCATGTTAAAGAATATGGATCACCGATTACTTGGGACACCTACATAAAACTGGAACATGGTCCAATACCATCCGGCATCAAAAACCTGATCGACTCTGTTGATGAAGATATTGATAACTCATTGTTGGCAGATGTGATAGATATCGCCAAATCAGAAAACGGCCATATTCATAGAATTGTTCCTTTGCGCGCTTTTGCGGAGGAAGACAAAAAGTATTTTTCTGAGGATGAGTTAAATATAATGAAGGCGGTATGTATCAGATTTGCTAATAAAACTGCAAAAGAAATTGAAGATGCATCTCACAGGGAAGCTGCTTGGCAAAATACATCACTACTGGATGTTATAGCATATTCTCGGGCAGCCGACGATTCTGATTGCAATATACCAAAAGAGGAAATCGAGTTATTAATGGAAGTGTATCGATAATATGCTGAGATTTGGAAATACATTTAGATATAATGAAAAGGAATATGTATATCTCGCACAAAATGGAGATGTCCTTTATTCCGCTCTCATATTAGACACAGATCAAAGCGGGGAATTTAAGAGGCGTTGTGATAAGTTGTGCCAAGGAAGTGGCTCTCCACAAATACAGAAGATATTGGACAGTAAGGTGTACTGCTTTGTAGAGCTACGCACGGAAGAATATAAGAATAGACTGGCGCATTTTGCAAATACGGATACAACTACAAGTAGCGATTGTGCATCACTAATACCAATTGGACAGTTAGACGAAGAAGACCTAAAAGAGATCAAAAAGGAAATTGAAACGGGACCAGTTCCTTTAGCCCTTAAGAAACTAACAGAAGACATTAACTTTGCATAATCAAAATGCCCGGCACTCCGGGCATTTTATATGCATGCGCTGTTTAGTTGACTAGCGCTGTTTCGAAGAATGTGCCGAAACCGACACAACTGGCGGAGAGGGTGGGATTTGAACCCACGGACCCCTTACGGGGCACAGGTTAGCAACCTGTTGCTTTAGACCGCTCAGCCACCTCTCCAATATATGCCAATTCTACTATTAAAATCCGATAAAATCAATGGATTTTAAATGATTTGAAAAAAAGGCCCGAATATGCTATTTTAAAGGTGAAAATTAAAAATGCAGCAATGCTTAATAATTTATGACAACAGCTAAAAAAATATTTTTAACAATTTTAATAATAGCGGCCTTGGCCTGCGCGGCATACTATCTGTATTCTAAAAATGTAATCGCGCCAACAACGACATTGCAACCGCAAACAGAAGAGCCAAAAGCATTAACAATAGAAGATAAAAAAATAACCGACAACACAAAGCCTTTTGAAATAGACATAACCTATCCTTATATAGAAGGCCAAGATGGATTTAATAATTTTGTTGAAAATATTATAAACAGCGAAACGGACAGCTTTAAACAAATCTCACTTGAAAACGATGCAGCAGTAAAAGAGATTGACCCGGAAAGTTATGCGCAATTTCCAAGGTCATATTCTTTGGTTATAAGCTATGACAAGGGCAGAGTTGATAACAATATGGCAAGTGTTATTATCAATATCTATAACTTTACAGGAGGCGCCCACGGAGCAGCTTACTTTAAGGCAGTGAATTGGAACTTTAAAACAAACACCGAAGTAAAGCTTGCCGATATATTTTCCGAAACGCCGGATTATTTGCAAAAAATTTCAGACTATGTCAAACCAATTTTAACGGCCGAAATAGATAAACGAACAGAAGGCCAAGGATCAGGCTGGGTGGATGATGGAGCCAGCCCCAAAGAAGAAAACTTTTCTGTATTTTTGCTGAGTGATGCAAATATAGACAACCCCACAATAACATTTTATTTTGAGCAATATCAGGTGGCAGCTTACGCGCTGGGAGATTTCAAAGTGGCAATGCCTTTGCCATAAGCAAGGCAAAACGCCCTCGTCGTTCAACGGATAGGACGCAAGATTGCGGATCTTGCAATACAGGTTCGATTCCTGTCGAGGGCACCAGTATAGGATAAGGCTTAAGTTCTTTTATAACCCTGGCTTTGCTTGAAAGGAGGTAAAAAGCAAGGCCACAACACAACTCCCCAGAAAGGAGCATGTTATGAACCAGGCGCAGAGAAACCCGGCAAACCGTTGTTTTAGCGGCCAAACGGCTGCAAAGCAGCGTGAGGACGAAGTTAAGCGGCTTCTTGTTGAAGCCCAAGAGCGCAAGAACGCAGAAAAGCAGCTCAAGAACTTGCTTTTGCAGTTCAGGGGCAAGAAGTCTTTACTGCACTTGCTGCCCGTAATCAAGCTAAGGTGGCCCAAGGCCGTGTTGACCCTGGCCATCGAACGGATTGAAAGGAAAAGGGATGCGCTTTCCATTGACGACCTTGTCTTTTTTGAAAACTTTAAGGCTGAGCTGCAAAGCTAAGCCTACTCCTCCACGGCGACTGCTTTCTTTGTAGGGCAGCCGCCAGTTTTCGTTTGATTTTGCGGGTTGCCGCTGATAATATAGATTTATGGATATCATAAGCCATGCTTTAATAGGATGGATAATTTGTTTGCTGGCAGGGGCCCATGGCTGGCAGGCCTTTTGGATTATTTTGTTTTCTGTGATTGCTGATATTGTTTTGATTCCTGCTTATATTGTTTTGGGTAAAAAAAACAAAAGATTTTTATGGATTGCGAAAAATGGAGATTGGCAGGGCTTGGCGACAAAACACCCATTGTTGGCGAAAGCCTATGACATCACCCACAGCTTATTTTTTGCTACGGTTATAGTCTACCCCGCCGTAATAATTTTGAGCCTGCCAAAACTGGCTTTTGCGGCCTATCTATCGCATATTGCAATTGATATTTTTAGCCACAAAGAAGAATGGGCAATAAAAATATTTTATCCGTTTAAATTTAAAATAAACGGGTTTTCGGATGTGTGGGCCTGGCCTGTTTACTTTATGGCAATATCATGGATGGTACTTTTGGCAATAATTTTATTAATAAAATGATGTCGCTGGACACAAAAATTGAAGAAGTCCCCAAAATCGGAGCGGCCTATCAAAAACGGCTTAAAAAATTCGGCATTAAAACGATAAGGGATTTGCTTTATCATTTTCCCGCCAGATACGACGACTTTTCTGAAATTATCACAATAAAACAGGCTCGCCAAAGATTGGGCGAAATAGTTTGCGTGCAAGGCAGAATTTCAGAAATAGAAACCCGCAACACTTTTAAGCGACGGGTTGGCATCACAGAGGCAATTATTGAAGACGGCAGCAGCGAGGTGAAAGCAATTTGGTTTAACCAGCCGTATTTGGAAAAAAGCTTAAAACAGGACGATTGCGTCTGCCTGGCGGGCAAAATCAGCCTGTTTAAAGAGGGCATCTATTTAAATAGTCCAAGCTTTGAAAAAATCAACGACATCGGACAAAATGATAACCTCACTCATACGGGCCGCATTGTGCCGGTATATCCTGAAACCCGTGGCATTACTTCAAAATGGCTACGGTATGTAATAAAACCATTACTTTACAGATTTGCAGAACAGGTGCCCGAGAGCTTGCCGCCTGAAATTGTTAAAAAACATAAATTTTTGCCGATCAACGAGGCCCTGTGGCAGCTGCATTTTCCAGAAAGCTTTGAGGCTGCCGACGCCGCAAAGGCCAGATTCTCTTTTGAAGAATTGTTTTTAATACAGCTTAATGTTTTAAAACAAAAAATAAAATTGCAGCAAAAAATGGCCAGGAGTTGCCCGATGAATGCCGACTTAATGAAGCAATTTACTAATTCTTTGCCGTTTCAACTTACGGATTCTCAAAAAAAATGTTCTTTTGCGATTTTAAAAGATTTGGAAAAGCCTGTGCCGATGTCGCGCCTATTGGAAGGCGATGTGGGTTCGGGTAAAACCGTTGTGGCAGCAATGGCATCGCTGAATACCGCAAAACATGGATACCAGGTTGCCTTTTTGGCACCAACAGAAATTTTGGCAAAACAGCACTTTAAATCTGTATGTGACTTACTGGGCAGATTTAGCGTGTGCTGTGGACTTTTAACGGGTAAAGATGCTCGCATTTTCAGAGATGGAAAAGTCTTTGAAGTTTCCAAAAAATCTTTTTTAGGAGACTTGGAGTTCGGACAAATCAGCGTTGCCTGCGGCACGCATTCTTTAATACAAAAGGGCGTGGAATTCAGCAATTTGGCCCTTGTTGTTGTTGACGAACAGCACAGATTTGGAGTTGAACAGCGAGATGCTTTAATAAAAAGTAAAAAATATGTGCCGCACTTATTGTCTATGACGGCTACGCCAATCCCACGCACCCTGGCTTTGACAGTTTATGGAGATTTGGATTTAAGCCTGATCGATGAAATGCCCAAAAACCGCAAAAAGGTAAAAACTATAATTGTGCCGCCCGACCAAAGGCAACAGGCATATGAATTTATTAAAAAAGAAGTTGCAGAAGGCAAGGGTGTATTTGTGATCTTCCCAAAAATAGAAAGCAAAGCAAATCCGCCGACGTCGGGCCTCGGCGGATTTCCGGTTTTGGGAAGTTTTGCTGTACAAAATTATCCTGCAACCTTAAGCTTGCAAACTAACGAAGTAAAAGCCTTAAAAGAAGAATACGAAAGGCTGACAAAAGATATCTTTCCCGATTTGCGTATTACAATGCTGCACGGCAAAATGAAGGCTCCTGAAAAAGAATTAATAATGCAAGATTTCAAAAAGGGAGAAATAGATATTTTGCTTTCTACTTCTGTGGTTGAAGTGGGCGTTGATGTGCCAAGAGCCACAATTATGATGATTGAGGGGGCAGAGAGATTCGGGCTGTCACAGCTGCACCAATTCAGGGGCAGGGTAGGCCGAAGCGATCTGCAAAGCTATTGTTTTTTGTTTACCACAGACCCCAGCCAACTAAACCGCAAAAGGCTTAAGGCGCTTGTTGATTCAAATAATGGATTTGAATTGGCTCAAAAGGACTTAGAAATCAGGGGACCGGGCAGCCTTTACGGCACTCAGCAATGGGGCGTCGGAGATATGGCAATGCAGGGGCTTAGCAACATTTTCTTGGTTGAAAAGACAAGGCAGGCAGCCAAAGATATTCTGACTCAAGACCCAGAGCTGAAAAATTATTTACAGCTCAAAGAAAGGCTGAAAGTTTTCCAGCAAAAAATACATTTTGAGTAACAAAAAAATCCTATTAATTTGCAAGTCCTATCAGGATCTTTAAATTAATCACCATCTGCTGCAAGACTGAAACTATTTGCAAAAATGCGCTGCTCTGGCCGTGGGGAATATTTTGTTTTATCAAATCAATTTTTTCTTGGGCATATGTTTTGATTCCTTCTGAATTTATGGCTGAGGGAACCTGCTGCTGCGGCGGCGCTGATGATGGCTGGGAGGTTGTTGTTGAAGGAGCAGGGAGGGAAACAGAATTCAAACTTCCGGAATTTGAAACTGGCTCGGAATTTTCAATATTTTGAGTTGCCGCACTTGAACTTTGAGAAGGCACGGAAATAAATCCTTCGGCGCCGCCGCAAGCCGAGTCTGACGGCAATATCGGATCCGATGACACAGAATATTCTCCCGCTGAAAATGAAATAGAAAATGTTTGGTCGGGCTCGCTGTAACTTAAATTTGCGAATGTGGCAACGCCATCAACCGTTTGAGCGGTTGTGGTGCCAAGCAATTGGCCCGTACCGCCGGAAATACTGGCTGTTACCGTTGTGCCGTCTTCAATATAATCCCCCCATTGATCTTTAACAGAAATGGCTGGCGAAACCGCCAAATTTCCAGAACAGCCGCCGGCAACCGGTTGTGTAACAATCTCAATGGTTGTGGGCTTAAAATCCTTATATTTTGCGGTTGAAGCGACCTTATAATCAAATCCTCCATTTGCGGCGCACGAATTTGTATTGGCGCAATTAAAAGAAATCCATCCGACGCTTTCTCCATATGCCCATCCGGAAAAATTTCCATTCTCGTCAATTTTAACTCCATAATCAATCCCCTCGGCAAAAGGATTAAAATCTATATATCCGATATCTTCTCCATAAGCATAGCCAGACAAATGTCCCCTGCTATTGATTGAGACCTTATAATCTACCTGAGCACAACTGCTCGTGTTCGCACAATTTAATGATATCCAACCGACGCTTTGAGATACCGCCCATCCCGTCATTGTAATTGTAGTATCTGAGGTTAATATTCTGGGAAACTTAGTGGCGCCTATCAATTGTGCTGGAAGAAAAAATATATACCCTGTGTTTTCCCCATAAGCGGTTCCTACCACGGGCGCAGAAGAGGGGTTTATTATAATGACGCCGCCGCCGATTAATGCGCCAAAATATCTGTACAACAGCGGACTTGAAAAATAAATCGCAACCGAAAACAGACTCAATGCAATTAAGGGCAGACCTATTTTAGAAAATAATGATTTTAAAAAATTCATTTTTAATGGACGCAGCGAACTGGGTTTTGCATGGGCTTATCGACAAAATCGCCGTACACATCGTCGTCCCAATAAGCATACCACGCACTGCTGGCATCAAACTCATTACTCGACCAATAAAAGGCGTAGACTCGGAAACCGCTGCCTGAGCTCAAAATAAATTGGTCGGATATTCCTTTAAGTAGCTCCGATATGGTTGGCAATCGCCAGGTATAGCCTCCGTCTGTTTTTGCTGCGCAGTAAGCCACAGCCTGGTCCCAAGTATATGTATTGTTGTCATCATCCCCCCACACTATCGGAGCTGCGGCGGTTCCCGCAACGCCAAGGTATGTAGTTCCCTGTAAAACTTTTGTAGGGTCAATTGTCGGTATTGCGTTATAAATTTCAACCAAGTCAGGCATTGCGTTTTCGGTAAGAGAAGCGGCCACAGACGGAGTCAAAGTATGAGTTCCTGCGGCCTCGTTGGTGGTTAGGCGAACATATATGTCATTAAGGGTTTTTAGGCTTGGTGTTGGTGGCTGATTTAATATTATGAGTGGCATAAGAGCCTGCGCAAACTTGGCTCCAATTCCGGTTAAGATAAATATAAATAAGACGCAAATTAAAATTTTGAATATTTTATTTTTCATATTTTTAAAATCATTCTTTTATTATATCACCTTATTTAAAAAAACAGGGCATTACCGCCCTGTTTAGATTTATCCGACAAAAAACTACTTTCGTACTTTCTCAGTTACCCAAAATCGTCGCTTCGCTCCTTCAAAACCCTCGGTTTTGAATAATTTCCTACACGGGAGGGAATTCTCCCTCCCGACCCCTCCCTGGATTTTGGGTCACCTCGAATCTACTTGCGTATCTTCTCAGTTACCCAAAATCCCATATATCTGCCCAACATAAGATGAATCTGGGCGTCCAGGGCCGGCAAAGAGCCGAACAAAATGAGAGTAACCGGCAACACAATCCATTGCAGGAACACAAAAGACCTTTTTCTTATTCTCGTAAACCACGGAGTGCCTTTTGGCAAAGGTGGCAATAAAATCGTACTAAGAATGGCAGAAACACACATTCCAATCATTGAAATTGTCATAATGCGGCCTGTTAAAATAGGCAGATTAAACGACAAAACCGTAAAGTTAAAGCTTTGTCCGCCCAGCAAAATCGGCAGCCATCCCAGCAAAAACAATAGCAAGGCGGCCGTTGCCCAGCTCCAAAATCCATCCACAATAGTGTAGGTGTGCATAAATTTCGTCCAAAACGGGATTTTTTTGTTTTGCATAAAGCCAAAAATCACATAGGGAATTTCACTGCATCCCCAAGCCCAGCGTTTTTGCTGCTTATATTGGTTTATGCCTGTAATCCAGATGTTCTTTGCCTGCACCGCATCCATGGAAACCAAATAATAAATCGGCACTACGCGATAGTCGCCATCATAATAAAAATATGCTTTCCAAAAGATACGCGAGTCGTCAGACACCACGCTATTGGGATAGCCCACTTCAAAAAATACTTTGGCAGGCATTGAATGCGAAGAATATGTTGTAAGCTTTTCAGACCTCTCTTGCTGTATCATTTGCCAAAAGGTATTTGAAGTGGACACCACGCGCGAAAACGCAGGGGCAGCCCAAATATTATTGTTATAAATTGGCACGGGCTGATAGCTGGCCCTTTCCGGATTTTCGGAGGTTAGATAATACCAGGTTACACAGGCAAAATATCCTGGGTATACCTTTGTATCTATATCCAAGGTAGAAACTATTACGTTATGATAAGGAATAGCCAGGCTGTCCACCATTTTTTTGGACTCTTTGCCCGCCCAGGCGCAGTTTGACCCTTTGCCACCGATTTCGCCGGGAATATTGTCTGGGTGCACCGAAACCAAAAATTTAAAAAACTTGTCGGTATATTTTCTTTGCATCTGTTCGGCCATATCCTTTGCCATGCTTCCGGCTCTCTCTTCAATGGCCAGCACTATCATCATCTTTTCTTTAGGATAGTCGGATGACAAAATCGCATTGATTGTCTCTTCTATAATTTCCGGTCCTTCTTTATAGGTCGGCAGCACCACAAGATGATAAATGTCTTTCCAATTTTTATCTTTTATCTTTTTAACTTCTTTCAGCCAGTCTTTTTTGGTATGAGACTTTACTCTGAAATATCCCAAAATATTGTGCAAAGAAAAATAAAATACGCGCACCAAATAAAAAAAGCAGAAAATTATTATAAAAATAGCCACCCAGGCGGGCAAGAAATAAGACAAAATAAGAACCCCTATCAGGGTTCCCAAACTAATGGCTCCGGGCATTATTTCTAAAAGCCTGTACACAATGCGGTCTTTACGATTTTTTAAATCGCTTGCCTTTGAAATATCTAAATAGTCTTTTTTATCCATGATAATTGTGGTCCTACCGGGATTTGAACCCGGGTTACATGGATGAAAACCATGCGTCCTGAACCAGGCTAGACGATAGGACCAGAATCAAAACTTAAATAAATTTTAGCCTAAAAATTGAAAAAAAGCAAGATTTATAGTATATTTAGTCATAAAAATGATGAATATTTTAGCCATTGAAACAAGCTGCGATGATACAGGAGTCGCCATCCT
>Ga0265297_10003620_pt1 | contig 27476 bp, 21 predicted proteins | sample Munlanlwell13791_FD_192502 | JGI IMG/M metagenome (GOLD analysis project Ga0265297, IMG submission 192502) | Leachate microbial communities from a municipal landfill in Southern Ontario, Canada - Leachate well 137-91 | ecosystem: Engineered > Solid waste > Landfill > Unclassified | place...
GCCATGGCCGGGGGGCGGGAATGGGGGGGGCGAGGACATTGAGGACAAAAGCAATGCCAATGAGGACCATGAGGACGGGGAGGACGCCCCCCTCATGCCGGGGAGCCTGGGCGGCGCCCGGCCGCGGGGGGATTGAAACACCAACAATCCGAGAGGCGAGCGCGAGCGCCGCTACGCTGAGCGCGAATGGAGCCAACGGGAATCCCCTATGGATTTAAGGACAGGCGCTCCCGGGCCATCGGGTGCATGACCGTTTTGTTGGCTGGCACCGTGCCAGAAAAATCGCTTGCGAGGTGTGCCGGGAACGGGCCACAACGATACCGATACCGACCCCGATGGCAAACCTCGCCAGGATTATTCCCTCCTGCACCCCAAGGCTTGCCGCCCGACGGAACGCCGCTGTGCGGCCAGCGCCCGGTGACCGTGGGAGCAATGCTGTAGCCGCGCCTGTGCCAGGCGCTAAAATGGACCCAATCTTGGGGCGGCTGGCACAGCCGCAGCTACAGTGGGGAATACACGATGTGCATGAGTCATCCATCGTGCCCTCAGCCAATGACTCCTCCGGCGGTTCTCGGGGTCGGAATCGGTATCGGAATCGTATGGAAACCGAATAGATTAATATCAAGCAAGAAATCTCCGGGAAACCGGGTCAACCAACCGTTATGTCATACTCCCCGGCCATCGGCCGGCTTGCCCTCGGGATGCCGGCATGCTAAGGTGACGCGCGTTGTGTTTTGTCGGGTGTGAAGCCTTTTCGGCTGAGGGCTGAAGGTTGAACCGGTTGCCGCGCCGCCTTTCGTTGTCCTATGTATCTCAACATCATCGAGCTTGCCGAATCGCTGGGCGTTGCTGAAAAGGTCATTCAGGAATGGATCCGTTCGGAAGGCCTGCCGTGCATCCGGGACGGCATGCGCATGTCCTTTGACCGCGCCCAGGTGGTGGCGTGGGCCGAAGGCCGGGGGCTGGCCGCCAAGGCCGGCTTTCTGGCGGCCAAGGCCCAGGTTGCCAGCCACGAGCTGTCGCTGGCCGACCTGTTGCGCGTCGGCGGCATCTGGCGGGCGGTTCCGGGCGGGGAGATCTTCCCCATCATGGAGCGGACCCTGTCCCGGCTCTCTGACGCCAATCCCGCGGTGGTCCGGCTGCTGACCCAGCGGTTGCGCACCCCCCAGGGCATGAATTGGGCGCCCATGGGCGGCGGACTGGCCATGCCGCATCTGAGCACCCACGTGACGCTGGGCCGCCATGCCGGCGGGCTGGCCATCCTGCTGTTGCGCGAGCCGGCACCCCTGCCGGAGCCGCCGCCCGACGGGGTGGCGGTGAAGGAACTGCTCTTTTTCATCGCGCCGTCCCCCCGCGCCCACCTGCAGCTGGTCGGCCAGCTCAGCGCCCACCTGCTGCACGGGCGGCTCAAGGCGCTCCTGGACGCGGCGGCGCCGGACGAGGCGATTTTGGCGGCCCTGGCGGAACCGCCGCCGGACCCCGAACCGAAAGGTGCCGGGGCATGATCAGCGGGCTTCTGCTGGTGTCCGCCGGTTGCGGACTGGCCGCCCTGGCGGTGGCGAAGGGCGCGCCGCGCCTGTGGCTCGGCGTGGTGCTGGCGGGGCTGGCCGGGGTGTTGGCGGCCGCCGTGCTGGTCCTGGCGTCGGGGGCGGTGTGGGAGTGGCGGTCGTCCTGGGTCCTGGGGGGGGAGGGGATGCATCTGCGCCTGGACGCGCTCAGCGCCTTTTTTGCCGCCCTCCTGACGGTGGTCGGCGGGGCCGCGTCCATCTATGGCGGAAGCTATTGGTCCGAGGCCCGGCATCCGCGCTCCGCCGCAGTCGGCCGGTGCTGGTGGAGCGTGCTGCTCGGCAGCCTGACGGTGGTGCTGCTGCAGGCCAACGGCCTGCATTTCCTCATCGCCTGGGAACTGTTCACCCTGGCCGCCTATTTTCTGATCACCTTGGACCGTCAGGCCGGCGAAGTCCGCCGGGCCGGCTGGCTTTACCTTGCCGCCTCCCATGTGGGGACGCTCTGCCTGTTTGCCTTTTTCGCCCTGCTCGCGGCCCGGATGGGCGGCTGGGATCTGGGCCCCATGCGCGACCACCCCGAACTGGCGCCGCTCTTCTGGCTGGCGCTGGTCGGGTTTGGCATCAAATCGGGCATGTTTCCCCTGCATGTCTGGCTGCCCTCCGCCCACGCCAACGCCCCGAGCCATGTCTCGGCCATCCTTTCCGGCGTGACCCTTAAAATCGGCATTTACGCCCTGGTCCGGTTCAGCGGCTGGCTGCCGGTGCCGGAAGCGGCGGCCTGGACCCTGGCGGGGGGCGGCGTGGTCAGCGCGGTGCTGGGCGTGGCATTTGCCCTCGGCCAGCATGACCTGAAACGGCTGCTGGCCTATCACAGCGTGGAAAACATCGGCATCATCCTCATCGGCTTCGGGTTCGCCCTGGTGGCCTCGGCCCACGGCCATCCGGCGTGGGGGCAACTGGTGATGGCCGGCAGCCTGCTGCATGTCTGGAACCACGGCCTCTTCAAGGCGCTGCTGTTTCTTGGGGCGGGCTCCGTTTTGCACGCCACCGGGACGCGGCAGATGAGCCGGTTGGGCGGCTTGTGGCGGGCCATGCCGTGGACGACCGGCTGTTTTGTGCTGGGCGCGGCGGCCATTTCCGGGCTGCCCCCGCTGAACGGCCTGGTCAGCGAGTGGCTGATCTTCCTCGGCTTGTTTGATGCCGCGGCGGCCCACGCCCCGGCCTCGTGGGTGGCGTTGGCGGCCGCGATTCTGCTGGGGGTGACCGGGGCGCTGGCGCTGGCCTGTTTCGTCAAGGTTTGCGGCGTGGTGTTCTTCGGCCTGCCGCGGACGGCGGCGGCCGCCCAGGCCCACGAAAGCGGCTGGGCCATGCGCGGCCCCATGCTGGCGCTCGGGGCGGGGTGCCTCGCCATCGGCCTCCTGCCGGTCCTGTTTTACGGACCGGTGGCGGCCGCCACCGCCGCCTGGAATCCGGCGCTGGCCTCAGCCTTCGCCCCCACGCCGTTGCTGGCGCTCGGGGCGTGGCATCTGATGCTGGCGGCCCTGCTGCTACTGGCGGGGGTGGCGTTGTGGGACAAGGTCCGCCGCAACGGGCTGCGCCGGGCGCTGACCTGGGATTGCGGCTACACCGCCCCCACGCCGCGCATGCAGTACACCGGCGGCTCCTTTGCCGGGATCATCACGGGCTGGTTTGCCTGGATCCTGTGTCCGGCCCACCATGGGCGGGCGCCGGAGGGGCCGTTTCCAGGCCAGGCCAGCGATGCCGTGCATGTTCCTGAAACCGTCCTGGAAAAATGGATCGGCCCCCTGGCGTCGGGCGTGATGTTCCTGGCCGCGAACGTGCGCCAGCTGCAACAGGGGCGGGTGCAGGCGTACCTGTTTTATCTGGTCGTGGGCATCCTGTTGGTCCTGGTGGTGGCGTTTGCGGGAGGCGCGCCATGATGAGGGTCATGCTTCATCTCGGCGCCCAGGTGCTGCTGCTGGGCCTGCTGGCCCCGCTGCTGCCCGGCCTCATCACCAAGGTCAAGGCGTGGGTGGCCGGCCGCCGGGGGCCGCCGGTGCTGCAGCTGTATTATGACCTGGCGCGGCTCTGGCAGAAAAGCGTGGTGCTGAGCTCCGCCGCCTCGCCCGGGCATATCGCCGGCATCGCCGTCGCCTGGGTGGCCACGCTCGGCGCCGCCCTGCTGCTGCCGCTGGGGCCCTGGGCGTCGCCCGTGGGCTTTCGCGGCGATGCCATTCTGTTCGTTTATCTCCTGGCGCTGGCGCGGTTTTGCACCACCCTGGCGGCCTTGGAGACGGCTTCCGCCTTTGAGGGAATGGGGGCGGCGCGGGAGGTGAGTTTTGCCGTGCTGACCGAGGCCGCGGTGATGGCGGGGTTGCTCGCCCTCGGCCTGCAAAGCGCCAGCCTCTCCCTGTCCGTGATGCTGCTGCCCGCCGCGGGCCCCGCCACCGCCTTGCTGGTGCTGGGGCTCTTCATCGTCCTGCTGTGCGAAAACTGCCGCGTCCCCTTTGACGATCCGAACACGCACCTGGAGCTGACCATGATTCATGAGGCGATGGTGCTGGACCACAGCGGGCCGCCGCTGGCGGCCATTTTGCATGGCGCCGCGCTCAAGCTGCTGCTCTTCTCGCTGCTGCTGGTGCAGATCGTGCTGCCGGCGGGGGCGTCGTCGCCGGCCCTGGCCCTGGCCGTTCTGGCCGGAGCGGTGCTGGTGCTCACGCTGTTGGTGGGGCTTACGGAAGCGCTGATCGCCCGCCTGGCCTTCAACCGGGTGCCGCTGTTTTTGACCACGGGTTTTCTGCTGTGCCTGTTTGCGCTGTTCGTGGCCTGGAAGGCGGGCCGCCCATGAGTCCTTGGCTTAATCTGCTCATCGGTCTGGCCATGGGGTTGAACCTGATCGCCCTGGCCAGCAGCCGGCTGCCGTCGCTCATCCGGAGTGCGGCGGTTCAGGGGTTGGTGCTGGGCACGCTGCCGCTGCTGCTGGGGCACGGAGGCTGGATGACGGTGCTCTTTGCTGTCTGCACGGTGTCCGTCAAGGGGCTGCTGATCCCGGCGCTGCTGGAGCGGGCCCTGCGGGCGGCCCACGCGGACCGCGAAGTCCAGCCCCTCGTCGGCTATGTCCCGTCCCTGCTGCTCGGCGCCGCCGCCATGATCGCCTCGGTGGCCTTGGCGGACGCCCTGCCGCTGCGCGCGGAACACGCCGGTTCGCTGCTGGTCGTCGGCGCCTTCTCCACCGTGTTCAGCGGCTTGCTGCTGCTGATCGGCCGCGCCAAGGCCATCGCCCAGGTGTGCGGCTACCTGATTTTGGAGAACGGCATTTACCTCTTTGGCCTGCTCCTCATCCGGGCCACCCCGCTGATTGTGGAGGCCGGCATTCTGCTTGACCTGACCGTGGCCATTTTTGTCATCGGCATCATCATGGATCGCATCCAGCGGGAGTTCGACACCCTCGACACCCGCAAACTGACGGCGTTGCGCGAATGATCTCCCTGCTCCTCATCCTGGTGCCCCTGCTGGCGGCGGCCGGCGCCGCGGCGTGGCCGGCCAATCGCACCCGGCCGTGGTTCCTGCCGGCGGCCGGGGCGGTCCACGCCGCGCTGGCCATCGGGTTGCTCATCGTCCCGCCCCCGGTGGCCGCCACGGACTGGGTCGGCTTCGACGCCGTGGCGCGCGCCATCCTGCCGGCGGTCTCGCTGCTGTTTCTGCTCTGCGCCGCTTACGGCGTGCCGTATCTCGCGGTGCGCGGCGAGCGGGGCAACCGGGTCTTTGTCACCTCGCTCCTGCTGCTGCTGGGATTGATGAGCCTGGCGCTGCAGGCCCGGCATCTCGGCCTGCTGTGGATCGCGCTGGAGGGCGGCACACTGGCCACGGTGCCGCTGCTCCACTTCAACCGCTCGCCGCGCGCCTATGAGGCGACCTGGAAATATCTGCTGGTCGGCGGCACCGGCATTGCGCTGTCGCTGCTCGGCACCTTTTTCCTCGGCTATGCGTCGCTGACCGACCAGGGCGGCGGGAACCTGCTGTTCAGCGCGCTGGCGGCCCAAGGCCCCGCGCTGTCCCCCCCCTGGGTGCGCGCCGGCTGGATTCTGCTGCTCATCGGCTACGGCACCAAAATGGGGCTCGCCCCCATGCACAGCTGGAAGCCCGACGCCTACGGGGAGGCGCCCGGCATGGTGGGCGCCCTGATGGCCGGCGGCCTGACCACGGTGGCCTTTGCCGGCCTGCTGCGCGTCCAGCAGGTGGTGGCCTTGGCGGGGGACGGCGCCCTGGCGGCCCGCACCTGGATGGCGCTGGGGCTGTTGTCCATGCTGCTGGCGGCGCTGTTCCTGCTGGGCACCCGCCATTTCAAGCGGATGCTGGCCTATTCCAGCGTCGAGCACATGGGCATCCTCAGCATCGGGGCCGCCCTGGGCGGCGCGGGACTGTGGGCGGCGCTCTTCCACCTGTGGGCCAACGGCATCACCAAGGGGGCGCTGTTCCTCAGCGCCGGCAACATGCGCCGCGCCGTCGGGGACCGGGAGTTGGATGGCGTCACCGGGTTGGCGGCCATCGTCCCCTGGTCCACCCGCCTGTTTGTCGCCGGGGTCTTCGCGGTCACCGCGTGTCCGCCCTTTGCGCCGTTTTTTAGCGAACTCCGCATCCTGCGGGCCGCCTTTGAAACCGGCCACGGCCTGGTGGCGGCCGGCTTTCTCTGCGGGCTGTTGCTGGCGTTTTTCGGGCTGACCCGGCTGGCCTTTGCGGTGGCGGACGGCCGGCCGCCCGCCGCGCTCCGCACGGTGGCGGCCCGCCTGCATGAGTCGCCGGGCGTGCTGGTGCCGCCGTTGCTTCTGCTGGGACTGTCCGTCTGGCTGGGCCTGTTCACCCCCGACCTGCTGCGCGAGGCCTGGTCGGCCGCCGTCCTTTCTTTGGCACCCACCCCACCATGAACCCGACACCCCCCTTCATTGAACTGAGCAACGGCGGCTGCGTCTCCTGGAGCGGGCTGCCGGCGGCGTCGGCCGGCGGTCTGGCGGAGGCCACGGCGGCCGAGCTCGCGCGCGGCGGCCGTCTCTGCGCCTGGTTCGGGGTGCCCGAAGCCGCGGGCGTCCGCCTCGTCGCCGTGGTCGCGCATGATGCGGACAACGTGCTGCTGGCCGGCCGCTCCGCGCCGGCCGGCCAGGGGTATCCCGCCCTGACGACGACCTATTCGCAGGCGCACCTGTTTGAGCGTGAGGTGTGGGAGCAGCACGGCCTGGTTCCCGAAGGCCATCCCTGGCTCAAGCCGGTGCGCCGGGAGCCCGGCGCGGGGCCGGCGCCGATGGAGTTCTTCCGGGTGGCGGGCCCGGAAGTCCACGAGGTGGCGGTCGGCCCGGTGCATGCCGGCATCATTGAGCCCGGCCACTTCCGCTTCCAATGCGCCGGGGAAGAGGTGCTGCATCTGGAGATCGCGCTGGGCTACCAGCACCGCGGCATCGAGGCGGCCCTTGCCGGCGGGCCGCACCGCGCCACCCTGCAGCAGATGGAAACCGCCGCCGGCGACACCACCATCGCCCATGCCACCGCCTATGCCTCCGTCCTGGAGGCCCTCGGCGGGGAGGAAGCGCCCCTGCGGGCCCAGTGGCTGCGCGCCCTGGCGCTGGAACTGGAACGGCTGGCCAACCATACCGGCGACCTCGGGGCACTGGCGGGGGACGTCGCCTTTCTGCCGACCGCCGCCGCCTGCGGCAAAATCCGCGGCGACTGGCTCAATCTGACCGCACTGCTCTGCGGCAACCGTTTCGGCCGGACGCTGGTCCGTCCCGGCGGCTGCCGCTACGACCTGGATCCGGCGCGGGCCGAACGGCTGGCGGCGGGGGTGCGGCGCGCCCTTGACGACACCCTGCGCGCCACCGGCTGGCTGTGGGACGCCCTGTCCGTCCGTGAACGCCTTGACGGCCTGGGCGTCGTTTCCTCCGAACAGGCCGAGGAACTGGGGCTGGTCGGCCTGGCCGCCCGCGCCTCCGGACTGGTGCGGGATGTGCGCTATGACCACCCGGCGGGCTGGCACCGCTTCGCCCAAATGCCGGTGGCCATGTGGCCCGAGGGCGACGTGTTTTCCCGCGCCCGCATCCGCTGGCTGGAAATCCAGCGCTCGTCCGCCTTCATCCTGGAGCAGCTGGCCGGCGCCCCGGACGGCCCGGTCCAAGCCCCGCCCGCCGCCCCGGCGCCGGACGCCCTGGCGGTGGCGCTGGTCGAAGGGTGGCGCGGCGAAGTGTGCCACGTCGCCATCACCGGCCCCGACGGGCGGCTGGTGCGCTACAAGCTGGTCGACCCCTCTTTCCACAACTGGATGGGGCTGGCGCTCGCCATGCGCGGCCAGGCCGTCTCCGACTTCCCGATCTGCAACAAGAGCTTCAACCTCTCCTACTGCGGCTTTGACCTGTGACCCCCCATGGCCATGCTTAACCCCATCCTTCACCGGCTGCTCCACGGCTGCCAGACCATGGCCTATCCCAACGGCCCGGCGCCGGCGCTGCCCGACCGGCATGGCGGCGCCCTGCGGGTGGACGCCGACCGCTGTGCCGCCGGCTGCACGGCCTGCCTCGACGCCTGCCCGACCGCCGCCGTCCGGCGCGCCGGCCCGGACGACCGGATCCGGCTGGATCTCGGGCGCTGCGTGTTCTGCAAAAATTGCGTGGACGCCTGTCCGACCCAGGCGATCACCTCAACCAACGACCCCCGCCTGGCGGCCCGGTGCCGGGAGGATCTCCGGCTCGGCGGGGCCGGGCGCGAAGAGTGCCGGCTGGCCGCTGCGCTCGACCAGAAAATGCGCGCCCTGTTCGGCCGCTCGCTGCGCCTGCGGCAGGTGAGCGCCGGCGGCTGCAACGCCTGCGAGGCCGACACCAACGTCCTCGGCACCATCGGCTGGGACCTGGGCCGCTTCGGCATCCAGTTCGTCGCCTCCCCGCGGCATGCCGACGGCCTGCTGGTCACCGGCCCGGTGACCGCCAACATGCGGGTGGCGCTGGAGAAAACCTACGCCGCCGTGCCGGAGCCGAAGCTGGTCATCGCCGTCGGCGCCTGCGCCATTGCGGGCGGGCCGTTCGTGGACAGCCCCCTGGTCGCCAACGGCGTCGACGCCGTGCTGCCCGTCACCCTCTACATCCCCGGCTGTCCGCCCCATCCGCTCACCATTCTCGACGGGCTCCTGCGCCTGCTCGGACGGTTGGGCTGAAGCGGCTGACGGATTTGAGCCTGGGAGCGCCGAGCCCCAGCCCGGCGGACATTCCAGTGAAAATCGGGCGGGACCGCCAGCCCCTTGTTTTTCGTCCTGCCGTCCAGTAGAGTTGCCCCATGAAATGGTGGAAAACAATAACCATCAGCGTGGTGTTGCTGGGCCTCGTGATCCCGGCTGGGCTCGTTTATGGGTGGGGAAAGTTCCGGCTAAACCAGGAAATAGCCTGGCTCAAGAAAAACCACCGCCCCACCAACTGGGACGAATTTTATCAAAAATACCCGCCCACTCCACGCGATGCACCCGAACATCAACAATTGCAACGTGCTATTCCGCTAATGGCCAATGAGTTATATAATCAAAGGTATACTTACCTTTTATGTAATTATAATCCAAATTATAGTTACCTTTTTTTAAAAAACAAACAGAAAAACTGACCGCTGAAGAGTGCAAATTTATTGTTCAAACCTTGGCCGAGACCAAAGAATTTCGTCACCACATGTACAAGATGTTGGATTTGCCGCCAGTAACCATCAAAAACAAGCCGGAAAGTGATCTTCTTGAACCGGAGATACGCGCCTTCGACCAATTGATCGATTTGGAAAAATACCGATATTTTTTGGCTTGCCATGACCGGGACTTTCCCACGGCATTGGAGGCGCTGGAAAATAACCGCAAGGCGGTGTTGATATCTATTAAAATGCGCCTGGGATATCTTCCCAATCCATATTCTGATGTCTGCCATCCCGATGATCTTATTAATATTGATGAAATTCCCGTCGCTTTTTTACAGCGCTTATTGGAGTATTCCCGTCAGGAAGCCGCAGCAATCAATGAATTCCATCATCGTTATGTGGATTATCATAATGTTGAAACGATTGTCTTGCCGGTAACCTCATTGGTCGGACATTCCATGCGTGAATATCATCAAGAACCGTTACTGGCAATTTGGGCTTTTTCTTTTCCGTTGAACAGAGCCCGGCGGCTGCAAATGATGCGAACCGGAGAGCCGGTTCTTTTTTGCGAAAAATATGCGGTCACGCGCCAATATAAGTTAAATAATTCAAAATTAGCACGATGGCTGATCGTGTTTTTTAGTGGAAAATATTATAATTATGGTGAGTCATTTTTTAATGATTTCATCACGGATGACAATCGTTGTCTTTGTTGGATCATCCAGGACCGGCGGGTGATCGAGACGGGCATCGCGGCCGAATTGTATCGGCGGAAATACGGGAAATTACCGGAAACACTGGCGTCCATGGTTCCGGAATTGATTGCCGCCATACCGCGGGATCCGTTTGATTCCAGGCCGCTTGATTACATGAGAATTTCTGACCATGCCTGCCGCATTATGTCCGGCCGAAAAAGTGGTTATGTGTTCGAACTGAAACCGAGGCCGGCCAAGGAAAACCGGTTGGGGACAGCTGAATTGTGATCGTGGCAGGGGGTGGGGTTGGCGATTGCGCGTCCGGATTTTTATTCCCCCGGCTCCCGTCGGGGCCGTGTTGTCCCGCCTTAGCGCAGGCCATTCCGGGGGTTGCCAAGCGTACATCACAGCGCTAGTCCTTGACACCCGTGGGGTGGTTACTGGCCCGAATCACCGGCGCAATCGGGTCATTTGCTGACCCATTCGCGAAGCTTTTGTCGGCGTCGGGAACGCGCCGATTTTGGCGCGATTTTCCTCTGGTCCCCCCGTGATTCCCCCCCGCCCGACCCAATCCATGAAATCAAAATTCCTCCTATCAGTTTTTCACCGCATCTCGCGGAAGTTGATGCACCTTACGCCATCTCTTTCCGGGTAGCCTTCTCCATCGTAGATCAGCATCGGCGAGGCGGCGGCGGGCTCGTTCTCGCAGAACCGTTTGGCGCCCGCGATGAATCCCGCCGTGAAGGTTGCTGCGGACTTGATTTCCACCGGCATTAGCGAACGCCCTTCCCGGATGATCAGGTCGATCTCGAAGCCCTTTTCCGTCCGCAGGAAAAAGAGGTGCGGATCTTTGCCGCGATTCATTCGGCATTTCATCGCATCGGCCACGATCATGTTTTCAAACAGGTTTCCCCGAAGCGGATCTCGTGAGACCTGAAGCTCCGATTCAAGACCGAGGAGGTAGGCGGCCAGGCCGACCTCGGTGAAGTAGATCTTCGGTGACTTGACCGTCCGCTTGCTGATGTTTGAGAAATAGGGCTGAAGCCGGAAAACGAGAAAGGATGCCTCCAGAAGCGAAAGCCATTCGGCCAGCGTGGTGGAGGAAACGCCAGTCTCACCGGAGAGCCCGGAGAGGTTTACGACCTGTCCAACCCTCCCGGCGAGCAACACCATGAAACGTTCGAAAGCGGCCAGGTTGCGAATTTGGGCAAGCTGGCGCAAATCTCGCTCCACGTAGGTTCGGAAGTAATTGCGGTAGTAAACGGTGGCGTCTTTTCCCGTGTCGTGTACCTCCGGCATGAAGCCACGCAAAATCAGTTTGTCAGTGCTGATGCCGTCATCGTGCGCCATCACCTCGTTCACGGAGAGCGGCATCAGATTCATGATCGCCGTTCTGCCGGCCAAGGATTGCGAAACAGCACTATGCAACCCGGGCTGATGGCTCCCGGTCAAAAGAAACCGCCCCGTGCGCTTGCGGTTTTCATCCACGACGACCTGAATCGACGAGGTAATGCCGGGAACCCGCTGCACCTCATCGATAATCAAGGGTTCCGGATACTTTCTGAAAAATGCCCGTGGATCGGTCTCTGCCAAATAGCGAACCTCGGGATCTTCAAGAGTCGCATATGAGAAGCGAGGAAAGCACCACCTGGCGAGCGTGGTCTTGCCCGCCTGCCTGGGGCCGGTCAGCGTGACGACCGGGTACTCGTCCATCGTCCGCACCAGCGCCTGCGCCATTTTTCTTTTGATCACGGCCCAATCCTCGCTTTTCGGTGGCAAGAAAGATAGCCGTTATGGGCGTAATATTCAAGTTTGACTTTAAAATTACGCTCCATTTGGGCGCGAGCGATTCATGTCCCGCGGTCGCATTCTCCAACGAACGTTGGCCGCAAGAGGCACAAAAGGCACAAGAAATCCAAGCATGGGCGCATCGGGGCCAGTCGTGGCGGGGAGGCCGCCGGCCGCCTCACTCCTTCTGGTCGCCGCTCATCAGGCGCTTCAGCATCTGGAGACCGACTTTTTGCATCTGCAACTGGTTGTCCAGTTGCGCCTTCAGTTCGGTGTGCTGGGGCTCGGCGAGGATATCCGCGGAGCGTTCGTAGACCCGGCTGTACAGCGTCTCCTGCTGCTGGAGCAGTTTTTCCACGGCCGCCTCCGAGGGCATGCCGCCGGCCATCGCCTCCTGCTGCTCGTTGGCCGAGGGCAGGTTCAGCTTCTGCCGTTCCTCCATCATCAGCGTGATGAGTTCCTCCTGCTGGACATCGTCGAGCGCCATTCCCTGGTCCGTGAAGGCTTGGTTGACCGGGTTGAGCACCATGCGCTCGCCCAGGGTGGCGTCATAGTCCTGGCAGAGCTTGTACTGCTCCTCGTCGAGCAACGTTTTGAGGGCCTGGTCGGTCTGCTTGCGCGCGTCCTGGAGCGTGGCGAGCTTGGCCTTGGCGTCGTCGGGCCCCAGCAGGGCCAGGCCGGCCATCTGCTTGTCCGCCAGGATCTCCTTGAGTTTTTCCAGTTCCTCCGGAGTGAGCGTGAGTTTTTTGAACAGGGAGCCGTACAACTGGCCGAGCATGAATTTCTGCTGGGAACGCATGGCGTCCCGCATTTTGGGGTCCTTCATCAGGGCGGCCATTTTGCCCAGCGGTCCGGAGGCGTTGGGGGCTGCCGTCGTCTCCGCCGCCGGCGGTTCGGCACCGGGGCCGGGGCGCGGGGCGGTTTTCCGGGCCAACCGGGCCTGCAGGGTTTCGACATTCTTGGCCAGGGCGCGGTTTTTCGCCGTGCCGGCGGCTTCCTGCTGTTTCAACTGTTGGGCGGCGTCCAGCAGGCGCCGGTTTTCCGCCCGCAGCAGCCGGTTGTCCCGGGCAAGCTGCACGACGCCCCCAAGCAGCAGGATGCAGAACAGGGGCAGCGCGAAAGGAATCCATTTGGCCATCATGCGAAGGGCTCCCGGGGCGAACGGTGTGCGGCGGGGGAAATATACCCGGCCGTCCCCCGGGGCGCGCTATATTTCCCGCCCATGCTGAACGCGCAACAACAAGCGGTGGTGGCGCACGGTGACAGCGCGCTGCTGGTCATCGCCGGCGCCGGCTCGGGCAAGACCACGGTGATGGCGCACCGGGCGGCGGCCCTGGTCGGGCGCGGGCTGGATCCCCGCCGGCTGCTGCTGCTGACCTTCACCCGGCGCGCCGCCGGCGAGCTGAAACGCCGGGTGGCGGCGCTGCTGCACGACCAGGGGCTTGAGCTGCCCTGGGCCGGCACTTTCCACAGCGTCGCCGCGCGGCTGCTGCGCCAGTACGGCGACCGGATCGGGATCGACCCCGCTTTTTCCATTCTGGACGAAAGTGACAGCCGCGACCTGCTCGGCCTGGCCGCCGAACCGGAGGCCGAACGCGAACTCCGCGAGGGGCCGCCGGAACCCGACGGCGGCCCGGAGGGGAAGAACGGCTTTCCCCCCAAGGGCGTGCTCAGCCGCCTGTACTCCTACCAGCGCAACACCGAACTGCCGCTGGCGGCGGTCATCGAACGGATCGCGCCGCCCCATGCCAGGCGCCTGGAGGCGCTGAAGCGCGTCTTCGCCGCCTATGAAGAGCGGAAACAGGCCAGCCACGCCCTCGATTTCGACGACCTGCTGCACGCCTGGCGCGCCCTGCTGCGGAGTCCGCACGCCGCGGAGCTGGAGCTGTTCGACGCGGTGATGGTCGACGAGTACCAGGACACCAACACCCTCCAGTCCGGCATTCTCGAAGGACTCTGCCGCCGGCGCCGCCACCTGACCGTGGTCGGCGATGACGCCCAGGCCATTTACGCCTTCCGCGGCGCCACCGTGGAGAACATTCTCGACTTCCCCGCCCAGTTCGCACCGGTGACGGTGCTGCCGCTGGAGACCAATTACCGCAGTTCCCAGGAGATCCTGGACGCCGCCAACGCCCTGTGGGCCGAGGCGGAGCGCGGCTACCGCAAGCGGCTGACGGCGGCCCGCGGGCCGCTGGGCGAACGGCCGCACCTAGCGGTGGTCGAGAGCGACTGGCAGCAGGCGGAAACCATTGCCATGGCCATTGAAGCCGCCCGCCGCCGCCACGGCGTGCCGTTGCGCGAGCAGGCGGTGCTCTTCCGCTCGTCGCACCAGGCCTTCCGCCTGGAAATGGCCCTGCAGAAGGCGCATCTGCCCTACAAAAAATACGGCGGCCAGCGCTTCACCGACACCGCGCATGTCAAGGATGCCCTGGCATTCCTGCGCTGCGGGGAAAATCCCCATGACGAGGCCGCCTGGCGCCGCGCCTTCGGCCTGCTGCCCGGCATCGGCCCGGCCAGCGCCGGCCGGCTCTTTGCCGCCGTGGCCGCGCCCCCGCCGGAGCAGCTGGCGGAAACCCTGGCCGGCCAGCGTTTCCCCGCCAAGGCGCAGCCGTTCCGCGACGGTCTGCTGGACACCTTCCGCACCCTGGCCGCCCCCGGCACGGACGCCGCCGCCGGACTGGCGGCCGTTTTGAAGTTTTATCTGCCGTTGTTGCATGACAAGTATGACCAGGCCAACGAGCGCGAGGCCGCCCTGCGCGAATTGCAGGTGCTGGCCACCCGTTACGCCACCCCCCGCGAGTTCCTGGACGACCTGCTGGTCCATGAGGATGCCGACGAGGCGGCCCCCGGCCGGGAGGATCTGCTCACCCTCAGCACCATCCATTCCGCCAAGGGCTGCGAATGGCGGCAGGTCCACGTGCTCAACCTGGTCGAGGGCGGCCTGCCGTCCGGCCCCAGCCAGGAGGACGGCGGGCAGATCGAGGAAGAGCGCCGCCTGCTCTATGTGGCCATGACCCGCGCCAAGGACCGGTTGGTGCTTTACCAGCCGCGGATCCGGGAGACGCCGCAGGCCGGCGGCGGGATCAAGCGCTCCCCGTACAAGCCGAGCCGCTTCCTCTCGCCGGCCGTGCTGGCCCACTTCACCGGCGGCGCGGGTGACGGCGCCTGTGCCGCCGATCCGGTCTACGAGCCGGACCCCGACGGCGGCGGCTGGGAGATCCGGGCGGCCGCTCCGGTGGAAACGGGATCCCGCGGGGGAGGGCGCCCGCCCAAGCGCCGCCGAGAATGGCGCTGGGACGATTGAACGGGAGCTGGAAGCTCCGGCCCTGTAGTTTGGCAAAACTCACACGGTTGCGGTTTTCCCGTCCCAGCGGGACGGGGCGGGAATAGGCAGGGGCTTCAGCCCCTGTGTTGTTCCCCCCCCATTTCGCGTGCCGTCAGGTACGCGGCGAATCGCGGCGTACCTACGGCACGCCATCGTTGAATTTTCCGGAACAGGGGCTGAAGCCCCTGCCTATTTTCATTCAGTCCCTCCGGGACGAAGCCGCTCCCCCCCGTACTTATGCCCAGGCCAGGCACGCTAAAGCGCGAACTCAAACGACCGGCGCCCCGGGTTTGAGTCCAGCCTTCAGGCTGTCTTCGGAGTGTGGCGTCGGCGGGCGGGCAGGGTTTCTGCCAAACTCCTGGGACAAGCAAGATTTCCTGTCTCACCTTGGGTGGCGAGTGCCATTCCGTCGCTTGCTGGCAGCTCTCGCCGCCAGGTGTATGACAGTTTTGTCGGATGATGTTGGGGCCACCCTTTTGGAAAAGAGTGCTCCCTTTGCGGATTCCGCAGGCCGCCCCTGTGCCCCAATCATGGATGATCGCAATGGAGCGGCCTGCGGAATCCGCAAAAAGGCACAAAAAGGTTTGACGGAGGGTTTGGGAACCGCTTTTCCTCAAACAACAGGGGGTTCCAAACATCTTATGGCCGGGTGGGCGGGCCGGGCCGGCCAGGCACTCACCCGGACGAACACGGACCCACACGGACAGGCACGGCTCCAATTCTTCTCAAGGCGGGGCGGTCCGTGTTAGTCCATGTTCGTCCGTGCCTGTCCGTGTGTCTCCGCCCCGCCCACCGCGCGTCGTACCCGCGGCGCGGCGTCGCTTGCGCCGGCCGCGTTCCGGTTATATGATGGCGATTACGTCATCGACAACAAAACTTTTCTGCTTGGACGGTGTCCGATGTCAATACCACGTCTTTCCCTGATCGCGGCCGGTCTTTTGCTGACCGGCGCCGCGGTGCTTGCGGAGTCCGCACCTCCGGCTGACGCCGGGCCCTTCGGCGGGCCGCCGCCCCGGCCGGCGGTCACCCCCGGCATGAAGCCGACCCCCCTCCCGGCGGTGGAGAAGCTGCCCAACGGCGATGTGCGCATCGGCCGGGTGACGGTGCACCCTGCCACCCGCGAGGTGTCCTTTCCGGCCGTCTACAACCTCAAGCAGGGGATTTTGGAGGCGGTCGTCGCCACCCCCGAGGGACGGTTGCATGAGAGCCTGCTGCGCACTGAGGCGCGGCCGATCCAGCTGCAAACCGCGCTGATCCTGCTGGGGTTGCGCAACGGCGCCCGCCTGCCCGGCGGCCCCGTGGCCCAGGGCGACCTCGTGGACATGGATCTGGAATGGCGCCGTCCCGACGGCACCCTGGCGCGCGCACCGGTGGAGCAGTGGATCTACGACAATGGGGCCCGTAAAAGTTCCCCGCGCTTCGGCTGGGTGTTCACCGGCGTCACCTTCACCAACGGCGTGGCCAACGCCGAAATCGAGGGCAATCTGGTGATCAATTATTCGGTCGGCGACACCGTGCTGGACCTGCCCGATGCCGCCGGCGCCGACGACACCCGGTTTGTGGTCGACTCCGACCGGAAGGAGTTGGCGGTCGGCACTCCGGTGCGGGTGATCCTCAAGCCGCGCGCCGCGGCGACATAATCCGCCATTGGAAAAATCGTGACGCGTGATGCGTGACTTCAAAATCATTCTCTCACGGAGGCACAGAGGCACGAAGAAATAAATCATATCAAATTATTGTTTAACTAATTATGTTTTCTTTGCGATCTCCGTGCCTCCGTGGGAAAACATGACGATTGAAGTTGGTATGAAACCGAGCCCGGAACGTTAGTGACGGGTCAAAGGACAAGCTTTTCACATGACTGAAACGGCCCCCCCCACCTTGATTCTCGGGCTCGGCATCAGCGGCCTGGCCGCGGCGCAGCTGGCCGCGGCGCAGCTGGCCGCGGCGCAGGGGGGGGCGGTGGTCGTCCTGGACGCCCGCGCTTCGTCCGTCTTGCGCGAACGCGCCGGGACGCTGCGGGCGGGCGGCGTGGACGTGCGGCTCGGCTGGACGGCGGAACAGTGGTCGGGGGCGGCGCCGGCGCTGGCGGTGATCAGCCCGGGCATCGCCCCGGGCAGCGTGCTGGGGCGGCTGGCGGCCGGCCTGGGCTGTCCGGTGATCAGCGAGCTGGAATTTGGCTTCCGCCACTGCGCCTGCCCGGTGCTGGCGATCAGCGGCACCAATGGCAAGACCACCACCACCGAGCTGCTGGAGCACTGCCTGCGGAGCGCGGGGAAGCGGGTGCTGGCCGCGGGCAACATCGGGGTGGCGCTGTGCGAGGCGGCCCGGCGGTCGCGCGAGCTGGACTGGCTGGCCGTCGAGGTCAGTTCGTTCCAGCTGGAAAGCGCCGACCGCTTCGCCCCGGCCGCCGCGGCGCTGCTCAACATCACGCCCGACCACTTGGACCGCTACGGCAGCATGTCGCGCTACGCCGCGGCCAAGGGGTTGCTGTTCCGCAACTTGCGCCGGGCTGACCGGGCCGTGCTGCGGCGCGACCTGCTGGACTGGCCGGAGATCCGCGCCGCCCTGCCGCGGGACGGCTCGCGCCCCGTCCTGTTCAGCGGGGACGACGCCGGGGAGGCGGACTGGTTCCTGCGCGCCGACGGCCAGCTGTGCCGCCGCCGGCCCGACGGCGGCGCGGTGCCGCTGCTGTCCCGGCGCGACTTGCAACTGAAAGGGGTGCACAACCTGGAAAACGTGCTGGCCGTTTGCGCGCTGTGCGAGCTGGCCGGGGTGCCCTTCGCGGCCATCCGGCCGGGACTCGAAAGCTTCCAGCCGAGCCCCCACCGCCTGCAATGGGTCGGCGTCGATGCCAATGGCATTGCCTACATCAACGACTCCAAGGCCACCAATCCCGACTCGCTCATCCGCGCGCTGGAAACGGTGCGCGGCGAAATCACCGGCCAGGTGCTGCTGGTGGCCGGCGGCTTGGACAAGAACATGGATTTTTCCAGTGTGCCGCCGCATTTGGCCCGGCATGTCCGCGGCGTCTGCCTGATCGGTTCCTGCCGGGAACGGTTGGCAAAAGAATGGAATGCCGTAGTATATTGCGAAGAATGTGAATCTTTGGCTGCCGCTGTGGATGCGGCGGCAGGGATGGCGCGGCCGGGGGACGCGGTGTTGTTGTCTCCGGCGTGTGCCAGTATGGATATGTTTGTGAATTATGCAGACCGGGGAAACCGGTTTTGCGAGCTGGTCAAAAGGAGATTGGAACCATGATGCGCGCGCTGCTGGTTTCCGAAAAGAACATTAAACGCCTGGTTTTTACCGGGGTGTCAGGGCTGGCCTTGCTGGCGGTTGCCGGCTGCTCGTCCACCAAGACCGAGGACACGGGGCTGCTGGGGCCGCGCCAAGTGGTGCCGCCGCCCTACAAGGAACCTGCCGCCGTGGCCGCCAGCACGGCGCCCGCCACGGAGCCGATCATTGTGCCCGAGGGCGCTGCCGAAACGGCCGCCGTCAAGGGCAAGGAAGGTTCCGCCAAGGCGTTCTCGCTGCCCCCCAAGGTGGAGAGCAAGCCCATCACCTACACCGTCAAGGCCGGTGACTCCCTGTCGAAGATCGCCTGGAAGTACGGCGTGAGCTATGCGGAACTCGCCGCCTTCAACAAGCTGGGCGAGAAGAAGGTGATCAAGCCCGGCCAGGCGCTGCACATTCCGCCCGGCGGCAAGCTGACCAACAAGCCGATGCCGAAGGCCAAGCATATGGCCGCTGCCACCCACCACAAGAAGGCTGCCGGCAAGCCGCATGGCAAACAGGCGGAAGGCAAGGGCGAAAGCGCCGCTCCGGCCACCGCTGGCGGCGAGGGCAAGTACACGGTGAAGTCCGGCGACTCGCTCGACAAGATCGCCAAGAAGCTTCATGTGAAGGCGGCGGATTTGCAGGCCGCCAATCCCGAGGCGAAGTCGGAGAAGCTGCAGATCGGCCAGAAGCTGAACATCCCCGGCAAGGCGGGTGAGGCGGCTGCGACCGCCGAGGCCGCCGCTCCGACCGCTCCGGCTGGCGAGGCTGCCGCCGTTCCGGCCGCTGCCGTCGTTCCGGCCGGCGAGGCCGCCGCCGCCCCGGGCGCCGCTCCGGCCGGCATCCCCGCCGCTCCGGTTGCTGCCCCCACCGGGACGGACGCCACCGCCGCGGCCCCGGCCGCTCCGGCCGCCGCCAACACCCTGGATCACACGGTGCTGACCGGCGAGACGCTGGAGAGCATCGCCGAGATGTACTCCACCACGGCTGACGCCATCGTCAAGATCAACCCGGCCATCAAGGGCAATGCCGACCTCAAGCCCAACATGACCATCCAGATCCCGCTCACCAAGTAAGCGGCGGCGGTAGAACCGCCCCGTTTCCCGAACGGCCGGCATGCTTCACCGCGTGCCGGCCGTCGGCGTTTTCAGGAAACGGATGATTTTCGCCACGCTCCGGTCTCCCGAGTCTCTCCAGTCCCGCGCCTCCTCATGCCAGGGGATTGCGGCAAAGAAGGGATGGTAGTTCGGGCACGGGCAAAGGCACGGACACGGAATGAATGATGACATCCCATGGGACGGCTATGACTCGGTTTCACGAATCACGTGTCACGAGTTACGCCTCACGCGTCACGGCTCACGCCTGGCGGCGCAGTTCGACAACGCTGGCCTGGAAGCGGCCGGGGAGGGTGGCGGTGACGCCGTCGCGCATCCATTCGGCCCCGGTCCGCACGGTGGCCTCGGGCGCGTCGATGGTGGAGGCCGCATAGGCGGCGGCCGGCTCCAAATCGCGGGGGAAGAAACGCCGGGTCTGGCACTGGTCGTCCAGCCGGTGGATGAACAGCAGGCTGGAAGCATCGGCGGGATCCTGGAACTGGAAGGCGGCCCAGCCGGTGCGGTCCTCCTTGGGGCGGGGCGGGGTCAGGAGATGGCAGACGGCGCGGGCGATCAAGTCACGGTGCGGCTTGAAGAACGCCACGTTGGCCGCCAGGCGCGCCCGCATCTCGGGGGCCAAGCCGGCGAGATCGCCGCTGAAGCCGAGCATGCCGCTCATGCAGACGCGGGCCGCAAAATTCACATTCACCTTTTCCGTGATTTCCCAGGTGGCCCAGTTGGCGGTGACGGCGGAGGCCGGCGGGTTGTCCGGGGAGTGGCCGTACTCGGGGAGGGTGGGGCCGACATTGCGCAGGGTGGTCCACTTGGTGATGCGGCCGGGCACGGCGCGTAGCATTTCGCCCTGATGGATGCGGATCACCTCCACCGGATTGACGGTGTCGCTGAGGAAGTGGCCGTCAAAATGCTGCAAGGATTTGGCGTCCAGGCGCATGGCGCCGCTTGAGCAGCCTTCAAAGAAGACCTGCGGATGACGGGCGCGGATAACGTCGAGCAATTCGTACCAGGCGCGGTAATAGTCGAGGAACTCAGCGCCCGAGGCGTCCTCGCCGAGATGGTGGTTGAAGTCGATCTTCATCCACACCAGGCCATAGTCGGCGACCAGCCGGCCGATCTCCGCCAGCACCCAGGCGCGGGCGGCGGGCAGCCGCAGGTCGGGGTAGAAGGCCTGCGGCCCGCGGATGAACCACTCCGGGTGTTCCAGCACCGCCGGCACGCCGGGACAGAGCCGTTCCGGTTCCATCCACAAACCGAACCCGAGGCCGGCGGCGCGCACCTCGTCGGCAAACTCGCGCATGCGGCCGGCAAAAGCGCCGGTGAGTTTTTCGCGCCAGTCGCCGGTTTGGCCGCCCCAGTCGCCCTCGCCCTGGCCGTACCAGCCGGCGTCGATGACCAGGACCTCGCAGCCGATTTCCTTGGCGGCGGCGAGCTGTTGGCGCAACCGCATGTCGTTCAGAACGTCAAAGAAGTCGAACCAGCTGTTGTAAACCACGGGGGCGTGCGGTTTGGCGGTGGCGAAACTGCGGTCCAGGAGGTACCGGTGCAGGCGCGGCGCCGCCAGTTCGGGGACGCCTTCCGGGACCGCCTGGACCAGGATCTCCGGCAGCCGCAGGGCGGCGCCGGGGGCGAGCTTGAGCTTGAGGTTCTCAATCCGCTGGCCGAGTTCGACCACGGCCGGCGGCAGCAGGTCGTTGCCGCAGTTGGCGGCGCGCACCCGGATCGTCCAGTTGCCCTCGGGCAGCAGATGGAAGGCCACGCCGGTGCGGCCGTCGCGTTCGCGCAGGCACAGGTAGGGGGTGCCGCCCTGGGTGCTGCGGCCCTGGCCGTTGCCGAACTCCAGGGTGCCGTGCGGCAGCGCCTGCCAGAGGCCCTGGTTCTCGTTGCACCAGCGGCTGCCCTGGCTGTAGAGCTCGTAATGGCCCGGGGCGAAGGTGAAGCGGGCCAGGCATTTGAACAGGGTGAGCGGGACGCTGCCGAGGTTGTGCAGGGCGTCCTGGCGGCTCCACAGGCCGGCGGCCGCATCCAGCGTCCAGCGGCTTTCCAGGCGCAGGATGCCGGGCACTTCCCAGGCCAGGCGCACGGCGTCGCTGCGGAATTCGGCGGCGGCCAGCGGCAGCGCATCGCCTTCGAACCGGCCGCGGTCGGTGTCCACCAGCGCCAGGCCGCGGGCATTGGCGAAGCCTTCCTCATGGCCGTTGGCGCCGCAGGCCAGTCCGAACAACTGCTTCAGCCAAGCATGCTGGTCGGCGTGGCCAAACTCGGTCGCGCCATCATGGAGGGAGGGAAAAAACGTCATGTTAACCTGCATTGCTGTTCAAAGTCAAAAAAATCCAAAGCTGGGGCAGGGGGGGGAGTTCCGGTCACGAGGGGCGGGCGATTGTTTCGTGGCAATAAAACGGACGGGCGGTACGCTCAAAACAGGTCAGGGCGCTGCGGAAATCCGCATTAAACTGCCACCAGGGCATGGATCTGACGCCTCGGAACGAAGACCTGGAACCGATTTGCGATCTTGGAGCTGTACCGTCCGTCCGCACCACCATCATACATCCCATTCGGCGTTTCGGCAAGTCCGGCCGCTCAGACGGCGATGACGCGGATGCGCGGATCGACCTGTTCCTTCAGAGTCCGCTCGACCATCAGCTTGAGGGTGGTGGCGGCACCGGCACAGCCGGCACAGGCACCCCGGAGCCGGCAATAGACCAGGGCGTCCTTGATGTCGACGATCTCCAGGTCGCCGCCGTCCTGTTTCAGCAGCGGGCGGACATGCTCATCGACGGCCTTCTCGACCTTTTTCCCGAGCTGCCAGGGCGACAGGGTGTCGTCGCCGGCGGCGGCCGTGGCGGCCTGGGGGGTGGCGGGCGCCTCGGGATTGGGCTTGAGGGTGGCCGGGCGGGGCCCCCAGGCCTCGTCGAGCAGGTCCTGCAGGCCGCCGGGGGCGTGGTGGCAGCTCATGCAGGCGCCGCCGGCCTTGATGGCGTTGGTGATGTCGGCGATGGTGTGCAGGTTGAGTTCACGGATCTTGGCCTTGAGGTACGGTTCGCTCACCGAGAAGCACTTGCAGACGATCCGGCCTTCATCCTCCCGGGGGCTGTGCAGGGGCACGCCGAGCTTGGCCAGGTCGACGCCGCGCTTCTGCGCCCAGTTGAACACCGCCGCCTCCAGCGCCTCGGCGCCCATCACCGAGCAGTGCACTTTCTGGTTGGGCAGGCCGTCCAGGTAGGTGACGATGTCCTGGTTGGTGACCTTCAGCGCCTGCAGCGGCGTGAAGTGGCCGTGCTCGATGATGGCGCACAGCGCCTCCGAGGCGGCGATGGCCGAGGTGCAGCCGAAGGTCAGGTAACGCGCCTCGGTGATGACGTCCAGGGTCGGGTCGGTCGGGTGACGCTTGACCCGGAAGCTGAAGCGCAGCGCGTCGCCGCAGACGATCGAGCCGTGCTCGCCGAAACCGTCCGGATCCTCAATCTCACCCAAATGCGTGCCGGGCTTGCCATGGACGGCGTCCATGAACAGTTGCCGGGTCTTTTCACTGTATTCCCAGGCCATAACTCACCTTAGCCTACATTAGTTATGAACATCGAGCAGAAAGAGGCACAAACAAACTGCGGGGGCATTTTATTCTATAATTTGAACAGAAGGACGCAAAGATAGCGAAGGCTGGATTGATGGTTGTGTGTGTTCTTTCCTTTGCGGTCTTCGCTACCTTCTGTTCAAATTATATTCGTTTGTTCCGTCAATGCCTTCCGGCGTGCCGTCTTACCGCAGGCCGACCGCCTGCTTCACCTTGGCCATGGTCGCGGTGGCGGCGGCGCGGGCGCGGGCGGCGCCGTCCCGGAGCACGCCCTCGACGAAGTCCGGGTTTTTCTCCAGCTCGTCGCGGCGGGCGCGGGCTTCCTTGAAATAGTCCCAGTAGCACTCGAACAGCGCCTGCTTGGCATGGCCGTACCCCATGCCGCCTTCCAGGTAGCGCTGGCGCAGCGCCGCCACTTCCTCCGGGGTCGCCATCAATTTGTACAGGGCGAACACGTTGCAGGTGTCCGGGTTCTTGGGGGCCTCCATCGGCGTCGAGTCGGTGACAATGCTCATGATCTTTTTCCGGGCCGCTTTTTCGGGGGCGAAAATTTCGACGGCATTCCCGTAGCTCTTGCTCATTTTCTGGCCGTCGAGGCCGGGCACCACCGCCACCTCGTCACGGATCATCGGGTCGGGCACGGTGAGCAGCTCGCCGTATTGATTGTTGAAGCGGATGGCGATATCGCGCGTCACTTCCACGTGCTGTTTCTGATCCTTGCCCACCGGCACGCCGTTGGCCTGGTAGATCAGGATGTCGGAGGCCATCAGCACCGGATAGGCGAACAGGCCGTGGTTGGGGGCCAGGCCGCGGGCGATCTTGTCCTTGTAGCTGTGGCAGCGTTCCAGCAGTCCCATGGGCGTGATGCAGCTCAGAATCCAGGTCAGTTCCGTCACTTCCGGCACGTCCGACTGGCGGAAGAACACCGTGCGCTGCGGATCCAGGCCGCAGGCCAGGAAATCCAGGGCCACGCCGCGCACCCGTTCGCGCAGTTGTTCCGGCTTGGGATTGCTGGTCAGGGAATGGTAGTCGGCAATGAAATAAAAGCACTCGCAGGGGTCTTGCAGCTCGAGTGCCGGCCGCATCATGCCGAAGTAATTGCCCAGGTGCAGCGTGCCGGAAGATTGCACTCCGGACAGAATGCGCCGTTTGGGGGTCGCGTTGCTCATGTCGTCCCGTTTTCCGTAAAAATGCCGGCCGCCGGGTCAGGATGGCGCGGTGCCGGTCAAAGCAGTTAATCTAGCCTGTCGTCGGCAAACCGGAAAGGCGGGGACTTGGGTTGCTATAGTACGCGTTTCCCAGGTTGCCGCTTTGGGCGGCCGCCGCCTGGATCTTCAACCGTCCCCCGCATTTTTATTTTCACCTCATGACCACTCCCACAGGCCACTGGCACGGCGACCGTTTTTATTTCGGGCTGCATTACGACTTGCACGCCGGCGAGAAGGACACCGACCTCGGCACCCGTTGCGGCGAGGCTGAACTGACCGGCGCGCTGAAGCTGATGGCGCCCGATTTTGTGCAGACCGACTGCAAGGGGCACCCGGGCCATACCAGCTGGTTCAGCCAAGTCCCCGCCGCCACCGTCTCCCCCGGCGTGGTCCGCGACGCCATGGAACAATGGCGCGCCGCCACGAAAAAACTGGGGATGCCCCTGCATTGTCACTACTCCGGCATCTGGGACACGGCCGCCGGCGCCAAACATCCGGCGTGGGCCACGGTGCCCGCGCCCGCCGCGCCGGACGCGACGGCCCCGGGCGGTCAGAACGCCGGCGCCCCCAAGGGCGAAAAAATGTGCCCGCGCGGCCCCTATCTCGAGCAGTTGCTGATCCCCCAGATGCTGGAACTCATCGACCGTTACGGGGTGGACGGCTTCTGGGTCGACGGCGACCTGTGGGCGGCCGAGCCCTGCTACTGCGAGGCTTGCCGGGCGGAGTTCGCCCGCCGCACCGGCCTTGCCCAGCCCCCGGCCGCCCCCGACGATCCCAACTGGCCGGCCTGGTGGAATTTCACCCGTGACAGCTTCAACGAATACGTCACCCGCTACTGCGAGGCGGTGCACCGCCACCGCCCCGGCGTGCTGGTCTGCTCCAACTGGCTGCAGACCTTCCGCGACCCCGGCCCGCCGGCGGTGCCCACCGACTGGATCAGCGGCGACAACTCCTGGGTCTGGGGCATGGACGGCTCCCGCTGCGAAGCCCGCTTCCTCTCCACCCGCGGCAAGCACTGGGACATCATGCTGTGGGCCTTCTACTGCTCGCACGGCATGGGCAAGCCCGATTCCCCCTGGACCGCCAAGCCGCCCCAGATGCTGATGCAGGAGGCCGCCATCCTGCTGGCGTTCGGCGGCGCCGTGCAGCTCTACGAACACCCGCAGCGCCTGCGCACCGGCCAGCTCATTCCCTGGCAGATGCGGCGGCTGGGGGAGGTTGGCGCCTTCATCAAGGCGCGCCGCGAGGTCTGCCAGAACACCGAGACCATTCCTCAGGTGGCGGTACTCCATTCGGAGGCGCACCTGCGCGCCACCCCGACCGGCAGCAACCTGATGTGGTCCACCGATGTGGCCCCCGTCCAGGGGGCGGTCTTCAGCCTGGCCGAAACCCATGCCGGCGTGGACATCCTGGACGAATGGGCGCTGCTCCGGCGCGCCGCCGAATTCCCCGTGGTGGTGGTGCCCGAACAGCACAACCTCTCCCCGGCCATGGCGGAGGCCCTGCGCGACTACGTGCGCCGCGGCGGCCGCCTGCTGGTCACCGGCGCCGCCAGCGCCGCGGCGTTCGGCGAGGAATTCCTCGGCATCCGCACCGAAAAGGTTGAGGAGCAGGCCTGCCATTACCTGCCGGCCGCCGATGGCGCCGTGCCGCTCCACAGCGCCCGCTGGGGGCTGCTCGCCTGCACCACTGCCCGGCCGCTGGGCGCCCTGCTGGAGACGGCGCTCACCGACGAGCAGCTCCTGCCCCACCCCCACGCCGTGCTGAACCGGGTCGGCGCCGGCGCCGTGCTCCACGTGCCGGCCGACCTGTTCCGCGACTTCCAGCACAACCGCTACCCGCTCACCCGCGCCTATGTCGGCGACTGCCTGCGGGCGCTGCTGCCGGAGGGCTTCCCGATCACCGTCACCGCCCCGGTCTGCCTGGAAGTGGTGTTGCGCCGGAAAGGCGGCCAGCGCCAGGTCCACCTGGTCAACCGCGCCTCCGGCATCCCCAACGTTCCGGACAGCGGCGCCATCGACGAGATCCCCGCCGTCGGCCCGGTCACCGTGGTCTTCCGCGGCGAGACCGCGGCGCCGCGCACCGTGCGCCTGGCCTTCTCGGAGCAGCCGCTGGAGGTCCGCCACGACCCGGCGGCGGCCACCCTTACCGTCCGCATCCCCACCGTCGCCATCCACGACACCTTGCTGGTGGAGTGAGCCAGGCAGAGAGGCTTATAGGCTGTAGGCTCGGAAAAATAGAGAGACACGTGCGGAAGTACGGCACATATAGGTTTCGAGGTTCAGGAAAACATTCAACGTCCAACGTCGAATAATCCACGTTGGATGTTGAACGTTGAATGTTCACAATTTTTCCTCCGTGTTTCCGTGCCTCTGTGAGAGAACGGGTTTTGCATAAGCGCGAGAACGGAAGGACTTGCTTATGAAGCGCTGGGCTTGGCTGGTGGCGGCACTGTATGCCGCCATGCTGATCGTGTTGACCGTCCCGGCGGTTTGGGGGGCGTTCTACCCCAGGGAGACGGCGGTTCAGGCCGCCCGGATTTTGGCGGCGGGCGGGTACTGGTGCTGGGTGGCCCTGATGATGGTGGGCGAACTGCTGCTGTTGCGGGTGCCCGTGCTGATAGCCGAAAAGCGGCTGAAGAGCCGGCGGCCACTGCTGGTGCCGGTCATCACCTCCGCCCTGCTGTTGGCCCTGCTGTTCGCGGCGGCCGGCCTGGCGGTGTGGTGCGGTCTGTGGGGAGACAAGGGCCCGGCGTTCCTGAAACAAACGCCGCTGCCGGACACCCTGGTCCTGTTCGATGTGATCGGACTCACCGTGGCCCTGTGGCTCGCGTGGGGGCTGCTGTTCTGGCGCTTTGCGAAGTCCGCCGGCACGCCTGAGGCGTTGCTGGCGCGGCTGACCCGGTGGCTGGTCGGCGGCAGCATAGTGGAATTTCTGGTGGCAGTGCCGTGCCATATCGCCACCCGGCAGCGCGAGGACTGCTGCGCCCCGGTGGGGACGTTCTTCGGCCTGGCCTTCGGCATCTCGGTCATGCTGATGGCGTTCGGTCCCGGCGTGTTCTTCCTCTTCGTCGCGCGCTGGCGCCGGCTCCACCCCACCGCCCGTGCGGAGTGATATCATGAAAACGCCCCTGATCTGAAATTGGTACGAAGCCCCCCTTGGGAGCGCCGAGCCCCAGCTCGGCGCCCAGAGTCTGGCATAACTCAACAGGTGTGGTTTTCCCGTCCCAGCGGGACGGGGCGGAAATAGGCAGGGGCTTCAGCCCCTGTTTTGCCCGCCCCCCATTTCGCGTGCCGTCAGGTACGCGGCGAATCGCGGCGTACCTACGGCACGCCATCGTTTCATT
>Ga0265297_10003621_pt1 | contig 27472 bp, 30 predicted proteins | sample Munlanlwell13791_FD_192502 | JGI IMG/M metagenome (GOLD analysis project Ga0265297, IMG submission 192502) | Leachate microbial communities from a municipal landfill in Southern Ontario, Canada - Leachate well 137-91 | ecosystem: Engineered > Solid waste > Landfill > Unclassified | place...
AAGTTTTTTTTCATTGACGCTCGCACCAGAATCATTCACTTGCTCAAGACTGAAAGCGTCAATCATTTCTTTTCGCGAAAAAATTTCTTTTTCTGTTTTCGGGTTCCAGCCTAAAAGCAACATGAAATTAATCAGTGCGTCAGGCAGAAAACCCTGCTCGATGTATTCCTCGGCGCTGACCGCACCTTTTCTTTTTGAAAGCTTTGCCCGATTTGCGTCTAGCAAAATTGGTAAGTGCGCCATTTGCGGAGGTTGCCAACCGAGTACTCCGTATAAATGTAAATGCTTCGGAACAGAAGGAAGCCACTCCTCTCCCCTAATGACATGCGAAATATTCATTTCATGATCATCAACGACGTTTGCCAAATGATATGTCGGAAAACCGTCAGATTTCACCAACACCTGATCATCGATAAGCTGATACGAAAATTCAACTTTTCCTCTCACAATGTCCTGCAAGACAGCTACCCCTGTGCGCGGCATTTTTAACCTCAAGACTTTTGGTATGTGCGCGGCAATATTTTTTTCTACCTCCTGTGGGGTGAGTTTCCTACATAAACCGTCATACTTAGTCGGGAGACCTTTTTTTTGCTGAATATGCCGAAGTGTATCAAGTCGCTCTTCTGTACAAAAACAATAATATGCATGCCCTTCATGAAGCAATTTTTCTGCAACCTTTGCGTATAGCGGCAGACGTTTTGACTGCTGATATGGACCGAACGAGCCAAATTCCTCAATTGATCCGTTGTTCTGCAGTACTGGACCCTCATCTGGCTCGAGTCCGAACAATTTCATTGTTCTAAGCAACTGTTCTATGGCTCCGTCAACTTTGCGTTTTTGATCAGTATCTTCTATTCGCAAAATAAAGTCACCATTGTTGTGACGTGCAAACAAAAAATTATACAAAGCTGTCCTCAATCCCCCTATATGGAGCGACCCTGTTGGAGATGGCGCGAAACGGACCCGAATTCGTGATATTTTGTTCATTGGCGTCTGTCAAAAAAAATTGCTTGTATGGGAAAAACAATAACAGCATTCACTATGCGTGTAAAGCGCTTTGGCTCCTGAAAAAGTCTCCACAGCCATTCGAGACCCAATCTCGAAAAAATACGTGGTGAGCGCTTAATATCACCTGACCAGACGTCAACTAAGCCGCCTACGCCTATCGCCGCTCGCAAAAAAGAATACCGCTCAAATAATTGTAAAAGAAATGATTCTTGTTTCTGGGCACCAAAGGCAACGAATAATACATTTGGTTTATGCAATACCATCCCTCTTGCGAAAGTCTGTTCGCCGTGAATGAATTTCCCGTCTTTATCCACAATACAATCTTCACCATTTAACACATCAACGAATTGAACGTCCGGATAGCGCGTATGTAGGGTTTGTACCGCACGTGTGCTCCTTCCCTTTTTTCCACCAATAAGACCAACAGAAAATTTGCGTTCGCGAGCTATGCGAATCAGTGCTTCGACTGCGTCGCTCCCAGTGATACGAGAAAGATGAACATGATACTTGCAATACATAGCAAGGCTAATCCCAAAACCATCCACCACACGAAAAGAACACGAACTAAGTGTACGGACGAAACGTGGATTTTTCTTTGCAAGTAAAAGAATTTCAGGATTCACAGTAGCGACAGAAACCTGCGTACCCTCCTGAAGTAAGCGCCCGCAGTCACTTTGAAATTCTTGTTTTGTCAGAGAAGAAAGTGGCACTGAAAATATTGAGACCATACGATATGTGAGGTTCATTATTACTTAGTACACAGTAAGTATACCGGTTCATCTTTTCCATTACCAGTGCCTCACTTCCCGTTGACCAAAATGTTTTTTTGTGCTATATTAAAATTTGTAGAACTATGAAAAACATGCGTATTTTTAGGTTAGTTCTCAAATCTTCTATTATAGCTGCTGCAGCTACATTTTTCGTTATACTCCCGCATGCCACACATGCGGCTTTTAATCCTAATTACATACTTTCTGATTTTGAATACTTTAACTACTCGTCCCTTTCCGTAAAAGGAATACAGCAATTTCTTAATAGCCAAAATGGCGCTTTAAAAAATTTATCATTTTCGACTCCAAACGGAACAAAAACTTCAGCTCAAATAATTTACGAAGCTTCGCAAACAAATAGATTAAGCCCAAAGGCTATTTTAGCAACGCTGCAAAAAGAGCAAAGCTTAATTACAAGTCCTTCTCGAGCAACGGACTACATCCTAAGCAAAGCCATGGGATATGGGTATGCGGACGGCACCACAGACCGAACTTGGAACACCTTTTATCTTCAAATCATGCAAGGTTCGAAACTACTCGGAGACGATCCTGTTGACGGGAGGACATCACGCTATAAAGTTGGTCAGACATATAACTTTGACGGCCAGAATGTCACCATTGGCAACGAATCAACGGGTTTACTTTATCAATACACGCCACATATCCACGGCAACGAATTGTTTAGCACCTATTGGAATAGATGGTTTCAAATAAAATATCCAGATGGCACGCTACTTCGTGCTGAAGGTGAACCTGGAGTTTGGCTTATTAACAACGGTAAACGATATGGATTTTTGAGTAGAATCGCGTTTTTAAGCCGTGGCTTCCAATTTAAAAACATCATTGTCTTACCGCTCGAACAAGTACTCGCGTACGAATGGGGTGGAGACGTCCAATTTCCAAACCTTTCTTTTGTGAAGGATAAAGCTGGACAACTGTACTTTTTGAACGGGTTAAACAAACAACCAGTCAGTGCTGCGGTCAAAAAAGATTTCATCGACAATGGGCTGCTGTACGAACAAGAAATAATTATTCCATCAGGTGTAAGGGAATACAACGCACTGAATTCACTTACAACCAGTGAAGCGCTTACGTCTCCATTAAAAGTAAAATATCCGACAGGCGTTCTCGTACAAGATATTTCAACAGGAGCGATTGGCTATGTAAAAAACGGTATTCTACATATATTGAACAGCAAAGAGGTATTACAAACTCAATTTCCAAATCAAACCTGGATACGGATAACCCACTCAGAATTTGCATCATTTCAAAGAGGGGCGCCAATTAAGCTTCGTGACGGAACTTTAGTACGGTCGCCAAAATACGGTGGTGGTGTATACATCATCTCAAACGGCAGCAAACGGCCAATTACTTCACGGGTGGTGTTTGACGGTCTTGGTTTCAAAATGGAAAACGTGATCAAGACCGACGATAAAACTATGGACTTACATCCAACAGGTGCCCCATTTGACGGTGCACATTAACAAACACATGCATGGCGCTAGTTTTCGCAAGCTTTACACCACATACACCACTTATTACCTCGAACATCGGAAAAGAACATAAAAGCATACTTCAGAAAACTGAAAGTTCTTTTCAATACTTACAAAATGAAATCTATGCTTCAAAACCGGATACCGTGATGATTATTTCTGCTCATGGCGATCTTTTACCAGAAGCATTCACGCTCAATTTGAACCCCAAATTTACTGTTACATTAAAAGAATTCGGAGATCTTATTACAAAAAAAACTTTTCATAGTGATGTTGGATTCACACACCATGTTAAAGAGGCACTTGAAACGAAAATCCCGATTACCATGACAAGCACTGAATCGGTTGATCACGGCGTTGGAGTGCCGCTTCTCAAATTACTTGAACCATTTGGGGCAACCCCACCAAAAATTGTTCCGGTTATGTATTCAATGTTAAATTTTGATGAGCATTATTCGTTTGGGGTCCACATGCAACAACACATACTAAACACGACAAAACGAATCGCGGTGGTTGCCTCTGGCGAACTTTCTCACAGGTTAACAAAAAAATCTCCAGCCGGATACTCTCCCCGCGGACTCGAGTTTGATGAGCAGATAAAAAATCTCATAAAATCAAAAAAAATGAATCTTCTCCCAAAACTCAATACATCTCTTGTCGAAGAAGCTGGCGAATGTGGGTTTAGATCATTGCTGATTTTGGCAGGCATTTTAAACAGCATCAACTACATCCCCGAGGTACTTTCGTATGAAGCACCTTTTGGTATTGGATATCTTGTAGCGAACTTCAAACTTTCTTAGTATATGAAATTTGCGCAAGTCGTTTTTCCCAAACGACTCCCCCGTTCAAACGATTTTTTTGATTACGGAGTTCCGATAGAGTTCGAAAAAAAAATTAAACCAGGGGTCACCGTCAATGTCCCTTTTAGAAAATCACTCAAAACAGGGATTGTGTTTTCGGTTTCAAACTACTCCTCAATTGCAACAAAAAAAATTAGGCTCATAACAGATATCGTTCCTCAAATGCGGCTCATAACAGATCATCAAATACAGATCGCGCGCTGGCTTCAGAAAGTGACTGGATCTTCTTTGGGTACTATTGTTCATACCATGTTGCCGAATAAACCAAAAAAACAATCATATACAGAATATGTATACGACACACCAGATTCTCTACCCACAACTTCAAACAGGCAAGAAAAGGGGTATATTTTTCATAGCGTTAGTGACCTGAACAATTTTGTTTATACCCACACCCCTAAAAATAAAACAACACTTATTATTGTTCCAGATCTGTCAAGCTCTCAATTTTTTTCTAAAATTCCATCCACATCTTCTGTCCTTATTTATGACAGCTCGCTTAGTTCAACAAAAAAATTCCTTACATGGAAACGCGTACAAGCGGGTGAAAAACACATAATAGTCGGAACAAGAAATGCGCTACTTTTGCCATTCAAAAAATTAGATACGATTATCATCGTTGATGAAGCAAATATTACCCACCAACGCATTGACCAACATCCGGATTCCGATACAAGAGATCTTGCGAAATATATTTCGAAAGAATACCAATGTAATCTTTTTTTCACGGGGACTTCGTTGACCGTTGAGACCTATGCATATCTTACAAGTATCTCATCTAAAATCATTATAAAAAAACGAAAATCATACCCACATATTCGTCTCATTGATTCGTCCCTTTTTGTCCAAAAAAAGCAGTCACCGATATTACCAAGCGATTTAATAGATTTTCTTAAAAAAAAGGGCGTCCACGCTTTTTTGTTGTATAACCGAAAAGGATTTTACCGACGCATTCACTGTACAGAATGTGGCTGGGAACCGCATTGCTTAAGCTGCCAATCAGCATTTATTTCAGAAAAAAACGATCTTGGTCATGTAGAATGCCGCGTGTGTGGAACAACATCAACTATTCCACCTACATGTCCACAATGCGCAAATCCAAAAATGTATTTTGCATACCCTGGAATCGAAGAAATTCATAGGCGTCTCTTACAATTTTTTCCATCATCTGAAGTATCACTTTTAACAAAAGAACAAAATGAAAGCACGTCTCTTCATCGCATTGTTTTAGGCACGCTATATGCACTCCCCTATATCGATTGGCAAACAATAAACTCAACTATTGTACTCGATACAGACATCTCGCTCGACTTTCCAGACTTCAGATCCTCTGAATGGTTGCTTCAGCGGCTCCAATATATATATGCGTTGATGCAAGACGAATCTTCATTTTTCATAGTTACACAACATCACGAACATCATACACTTAATGCGTTTACAAAACACATCCCTGAAGAGTGGTATGCACACGAACTTGCTGAAAGAAAAAAAATGAATTTTCCTCCATTTACTTTATTTATAAAGCTGACACGGATTGATACAGCAAAACAAACAGGAAACCGAATAGCACAAAATGCCATCACGCAGCTTCGTGAATTTTTTGAACGGCAAGCTCTTAAAGGGTCTGCGATTTCAATCGATCCCATCCCTGCTCGATCTCAGCGTGGATTCCATTATTCCATCCTTGTCCGTGTTCCTAAAAATTTCCAAATGCCATTTGAGGCTCTCTACAACTTGCTGGGATCTCAATGGAACATTAAGCCAAACCCACTTGACCTCTTTTCATAATCAACTTACACTGTGTACCTATGAGTAAGATTCTCTCTCTTAATGTATATCCAGATCCATTTTTGAGAAAAAAGGCCAAGCAAATCGATCCGGCATCAATTAATGAAATACAGGAATTTATTGATGATATGGTACGTACGATGCAGGAAAAAGAGAATTGCGTCGGACTCGCTGCTCCACAAGTCGGACAATCCATTCGCATAATTGTTATTGCGTATAAAGATGGTCCTTTTGTGCTTATCAACCCAGAGCTTTCTGGTTTTTCGTTTAGAAAAAACATAACCGAGGAAGGCTGTCTTTCAATACCAGGAATAAATGGGACAGTGGAAAGACATAACAAAGTCAAATTTCGAGGTTTGGATAGAAACGGCGCGACCCTTGAAGGAGTTGCCGAAGGTTTTTTTTCTCGAATCCTCCAACATGAAGTAGATCACCTAGACGGAATCCTTTTTATCGATAGAGCGAAAGAAATCACTCATGGCAAACTTAGAAAAGAATAAATACAACATAGCTTTTTTTGGTTCACCGGAAATTGCTACCCCACTTTTAAACTCATTGCACTCCTTTCCTGAATTCAACGTAAAGTTTGTTGTTACTCAACCAGATAAAAAGGGAAATAAAAACGTCATCACTCAATCTGCGGTCAAAACCGTAGCGCAAAAACTCAATATTCCCGTTTACCAATTCATTTCACTAAACGATCCAGCTTGCGAGAAACTCTGCCATGATGCACAACTGGATGTATGCGTACTTTTTGCTTTCGGATCAATCGTCCCCTCTTCTCTACTTGATATTCCTCACATGGGGTGGCTTAATGTACATCCGTCTCTTCTCCCTCGTTTCCGTGGAGCGTCACCAATACAATCCGCGATTCTTGCCGGAGATGCAAAGACCGGGATTTCACTTATTTTGATGGATGATGGGGTTGATACTGGGCCGATAATTCAGCAATGGAATGTACCAATCGATGCTCTAGAAACCGCACTTTCTTTGACAAAAAAAATTGCTCAATCCGCAGCTACCGTTATTACTCAATCCGCTTTTCATTATCTACAAAACGAAAAACAACCAACCGCGCAACCAGAAGAAGGACACACAATGACCCGCCGCCTTATCAAAGAGGATGGCAAAATTGACTGGAACCGTCCAGCACAGTATATCGAACGAATGGTTCGCGCATACACGCCATGGCCTGGAACTTACACGTTTTTGAAAAATGAGCGTCTAAAAATTTTACATGTTGACCCAACTTCAATCCGTTTAAACGAGCAACCGGGCGCAGTAACATATAACTCCAATGGACTTTTGGTGTCGTGTGGCGATAAGACGACTTTGTATATTACATCTCTTCAGAGAGCGGGGAAAAAACCTCAATCAGCCCATGAGTTTGCTCGAGGGTTCCCTGGTCTTACTAATCTAAAACTTGCCTAAGATTTCCTGACCTTTTTAGTTACGTCAAAACCGAGATATTTACCAAACATGAGACGTGTTTGGGCATCTGTTGAAGGTATCGAGCCAAAGACAATAAGTGAGACAATAATTAAAGGCCACTGAAAAAGCATATACAACATTTTTCGTTTCGGCACATGTGGTGGACGTGGCGGTAAAATCATTGTTCCAACAAACGCAGACACAATAATACCAACCGTAGAAACAGTCATAAGAATTTGAAGAATATGTGGCGCATTCAAAGCGACCGTCGTTTGGCGTTCCGACTCATCCAACAACCATAACGGAAGGCGACAGAAAATAAGCATCATTAGCGGAGCGGTGGCCCACGAATACACTCCTTCAAGTTGATTCCACATATACCTGAATTTTTTCGCGAACTGCATTTTTTTGTTTGGAAAAAAATTCCACACCATATAGGGAAAATTCTCAACACCGTAGGCCCAACGTCTTTGTTGAACATATTGACTTTTTATTGTTTCCCACAGAGTTTCTCCAACGACTACATCCATAGAAACAGGAATATACAATGGGACAACCTCATAGTCACCGTCGTAATACTGAAGACACTGAAGACATATACGAGAATCTTCGGTCACAATATCGCTTTGCCAAAAACCAACGTCAACAAGTGCCTGAAAAGGCATTGCATGTGATGAAAAGGTAAAAAGTCGTTCTGGACGAATCTGCTCCATCATCATCCAAAAGGTGGTACTGTATGATACGACCCGAGCGAACGACGGAGCCTCCCACACATTATTGTTAAACAGAGGGAGAGGCTGATAGCTGGCACGCTGACGTCGAGGGTGATGAAAATACACAGATGTTAAATATGAAAAGTAATGCTCATGCACTTGTGTATCGGCATCAAAATTAGAAACAAGAACATCGGAATACGGAATATGTCTCTCGTCAATAAATTTTTTTAATTCTTTTCCAGCGTAGGCGGTGTTAGAGCCTTTACCTGGTATCTCCCCAGGAACTCCTTTAGGATGCAAGGTTATCAAAAAAGCAAAAAATGATTTTTCAAAATCCTCTTTCAAGTGTTGAGCAATATTCAAAAAGTTTTCCTTATCCCCTTCTTCTCCAGCCATGATTACAATAAAACGTTCATTCATACTTGGATACTGAGAACGCTTTAATGCCAATAAAGACGTGCGTAAAACTTCATACGGTTCTTTGTATGTCGGAAGAAAAACGGCATGATATAAATGATCAACCCCGGGAAGATTTTCGATTTTTTCTTTCCAATTTACTTTTGCCGCCTGTCGAAATCTATAAAAACCAAGAAATAAAAAAATTTGCATGTAAAAAAGGCGCACAAGCCAATAAAAAACGTAAATAATAATAAAAACAATAACCCAGATTGGCTTGATAAAGGAAAAAACGAAAGTAAACAAAAACGTCGCCCACACAAATATCCCTGGAAGAATTTCAAGCAGGCGGTATTTTGAATACTCACTCATAACGTCAAACAGCAAGGCACTGTGCTAATTATATATATATCCGTCGTACAGAATTCCAGACCGACCATCAGGATTTACAATCTTCACATTTACCTCTCCTTCGCCCTGTGGCGTCGTCACCGTTAATGTTTTCCCGTCAGTAAGGGTCACCGCAGACGCTTCATTATCCCCAAAAAAAACTTTCAACCCTTCGATAAATCCGGATCCTTGCAGAGTAACTTTTTCCCCTCCCGCCACAGCACCGCTTGATGGATCAACTCCGAACACGAAAATATATTCTTCAGATTGAGGGATTCCTGAAAGATTCGCGTTTGATGGTACATTCGTAGAATTAACCGTTGCGTTATTATTTGTCGAAAAACCGGATTGAATAATGTACCATACGACACCCGCAAGAATAATAACGACACCCGCAAGAATGAGAATTAGTTTCTTTTTATTCATAAGCGTTACCTTAGCAAATTAATGAAGTAAGCGATCTATGTATTGGACTATTTCGGAAATGGGAGACGAAAATTTGTGAAAAAACTTTTTAGGTTTTAACTTCAAGGCTTTTTCTTGTATGTGACCATTCTGACTTGAAACAAAAATGAATGGGGTACCCGAGAGTTCTTTATCTTGTGTGTACGCCTCTGCGGCAGCAATCCCGGTCATCCCCGGCATAAAAATATCGAAGGAAATCAAATCTGGATTGAGTTGTCTTATCTGTTCAGTGGTCACCTCTTGAGGTGATGTGAAAACTACAACTTCAAAACCGTGCGACTCAAGTGCCGATACATATGAGGACCGAAAAGATAAATCATCCTCAAAAACCAAAATTTTTTTTCTACCGTTAGCCACTTCGTGGTTCATGTATTGAAGTATAACACAGGAGCAGGCCCGCTAAAAGAAAGTAAACAGCACCTGCACTTATCCACACCCAAAGCAAAACCTTTGCAAATAGGCCTAAAATAGGCTATACTCGTTTTAGGACTTATAAATTAACGAAGCTACCATGGCAAAAGGCATGAGTAAATCCCAGCTTCTCGCATACATGTCAGAGAAATCTGGGCACACAAAAAAAGAGGTTCAAGCTATGCTTGATCTCTTAGCAACCACGGCCTATGCTGAGTCAAAAAAGAATGGTGAATTCACTGTTCCAGGACTCGGTAAACTGGTGAAAAAGCATCGCGCTGCGCGAAAAGGAAGAAACCCAGCGACAGGTGCAGAAATTGATATCCCAGCGAAGACGGTTGTTAAATTCCGTGTCGCGAAGGCTGCAAAGGATGCAATCCTTTAATGAGTCTTTTCGAACTTCAAAAAAACCGAGGAACAGATCCTCGGTTTTTGGTTTGCTCTCATAGCAAACATAGGTAAAATGTGATAGTCTAACGCTATGGCACAAACATTTGTTGATGTCAGTCTCGTCATAGTACTTGCTGCAGCGCTTGGACTCCTAGCCCATGTTTTAAAACAACCAACGATTCTCGCATACTTAGCCACGGGTATTATCGTGTCACTATTTGGCGTACTTAACCTTGACTCTCGGGGGGTCTTAGACATTATGGCAACATTCGGTATTACGTTCTTGCTATTTTTGGTTGGACTTGAAATGCGATTCGCTGACTTACGAAGCGTCGGTAAAGCCATTGTACTTACCGGACTTGGACAAATTTTCTTTACTGCACTGATTGGGTATGGCATTGTGCGGCTCCTTGGCTACTCCTCCACAGAAAGCCTGTTTATCTCACTCGCGCTTACTTTTTCCAGCACTATCATTGTTATAAAACTCCTTTCAGAAAAACGTGATATGCAAAGTCTATACGGGAGAATAGTTGTTGGATTTTTGATGCTTCAAGACCTCGTCGCAATGATTATGCTTATTGTCCTTTCGGCTTTTCAACAATCGCCAGACTCCCCTATCAGTTTTATATCTATCTTAATTATCGCCGCAAAAATTATTTTTCTTTTTGGTGGAACGCTGTGGATTTCCAGAAAAATCATTCCCTCATACGTTGGACGTATCGCGCGTAACCAAGAACTGTTATTTATTGCAAGCGTCGCATGGGCTTTTGGTGTCGCCCTATTGGTCTCAAGCCCTCTGATTGGCTTTTCGATAGAAATTGGCGGATTACTTGCCGGATTAGCTCTTGCTCAATCAGCTGAACAATTTCAAATTAATGCCCGCATTAGGCCTTTGCGTGATTTTTTTATCGTTATTTTTTTTATCGTTCTTGGTTCATCGCTTGCCATCAGTAACGTACAAGAGCTCATTATTCCAGCAATTGTCTTGAGTGTATTCGTGCTAATTGGGAATCCACTAATAGTTCTTATTATTATGGGACTTCTTGGATATCGAAGACGGACAAGTTTTTTCGCAAGTGTCACCGTTGCACAAATCTCAGAATTTAGTTTTATTTTGATGACCGCCGCCTTTGCACTTGGATACATCACACATAACGCAGTTGCTCTTGTAACAATCGTTGGCGTAGTCACAATTATGATATCAACTTACTTTATTACGAGAAGCGAAATTTTGTACCGCTACCTCCATCCTTTTTTAAAAATTTTTGAAAAAAAGAATCATATCGAAAAAATTGATCATCACGAAAAAATTAAAAAACATATTATTCTCATAGGCGCGCATCGACTTGGACAGTACCTTCTAAAAAGTCTAGATCCGAGCTCTGTCATCGTTGTGGAATTCGATCCTGCAATTGCGAAAGAACTTAAAGAAAAAAGGTACAACGTCACGTTTGGTGACATTTCGGACCCAGAAATTCAAGATGCTGTTCATTTTAGTGATGCTGCAGTAATTCTTTCTACCATTCCTAATCTTGAAGATAACTTGAGCATTTTAAGATACACGCATAACCTAAAAAGACGTCCATCCCTCATTGTAAACGCTCAACAAGAATGGGAGGCGCGCGAGTATTATAAAGAAGGGGCAGACTACGTTTTGTATCCCCATTTTGTTGGGGCACAGCACTTGGCGCAACTTTTTAGGCAAGGTGTCTGGGACAAACAAGCCGCAGCAAAACTAAAAAAACTTGATCAAAAAATTCTTCAAACCGTTTAAAGATATTTAAGCAGCAATTGAGGCTCAAAAACAGGCCAATCGTGGTTTCCTGATACCGTATGGATGGTAGCACCGGGCGCAACTTTTTTAATTCCATAAGCAATTGAAATGGGTGTAAATATATCTTCTTCACCCCATACTATTGTCACCGGCAGTTTAAATGATTTTATTTCCTCCCGGATATCAACCTGACGGGCAAATTTTGATAGGTACCAAAAGTCCTTCGTACGGAATACGGCATTTTTTATAAACTCCTGATCGATATATTTCGCAACAGTAGCTACTCCATACCGTTTATAAGTTTGTACTCTTTTTCGAAGCCAGGCCGAAATCCATTCTTTTGAATGACGATTTTCTGAAACACCTACGGTATCTAGTAAAATCAATTTCTGTATTTCTTTTTCTCGCGCTGATGTGAGCAAAACGGCCATGATGCCGCCCAAGGAATGACCAACAACAATTGGTTTCTTCACGTTCACTTTATCCATCCACTCCGAAAGAACTTCTTGAAAATCCTCTGGTGAGGGATTTTTCTTCCACTTAAATGAAGGGTCTGAACCAGGAATGGTTGGGATAAGTATCCGATATCTTTGAGAAAGTACTCGCAAAATTCTCAAACACGTAAATGCGCTGACGCTCCATCCATGCAAAAAAATAACCGGAATGCCACTCCCCGCTTCAAGCGTATGAATGGATCCGTATTGTGTTAATATGGTATACTCTCGTAAAGACTCCATAAACTTTTTATATGAAAATTCACATATTAGGATCGGGCTCCTACCCTCTTCGATTTACAGATGGGCGATCACTTTCGCTTTTACTCCCAGAACATGGAGTAGCCATTGATGCGGGTTTAGGTCTTACTGCTCTACCGGAAGACTATCGAACCGAAACCCTTCATATCATTCTTTCCCACTTCCACCATGATCATATCTTAGGTCTTGCCTTTTTGGCAAATTTTCTTGAACGAGGACAATGCCGCTCAATTGTTATTCATGGAGATGAACGTATTAAACAACTTATGACTTTTTTCCAGGAACCATTCAATCCAGACTATACCTCAAAGCTCATGCCGATAACAATGGAATATATCCCTGAATCGTGCGATATCGCGGAACTCCACATAGAACGTCGGCCTATGCCTCATGCTTCTGGAAAATCCAATTATTTTACCTTCACATCAAACCAAGCGCGCTTTGGATTTGGTACCGACACGACGGCAAACACAAAAAATGCCGATTTCTTTAAAGGGACAAAATTACTTCTCCATGAATGTTTTTTCGACAACGCACATAAAGAGCAAGCGATCCAAGAAGGCCATTCTTATCCAGAAGTAGTTGCAGCACTTGCAAAAGCTGCCAATATCGAGAAACTGCTTATTATCCACACGGATCCTCGATACCCAAAAATCAGCGATGAAATACAAAATGAATTCCCATCAAGTACATTAGCCGTTGACGATCAGATTGTCACAGTTTAGTAAGTCCTCGAAATAATAAAATCTGCTAAAACAGATAATGAGCACTAAGTTCCTTTGGGAGTTGTTTCATATTACGCAGCGCTGTATGCGCCTGTGTAATATACTCCGCAGCCTTTTTTTTAGCATACACATCTGATTTTGTACTTCGTAAAATCTGACGTGCTTCTCCAATATCCTTTGCTGGAGCTTTCTGATTCCCCAAAATGGAGAGTAAACGGTCTTTCGTCGCTCCAGAGGCATTCATGAGTGAATGGACTACCATAAGCGTCGGCTTGCCCTGCCTGATATCAGAATCAGTCGGTTTTCCCATCGCCCGTTCGTCACCAAATGTACCCAACATATCGTCATGAAGCTGAAACGCGATCCCTAATGGTTCACTAAATTGCTTGAAAGCAACTTGGGAAAATTTTTCAGTCTGTCCTGCAAGAAGCATCCCAAACTGAAGAGGCTGTTCAATCGAATATCTCCCTGATTTTTTAGACATAAGGGTTAGCACGTGTTGTTCTGTCACGCCTCGAAGCTGAGAAGTCACTTGGACATCTTCGTATTCTCCTAGTACCAATTGTTGTTGAATGGTATAAAAAAGTTTTTGAGCACTCACCACACGATCTTTTGGAAACGACATATGAGTAACAATTTCGTTTGCATAGCTAAACAAAAGATCCCCAATCAACACCGCGAGCGACTCACCTGCATGTTTAGGATCTCCGTGAAGCGCTTGTTTTTCGTGTTGACGCGCGAGCAACACATGCAACGTCTCATATCCTCTTCGAGTTTCTGATTGATCAATTATATCATCGTGCACGAGAGCAAATACGTGAAGTAATTCAAGTGACATACCAGCATAAAGAATAGCTTGAATATCTTCACCTCCATAAGCTGTATATGCAAGCATGCACAAATAAGGGCGAATTCGTTTGCCACCTTCTATCCACATATTACGTGACGATTCGAGCGTAGAACGCAAGTGCGGACTCTCAAGCGCAATCTCTTGTAATTTAGAATCAAAAAACTGAGAAAATGTCGAGTCAAATTTATCTTTAAACTCACCTAGGGTCATCATAGGTATAGGTCTAAATATTTTTTTATTCCAAACAGTAATAACTGCGTGAATTCATTATAAGATGCGTATATATATCATCTCATACCTGCGGGTTTAAAATCAAGTTAGGTGCACATCTATTTTTCAGACGAATTTTTAATTGTTTGAATAAAAAAATCAAGATTAGCCGAATTTATTTTAGTAAACGCGCCAACACGTGTTCGTTCAAGTTTTTCGACATATCCCCCACAGCCGAGTGCCTCACCCAGAGCATGAGCGATTGATCGGACATACACACCCGAACCAGTGACAACACGAAAACGAAGGTGAGGCCAAAGGTAGCGTATGAGCTCAATTTCAAAAATTTGGGATTTTCTTTTATCTAACTTAACCGGCTTTCCTTTTCTGGCAATTGCGTACGCTCGTTTTCCCTGAATTTTTATTGCGCTAAATGCAGGAGGACGCAAATATATCTCCCCTTTAAAAGACAGTAAGCACTTCGACACTTTACTGATTGAGGGAATTTTTTCAACCTTCATGATATTTTTTTCTCCTTCTGAATCATCGGTCGAGGAAAACGCACCAAAAGTAACATCCGCAAAATATTCCTTATCCTTCAAAATTAACTGTGTCAGCTGTTTCGTGTATTGCCTTCCAATAGCGACAACAAGCACTCCTTCTGCTCGAGGATCTAAAGTGCCTGCATGTCCGATTCGTTGGATGTGCGTTGCTTGCCGAAGCTTATGTATCACATCATGCGATGTCATGCCCACCGGTTTATATATCGCATATATCCCTTCCATAAGGGCATGGCACCATAAAAAACAAAATTTGACAAGCAAAACAATGAGCTTTATGATTGAACTACTACTAAATAAGTATTATTTTACCATTATGCCTTACACAACACCAAAATTACCTTATTCCTATGAAGCGCTTGAACCATACATAGACAAAGAGACCATGATGATCCATCACGATAAACATCATGCAACGTATACATTAAAATTAAATGCGGCAATCGAAAAATATCCAGAACTTTCACAAAAAACCCCCGAGGATCTCTTAAAAAAACTTTCGGATATCCCGGAAGAAATTCGTACGGCTATAAAAAACCATGGGGGCGGACACGTAAATCATTCTCTATTCTGGGAGATCATGACTCCTCAAGCCAAACCAAAACCAGACGGTAAACTATTAGAAGCCATTGAACAATCCTTTGGTTCATTTAAAGATTTTCAAAAGAAGTTTGAAGAGGCTGCAACGCTACAGTTTGGATCGGGCTGGGCTTGGCTAGTAAAAAAATCAGAAAATCTGTTTGTCGAAAAAACCTCTAACCAGGATTCGCCTTTATCTGAAGGAAAAACCCCACTTCTGTGTCTTGACGTTTGGGAACATGCATACTACCTGAAATACAAAAACCTCCGCATAGATTATATTAAAGCATTTTGGAATGTAGTTAATTGGAAGGTTGTCGCACAGAGATATTTCGAAAACTAATCTCTATTTTTTCTTGTAGGACGCATGTAATGCTATTGCGGTTGCAACACCCACATTAAGCGATTCAATTTTTTGTGTATCTGACTGAATTGTCAGTTTTGTTGTAATCAATGGCTTTATTCTATTATCAATCCCATGAGCCTCGCTGCCCACAACCAAGCAGAAAAGTTTAGGCCACGTAAAAGATTCCAGTGGAACGCCCGTATGTGCTTCTAATGAAATAAGAGGCATGCGCTTTTTTATTGAGTCAAAAAATGACATCGTCTTCCTGGCCACATGGAGCGAAAAAAGCGACTCCTTTGCGGCGCTCACTGCTTTTGGATTATACGGATCAGCTGAAAATTCGTCGGTAATAATCGTCGCAATTCCAAAAGCTGCCGAACTTCTCATAATCGCACCTACGTTAGTGGGATCAGCGACGCCATTTAAAAAAACAATTGGCTGTGTATCATCCACGATGTCGTCTTGTTTATTGTAAATTGCGATAATTCCTTGAGGCTGCTCTAACGTTGCTAAACCTTCTAATGCACGGTCCTCAAGCTCATAAACACTGGAACTCATTTTTTGCTGTACTAAGATGACAAGATCCTCATAATTTTTTTTAAAGCTCTTAGAAATAAAAACTTCACGAGGAATCGAACCAAGTGTTAAAGCGTCACGAACTATAAGTGGATTTTCAACAATAAATTCAGAAAATTCGTCACGATACTTTTTCTTATGCAATTTTCGAAAATGTGTCAGGCGTGATGGGCCAGGAGAAAAAGTCATATGTTACTTTGTTATTACCGATAATGCGCTTTTTAAAATCTTTACTAATAAAGCTTTCTTTGCTTGTAAAACTTCGCCGTCAATTTGACCAACCGATGCCGGAGTAATACTGATCTCAACCTTCTTAGCTGTATATGTTTCAACTTCTGGCAAATGTACATGAGTACCCCGCATAAACTGGGGAAGTTTTCGCAAAGCGTAAAATTTTCCGGTTTTCTTCACTACGCAGATGGTCAGTACGCCGTCATCCATTTTTGCGGAAGGTGCAACTTTGAATCCGCCACCGTATGTTGTTCCGTTACACACTGCGATTAATAATATCTTAGAGATAATCGTGTGTGAACCATCGAAAATTATTTGGGCGCTTTTGAATTGATACATCGGCAGAATTCGAAAAACTGACAACAAATATGCCGGAAATCCACTAATGAATTTTGTGTACTCGCGAAAATGTGCCGCAACTTCACCATCAAAACCAAGACTGCAGCCGTTAATCATATATCGTGCATTGTCCACTTGGCACACGTCAATACGTTTTGTTTTACCTTGTGCAATGAGTTCCAAATTTTTGTATACACTCCTCCCATAACCCATCTGGCGTGCGAAATCATTCCCAGATCCTATGGGTAACACCCCTAACACTGCTAAGCTGCCAAACATCCCATTGACTACTTCATTCACTGTCCCGTCGCCTCCGACGGCAATAATCACTGAATGTTGTTTAGAAAACTCGCGTGCCAAATCAGTCGCATGTTGTTGTCTTTTTGTAACCGCTATTGCGTATGAAATTTCACGGGACTTGCAAAAATTCTCAATATCCCGTATTGACGACAAATGCCTCCCCTTTCCTGCCATTGGGTTAACGATAAATGCATATGAATCGGACATATGCTTCATTGTATGCTTCGCATCACCCAGATGCAAGATATGTCAAAAACTAATATCACATCGCAAGCCTTCCTGGTGAGCGCGATTAAGCAAGCCAGCGTATATGACAACCTCTTTGGTCCATTCCGGCTTTTCGTAAAGGCTGGTCACCTCGACGATTATCTCAGTGCCGAGGCCGTACTGCATCATGTCAGCCGGGAAAAGACAGGTAATGTCCTTCTTAGATGTTACTCCGAGAACAGGGACATTTTTGACCGCACGAACGAGCTCCTGATGGAGCATGTTCAATCTTGACTTTCCAATATCGGGAAGACACCACTTGTTGACGGGCATGAAACCCTCCTTCTTTCTAAGCGTTACATTGGTATTTACGATTTCTCAAGGTACGACAAACATGTGACTCTATCACTAATGGAGCCATTTGTCATGCTTGAGGAGGGAGAAAAAATTGTCCGGGTTTGTAGCTATTATTCATCAAAAATGGCGTCTGCAACTTCAACGCCTGAAATTTGTTGTTGGGAGCTACCCGCCGCGCGTATCACATCAGTCATCGCTTCAACTTGTTGCTTGCTCAACACTTCGTGTACGCTCGCCTCATAAGCATCGCTGATAAGTTGTGCAAAATATCCGGGTTCGACTGCGAAGTCCTCGCGAATCCGTTGTTTTGCCTCCTCAACTGCATTAATAATAGCATTGCGTTTTGTTAAAAGTTCATTTTCGCTATCATGCGATTCGTTAAACGATTCAGGATTGCTTGGCATAGAGATGAATAATTAGGGAATCTTAAACGGTTTAATGTTGCGCCGCCCCATATCTTGTTCATTCAAATAGCCTTGAAAAAAACGTCGCAGGTAATGACCTTCGGGTAATTTACGAAGCAAACTTGGCAATCGATCTAAAAATCCTGGGTCATTGCTGGGAATAAATTTCTCAAGCGGGGCTGTAAATGATCCTTCAACGTAAGAGTGCTTTTTCAAGGCTAAAGCTCGTTCGAGAATTTCGTACTCTTGAGGATATATTGGCTCCCCCCCTTCCTTGTCATCAAGCTCTGCGAACCCACGTCGCAGGTAATGACCTTCGGGTAATTTACGAAGCAAACTTGGCAATCGATCAAAAAAATCTTCAAAATCAGAGTCACGATAAAATTCTTTAAGCGCAGTTAGAGCAGACATTTTGGGATTTTCCTCCATACATTCAAAAGCTCTTTCGAGATATTCATACTCTACCGGATACAGTGGATCTACTTCCGGTTCAGTTTCGGAGCTATGTAAACCATTGTCGTCCCCGGGTTTGCTTTCTAGCCCATCTTTTTCTTCAGGAAACTTAAACTTCTCAGCCCCCTCCAGTTTATCCTCATCCTCTGTCCCCATATTATTAAGCTTAGTGTGCTCTTACGGTTATTCTAGTATTAATCCTCTAACCAGTCAAGCACTCCAAAACTGGATTCCCCATATACGCTTATGCTCCGGGACAAGCCAAACCAGTGTCCTATTTCACCCCGCCAAACAAAAACCACTCTCCAAAACTCCGGACCTGTACGCCCAAAAGGCGGATCTGCCCTTTGGGTAGAGATTCCGGCACAGGAGCCTTGGGTTGACCGGCGGTTTCACCGCATCGTTCAACCCTTCTCATCCAGACGCAAAATAGACAGCTGTTTTGCTGTCCCTACGCCAAGTGCTTACACTTGGCTCCGGGACGCGGGATTCGAGTCCGTCCCAGCACAAATCTGCCACTAACAGTTTTGTGGCGTTCGCTTCCTCATTTTATTCGTCGCTCACTCCTGGACTTCGAATCCTTGTTGTCCCTCCGTTCGGCCCTAAAGGGCCTCACTCCGGGACCTGGATTCGAACCAGGATAGCGGGCTTCAAAGGCCCGAGTCCTACCATTAGACGATCCCGGAATATAATTTAGCTATCTTCTTACGTCCCGTTGAACTTTTAAAGTATTTTTCTCGAACTCTTGCTTCTTGTCTATCTTTGTAAGATTCTGTGCTTATGAGTACCCAGGGTTTATACTTTTTAGAATACCCACTACGACCCGCATTGTGCTCTTTGAGGCGTTTTTCAACGTCAGATGAAATTCCGATGTATGTGCGGCCAGTAGCAGGGCTATACAGAATATAGCAGTAATACTTCATAAACCTACCATTAGACCCGCCTAGACTCGACGTCTAGTCGAGGCGGGCGATCCCGGAATATTACAAAACACTATCGTATTCCGTTCAAACTTTCAAGTACCGTGATATTGCAAAGCTCGCTGAAGCCATGTTGAGTACAGCGGCACCAATAAATTGATAGATAATAAGCGATAATAAATGTGCCTCAAAAAATTGTGAAATGTCAATATTGTAACTTGCAAAAAAAGTATCATTCAAATGTGGAGCAAGAAAACCCAAAACCGGAGCAAGAATCGCGATAGTAATAACAGTGGCAAAAAACGCGTACAACATACCCTCAATCAAAAATGGAGTTCTGATAAACCAGTTCGAGGCGCCAACGAGCTTCATAATTCCAATTTCTTCTTTATGTGTATAAATGGCAATACGGATTGTATTAAACACCACAAGAAATGAAATCACAATAAATATTATAGTCACACCAAGAGCAATTTTTTGTATTTGATTACTCAAACTAGAAAGCCGTTCAATAACAATTTGCGCCTGTTCCACCTCGGTGGTATCTGTTGAGACTATTTTTTGATTTTCGTCCTGATTCAAATAGGACAAAATCGAAGGGAAAGACTCAATTTCGTTCGAACTAATAATTATGCGAGCCGGAAGTGGATTTTCTTCTAAAAGACCTAGCGTCTCTTGAATGTCGGCATCATCTTTATGTTGAATCCGAAATTCCTCCAGCGCTTCATCAGAAGAAACATACGTTGCACTCTTGACTTCAGGAAGGTTCTGCAAACGATCCACGAGAGACTTTGCCTGATCTTCTGTGGAATCAGGCAACACTGCGATGCTTATATCAACCTTTTGTTTCACCGATGTTAATAGCTGCTCACTGACGCTATTTAAGCTAATAACAATACTGACAGAAAAAAGTGCTAGCACTAAAATAGTCACAGTCATAATCGTCAACCAAATATTTCGGTAGACGTTTTGTAAAGCGAACTTGATTGTTCTAAAAATGTGAAACATATGTTAAAGGATATATTTCCCGGTTTTTTGGTCAGAAATAATCTGACCATCTTGGATAGTGATAACTCTGCGCCGAAGCTTATTTACAATTTCTCTGTTATGCGTCACAAGCACGACAGTGGTTCCTAAATCGTTGATTTTTCTCAATAGTGCAATAATTTCTTCTGCATTTATCGAATCAAGATTCCCCGTTGGTTCGTCAGCGAGTAAAATTTTTGGACGATGAACAAGCGACCGAGCAATAACCGCGCGTTGCTGTTCACCGCCAGACACCTCATTTGGAAAACGATCTTGTTTATTTTCTAATCCAACGATCTTTAATACTTGTGGAACGATTTTTTTGATAACATTTTTTGGCTCCCCTGCTACCTCCAAAGCAAAAGCTACGTTTTCAGACAACGTCTTTTTTGGAAGAAGTTTGAAGTCTTGAAAGACTACGCCAATTTGACGACGTAGAAGAGGTACGTCAGCATTTTTAATAAAAGTAATATTCCATCCGCCAATAATAATTTCACCTTCAGATGGTTTCTCCTCTGCGATGATAAGACGCGCAATGGTTGTTTTTCCTGTTCCTGACTGACCGACGATAGACACGAATTCACCTGCCTCAATCGACATGGTAATATCAGACAGTGCCTTTACTCCGTTTCTGTAAAATTTATCTACACCTTTAAATTCAATCATGATGCTGTGTTAGAGATATGGCTTGAAACCTGCCCACAAAGCTTTATCCATGTCCTGATACCGGATTGAATCTGACGGACTTCCTAAAGTGACACCAAGAATATGTTTACCTGTTGTTGCTCCAGTCACCTGTGCTACTAAATTATAAAGCGCTTCATCGGTATACCCTGTTTTGGTCCCCGTAAGATTTTTCCATCCGGAGCCAATCATATTATTTTCATTTGTTATCGTGTGCGGTTCGTTTCTCCCGGCAGTCCGGAAAAAATATGTTTTCATTGTCGTGGCTTCGCGTATTGTATCTTTTGTGAAGGCAAGTTGCGCCAGTCGTGCGTAATCGGATGCGGATCCGATGTTCTTCATATCCAGACCTGTGGGTTCATAGAACGATAGTGTCGAAAGTCCAAGAGACTTTGCCTTTACATTCATCTCGTTGCGGAACTGCTCAACCGAGAGACCAGTACTTTTTCGAAGCATTTTCGCCGCGTTGTTCGCGCTGCCAACAAGCATAGTGTACCATAAATCACGGACATTGACTTTATCACCGTAATCAATAAACAGCTTTGCTCCTTCAGCATTATCGTCTGGTTCATACGTAACGAGCTTGCTCCAGTCTGGATTATGATCAAGTACAACAAGCGCAGTCATTAATTTAGTGAGGCTTGCAAGCGGATACTTTTGGTCACCATTTTTTGCGCTGATAATTTCACCGGTATCTGCATTCATTGCGACATAGGCGCGTGCACGAATCGACGAATCGACGACTTTATTCCCGACAAGCGTTTGAGCTTTTGTGGTTGTCGGTGACGCCTTCTCTTTCGTGACTGATTCTCCCAACACTTGCCCCGTCATAAGCGCGTCAACAGCCCAAACGCCAACACGCGCAACGCCTTGACCCGGATTTGCAATACGACTAAACGCATCGCGGCTTAAGTCGACCACACGTCCACTGACATATGGTCCGCGGGAAACAACGGTAACAACAATTGATTGTGCGTTATCAAGATTTGTCACTCGAATATGAGAACCTATAGGATACCCGTTATGTGCAGCTACAAGTGATCGTTTGTCGCTAAACCAACTTGCCGTCCCCTCTTCAACATCTTGAGATTCAAACGCTGCATAGATCCCTTGTTCTTTAAAATTGGCGACTGCCCATGTGTGCAGATCGTCCACCTGGTTTCTTATTCTATCCCATGTTTGTGTTCTTTCGTTCCAACGTCTCAACCAGATGCGGTTATACCTCCCAGGTCGATTCACCTTTATGCGCAGCGTAAAATCCTTTTGCAATTCAGAAGAAGCAACATCATAATGAACCTCAATAATAGGTCCGACATGAAGCTCATTTGTTCTCACATAATCTTCACCTCCTGGCAATAAATCAATTGAATCTACTCGGATATCGAAATCATCGTCCGCTATCTGTGAAGGTATTGCAAGCATTGCTTCTTTGTTTTGCAACGTAACGGTATATCCTTTTTGAAGTGTTGATCCGCCAATTGGACTATCAAAAGAATTAATTATATGGTGTCCGGACAAATCCCAAGCAGCTGCATCCGCCTGTTGCGGAAACAAGAAAAAACACGCTATGATTCCTACCACACCAAGTGCGAGTAATTGTATTGACCTTGTCATTCTCATAAAAATCCTTTACGTTTCTAGTTATTGATATAAGTCAATTTTGAAAAGCTAGTATAACACGTTTTAATCCTATGCGGGTATAGTACAGTGGTAGTATGCGTCCTTCCCAAGGATGAGATACGGGTTCGATTCCCGTTACCCGCTCCGAGGGTTTGATGCCAACGCGAGTTGGTCGCAAACCCTTAGTACTGTTAAAATGAGAATCGAAGGGTATCCGAGGCGACTGCCGGTGGCAGTCAATGAGGAGCCCGGGATTCGAAGGAGGGGTAAACCGGAACCGCGAGCACGCGGTGACTTACAACGGGTGAGAAGGATTCCTGTTATCCGCTCGTTTTACACCTCAAGCTCACAGGTTAAACGCCGAGCCATGCACGCGTGCATGGCAAGGAGAGGAGAAATAATATAGAAGGTGCAGAGTCTCTGTAAACACAGAAACGAAACCTGAAATGTTATTTCGACATGCCACCTTAGCTCAGCTGGTAGAGCAATGCTTTCGTAAAGCAGAGGTCCCCGGTTCGATCACGGGAGGTGGCTCCACACTCATTATTTGTTGAGGTCAGAGAAAGAAGGCAAAAAAATACTGGAATCTCCCATAAGAGCTTCGTAGAGTGAATCTAGCGAAACGGAATTATTTTTGTTTGACGATACACTCATACAAGAATCATCTGGAGTGACCTGAAGGCAAATATTGTTCCATGATACATATGGATCAAAAACTGCAACATGAATTGACTGTAATTGAGTATCAATCCACAAATCGGCGTCAATTTTTTTAATTTCAATTTTTTGGAGTGACACATACTCACCCTGCGGGTCGTTCGTTGTGGGTAATTTTTCCGTCACACGAAATAATGAATAGGATCGCGCATCTTCTATAACGTCAGATATTTGCCCCACTTCAAGCGAAGCGACGGATGCAAAACTCCCAGTTAAACTTGACATTGGTATATACCCCAAATCATAAAATTTTACCGCGAGGGACGTGTACTTATTTTCGTTAGTAAAACCGCTTGGATTTTTTGAAAGGTCTATACGTAATTGTTCTGCAATATTTTTTTGTTGTTGCAAAAACTTAGGATCGTTTAAAAGCGCATCGGAGAAAGCAATTTTTTCTACATACGGTTTAATAACATTATCTTTAATTTCTTGAGGATTTAACCCCAAAGTTAGCTGCGAAACAATTCGAGCATCTTGAGATGTTGACTGCGCACCGAAAAGATTAACAAATGCCTGCTCAATAACTGCATCTGAAACATTCACTGAATATTCTTTTTTGCCTTTTTGCAGATACACGTCACGAATAATTTTATTTATCGTAAGTGAATCTAAAGTTGTTTCACTTTGTGCAAAAGAAAAACCTGCTTTCGTATACGCATGCAACAAATCTCGTTCCGTTTGTACGTCGTGAAACGTAATGACATGAGCTCCAATAATTGCCACGGGATAATAAATTCTATCAGCGATATTCTCGGCAGCCGACCGAATGCTTGGTGTAAAATATAACCCGGCCTGCAAAAAACAGATTAATCCTAAAATAAGTATGACGAAAAAAAACGGAAGCGTTTTTAGCCAATAGTGTTCACGGCGCCCATGGCTATTGTTTTTTAAAATTTGTTCTTTTTTTTGAACTACCATCTTAAAATTTTTTGTTTTTTCTACGGAAGATGTGCCTGATTTTTTTACTTTGTTATTAACCACAAATTGCGCATTGGGAACTTTAATTTCTTCGGGGTTTTTCTTTTTAACAGAGGTTTTTACGTTTTCAATTTTCTTTCCAGGATTCGAAACTGTCTGAAGTGCATCAAGAACTACCTCTCTATCACGAGCACTGTCTGGTAATGAAACTTCAATTTTCTGTTTCTGTTTTTTTGGCATACTCTTATGAATTTGGAAGAGCAAAAAAGAACGCCCACCATTTCTCTGGATTTGATTGATCTTGCGCTGCTGCAGCACTTACTGAAGAATTTTGAACTACTAACGTTCGTTCTCCTTCATCTGAATTTTGGGGTAGCAAAACAACTGTTTCTCCAGCCTTTTGAACATCAAGCTTCTTTCGGGCTTCTTTTTCCTGAAAATTTTCAGAGGTCATTTCTTTAAGTATTTGCGCCAATTGAATATTTTGCTTCTTTAGGTTATCTGCCTGTTGTTCAAGACGGGTAACCTCAGACTGCACATCTTCGCGACGAACAATTTCTTTTCCGATAGCAAAAGCTAAAAATAGCACAAGACAAGCCTCTATGACGAGTGCGGTCCTTGATTCAATGAGTTGTGAAAAAAAAGACTTTTTCATGAAGCTTTAGACTTAACCTAGGGCATATTATAGCGAAAAACCAACTAAAACGCAACCTCATCTTCGCAATCAACTAACTCATTTATGTAAGAACAACCTGCTTTCTTCGTAATCATTCGAATGTCTTCTGGATAATATCCTTTTTGCGCAAGATATGCGTATACTTTTTTCCAAATAATATAATTCGCTTTTTTTGACTTTCCGTATTTTTGAATGAGATCTTTATGTTTGCGTATCACGTCACGTATAATCCGAGAAAAATCCTGCTTAAAATCCTCACGCGCAAACTCGGCCATAACCAATTCAATCACCTCTTTGGGTACTAACCTACGGTAAAGTTTCTGTCGAATACGCTCCGGACCGTCTTTTTTATTTTTTAATTGTCGCAACACATCACGTGCATACGATTCATCATTGACCATGCCTTCTTTTTTCAAATCAATAATAACTTCTTGAACATTACAAGAAATATACCCTGCGTATCTGGCGGTATATGGATATCGTTCACGAAGCTCAGTGACTTTTTTCAAAAGTTTTTTTTCAGAAAAACCCTGACGAGACAAATAGTCAATAATCTTTTCTCGAATATGTTCATACGTTTCTTTATCCATATCATTGAACGTCAACGCCTCGCGCGTCTTTATCAAAACCCGCAGACAAACCTAAAGGATGTGTGGATCCAACGCCAAATGCGCTAATTTTAGTACGGTCAGTTTCGACTCCAAAAAATTTGCACAAAATAAATAAAACTCCTGGGATACGAGCCACTAATTCTCCACCGCCTGCAACAATCCCATGAATTAGTTTGGGGTTTATTTTGAATAGCAATGGTGGAATTATGCGCGTATAGATCATATGCATCATTCATATCATACATGAGATAGAAGAAAGTTCCAGACTCTATATTGACTTGAGACAAAAACACGATACACTACACATGCATACCAGCTATATGACTAAACGATTTCTTATGTTAATCGCAAGTATTGCTGCTTTGGTGGTTGTATATTTTTTTGTTCAATCTTTTAAGCAATTGGAATCAGATTCCACCAAAATAACGCCTTCAATCATGAACACGAATGGAGTTCTTCATATAGTCGCGCTTGAAGACGTGCTGTCCGGAGGGCCAGAAAAAGACGAGATACCACCTCTCGATAACCCGCAATTCATTCCTATAAGCGAAGCAAGTCAAACTTACGCAGATGAAGATAGGGGTATCGCGTTTGCCTCTGGGAACGTGTATCGATTCTATCCGTTGCGGATTATCAGTCAACATCAAGTCATAAATGATACTATCGAATCAAAAAAAATCCTCATTACCTACTCACCATTAAGCGCTTCAGCAGCAGCGTTTGACCCGCTTATACAAGAAGAGCACGTGGCATTTGGAAATACAGGGTTACTCTGGGATTCAAACCTCGTACTGTACGATATAAAAACAGAATCGGAATGGTCACAAATTTTGGGTAAAGCAATCGTTGGACCCTTGAGCGGAACATCATTACAAAAACTTCCTTGCTCTATCGTTACATTCGGATCCTGGAAAAAAGAACATCAAGATGGGCAGGTACTTGCGATCCCACAAGATACGCGCTTGGATTATTCACGAGACCCCAACCAATCATATTACGAATCAGACACGATATATTTCCCAGTGCTCAAAAAAGACACGCGTCTTTCGGCAAAAACCACGATACTTGGTATCAGCCTACATGGCGCTGCCAAAGCATACGCGATTGAAACCGTGAAGAAAAAAGGGGCGATTTCGGATTCAATGAATGGCGAAGCCTATCGCATCCAATATTTTCCGGAGACTGACACAATCCATGCATATCACAAAAACGAATCGGCACAAAACACGGAACTTCCTCTGATGCAGACGTACTGGTTCGCATGGGTGGGTGCCTATCCCGACACTTTTTTATATAAGTAATTGCCTATGGATTTTAGCCTTATCGTTCCTGGATTTATCGCTGGGATTTTTACCTTCTTTGCTCCGTGCACACTCCCACTTATACCGGTGTATCTTGGAATAATCAGTGGATCAGCAATAGAAGAACTAAACAATCCAGCGACACAAGGACATGCGCGAAAAAAAATATTTTTAAATGGCGTGTTTTTTGCTCTTGGATTTACACTTATCTTTGT
>Ga0265297_10003622_pt1 | contig 27435 bp, 47 predicted proteins | sample Munlanlwell13791_FD_192502 | JGI IMG/M metagenome (GOLD analysis project Ga0265297, IMG submission 192502) | Leachate microbial communities from a municipal landfill in Southern Ontario, Canada - Leachate well 137-91 | ecosystem: Engineered > Solid waste > Landfill > Unclassified | place...
CGTCGTCCATATACCAAAAAGCAATAGCTTCTTCATCCATTTTACTTAGAACATTTTTAGATATATATTTTTTATTATTTTTATATATCCATTTTCTTAAACATTTAAAGTATGGATGTCCTATTCCAAATTGATAACATTCATATCCATTATATTTATAAGTATAAATATTAATAGATCTTTTAAGTATTGATTCTATTCTATTTTTTTTAAACAAAATATAATCTTTTTGCTTACTTCCATGCCTTATTATCAATCTGTTTTTAGAAGATATATATCCGTCTCCAATACAAATTCCAAATAGCACACTTTTGCACATAAAAAATCTCCTATAAACACTATGGTTTATTTTATAAAGAACATAAGATTTAGTCTCTGCACGTTTCCCATCAAAGGGACTTCGCTCAGGATTGCCATTTTAAAGGGTTCCCTGAATTTACGCCTTACTATTATAGCATTTCTACTATAACGACCCAGTGTTTATCCTAAGTCCATTTTGTCTGCCAATTCCAACATTTGGGCTAACTTTATTCAATTTTCAAATATCATTTACATCTTAATTTCTACTTTTTAGATCCTGGACGAAGTACATTCTACTGGACTAAAAGTCCTTTCAACTGAACGAAGATTATTTTATTTTTCATAAAGATAAATTTGAAATTCATCTGATTTTACATTAAATATTTTAAACAAACTTATTAATATCTTTGTTAAATCTTTTGTACTGTAATTTCCATCTGCATAAAAATCTTTCTTTATTTTCCGAGGAGTATATGATAAATCCTTTGGATTCTTAGCAAAGATTTTTCTTTTAGAAGAGGAACAATATTTTTCATTATTAATTAGACTATCAAACTTTTTTGTATCTAATTCATTTAAATATTGCAAACATAAAATATATAGTTCTCTCCAGCTATCAACAGAAACCATTTTAGAATTTTGAATACAAAATCCAGAAGGTTTAGTTCCTGTCATGTCTTCAAGAATAGAATGTGGAATTTTATTAGATATAAAATAAGAAGTCATTTTTGAAAAATTTAAAGAAGCCTCCTCAAATTCTTTTTGCTTATTTTTATATCTTTTTATTTCCTTTTTTAATTTATTAGTATAAGTTTCGTCTGTTTTCTTCTCTACAATGATTGTCGTGTTAAATTTTAACCTATTCATCAAACCTCTTAACATTTTTACCATAAAAAAGTTCCTTTTAAAATTTAAATATTTACAACAAAAAACGCTATCTTGTTCTTCTCTTATTCTTTCATTTTAATTTGCGGGTAATTTTGGAGAATTACATCTACTTCATTTTTTCCAATTAATAAACGAGTTCTTTGTTCTTCTACTGGAAAACATACATAATAATGTTTTTTAGTAATTCCAGAAATAAGATAACAATCTTTATCTTTAATTCTTTTAATATCACTATCTAAGAAACTATAATCAAAATCATTCATATTGTCAAGAGAGATTTTTTCAATATATCCAAATTTATAAAGTTCTAATTTTTCATCTAACCCCGTATCTTTATAAATAACATATGAAAGACAAAAGAAAGCTATAAAAGTAATAATAGACCCTATTCCCCATTTTGTGAAAAAACTATCATCATCACAATCAGCCATTGCCAATAAACATAATACCAATAAAGGAATTATAACCGCCATTAAAATTAAAGCTATCCACGGAATGAAAATCATAATTATTATCCTTTCTTAATAATTTTTTGTGCTTTATCTGTTACAGGGAGCCAAGTTAATCCATTACTTAATATTTTATCTAATATCTTTGCATTTTTTTCTCTATCTAAATCCCAAAAGTTTTCAATAAAATCATTAATAACATTAAAAATACAATTAATTTGTTTCCCATTTAATTGAGTTTCATCAGTCACTAAAAACATATTTTCTAGATTATCTGCTAATCTATTTTGATATTTTAGATTTTCTAAAAAAAATGTGTCATTTACAACCTGTTCAAAAAAAGTTTTCATTGACTTAAAAAATACCAAAATAATATCATCTCTTTTTTGGGCGTTTTCTTCAAAAAGATAAAGACTTTTAGAAAAATTAAAATAATTCTGAATATTAACTAAAATTTATTTAATATTTGCAATATTCTCTGCTTCTTCTATCCAATCATCGAATTCATCTAATTTATAAACATCATCTACATCAGAATTATTTTCTAAAGATAAACTATGTCCACATCCTTCACAAAAAATTTCTATAATAGGATGACTTTTTCCTAAAATAAATTTAATAGTTTTTTCTGTAAGGATATTATTTGAATCAAATTCAAAATCTTTTCCCTTACATTCAATAGATCCAAAAACTAATCTAATAATATCATTTTTACATTTAGGACAGGAAAACTTATTCATAAAAATCCTTTCAGTGCATAAAAATAGACTTTTTTAATACTGGAAAACTATCTTTAATCTATCTTTAATCTATCTTAAATCCAATTTCTTTCAAAACTTCCTTATCAATATTTTCATATTTTTCTTTACCTAAGTCCTTCAAAAATAAATATAAATCATATTTGTTCAATAGTATATTATTAATATGAGCATTTTTATTATACACAAAATATAAAGAAAATGACTTATATTCAATATCTATATTGTAATATTTTTCTCCATCATCAATTCCTTTTAAAATTTTATAATTTAAATGTAAGGGGAAATTAATGAATGGGGCATAATTTATATAATTATCTTTATTTACTTGAGTGATAGTAACAACTTTATCTATAACCTTTTCTTTATTATAATAAGTAGAACAAAATATTCCAGAATATATAAGCATTCCGAGGATAGAACTAAAAAAGAAAATTACAAATCCAATTTTTATATCCGATTTTGTAATACGGTTATCAATAGGATATATCATCAACAACATAAAACCTAAAAAAAACAAAGCTATAAAAAATGGAATAAATGAAAAAATTGCAACCATCTTAAAACCTTTCTAAAAAATACCATAAATGTTAAAAACTATATAAGAATAGACTTTTTTGATCCTGGAAAAAATCATTTTCACTGGGAATTAAAAATCTTTCAATTCAAATTTTTCAATAATATGATATATTTCCAAGAAATTAATAATTTTTTTCAATGCTTGTTCTCTGGGATTTCCCAAAAGACTAGAATGAAATTTGTCTGACAATGCTTTTATTTCAGTTAAACATTGTTCTTTAAATTTTTTAATATTATAAATTTCATAAGCCTCAACAATAATTCGTAAATTATTCAAAAATATACAATATCGTTCTTCTACTAAAATATTAAAATAATCTTCTACACTAAAAGTAGAGAATCCCTTTTTTTCAATTAAGTCTTTATGTGATAATAAGTCACTTTGTATAGATTTTTTTTCTTTAACTATTTTACTAAGAACTTCATTTTGAATTTTTATATTTTTAACCATCTCTAAAATCTTTCTAAAAACTATATAGGAATAGACTTTTTTGATCCTGGACTGAAAGTCTATTCAACTGGACGAAGTCCTTTCAACTGGATTAACTATTTATTTGATTTTGAGGTAGAAATCTCACATAGCAGTTCATCAAATTTTAAAATAACTGGCCTATTTGGTAAATATTCTCCATTTATATGAACTTCTATATTTAGAACTTTAAATATCTCTATCATTTTTTTATTAAAATCATCACGAGATATAACATTTCCATTCATAAAAATTTGGATATTATTTTCTTTTTTAAGCATTTATTTGTCTCTAAATATTTTTAAATAATTCTTAAGGGAATAATACTAATGCTTTTTCCATACCATCAGAACCTAAATCTTCCTCTGAAAAACCTTCATCTTTTAGATCTTTTGTTAATCTTTCTAATTGTACATCTCTATATTCTTTATCATAAACAGCATTATCATCTATTCCTCTTAATTTATAAAACCCATTCCCTTCTGGATCTTTTTGTAAAATTACAAGTCTATCCTGATTTCCAATCTTTTGTAACTTAACAATTAATTCTTTTACTGTCATTTTTTAAGTCCTTAAAGTAGATTATATGATTTTGCCCATTTTTTTACAGCGTTATCACTAACTCCATATTTTTTACTTATAGATACCAAAGTGCTATTTTTTAATAATTCACTTAATTCTTCTTTGGTTGGCCAAATAACTTTTCTTCTATATTTAGTTGAACATTCATAAGAGCAATACTTTTGTCTTTTACTTTTTTGAATAAATATATTTCCACATTCACATTTAATTTCTACGTTCTTTTTTTTATATTTTTTAATATTTTCATTATATATTTCTTCTAACTCTATAAACTTAATATTTATTCCATCTATTTGTTTTTGATTTTTATATAATTCTTTTAAATATTCATCCGAAAATAAATTTAAATGAATTTCTCTATGGCATCTACAACATACTAAAATACATTTATCTATTTCTTCTTTTATTTTTTCCCAAGAAAGACAATGACTCCCGCTTATTGTAAAATCTTTTTCCGTTTTTTCAAAATGATGACAATCTAAAGCCTCTGGACATTTATCATAGTCACATATTACACATTTTCCCCCTTTATAAAATAAAGACATCTTTTTTTTAATTTCTTTTGAAGAATTAACCAAACATGAATTGCATTTTTTGGTAGAATGCCCAGATGTTCTATTGTAAAAATAAATTCTTCCACATATTATACAAGTGCATTCTATTCCATTTTGATCAAAAGTTTCTTTGTTCGGTTTATCATATGGAGAGCATTCAAAACAATTTGTTCTTCGTTTAAGGATTTTTTTATTTCCATTTATATTTAAACGGATACTAAAACTTTTTCCGCATTTTTTACATATAGGCATAATTTTTTCTCCTTAATTATACCTATATATCGAACTTTATTTTAATATTCCTTTAATAAAAAATAAATAAAATATAAAGTTCGAAAAAATATTAAATTTTAAAAGAACATCTCAATACCCCAAGATTGAGTTGAACAATCATCAAGACGTTATAAGCATCTCGTTTTACCGTTAAACTATTGGGGCATAAGGAGTTATAAAAAACTCCTATTTATTTTTTCATTACGCTTCATCAATTAGGATTTCACATCTATTATCTTTGTTAATTTTTACTGTAAACATTTCAATTCTTGGGTCAAAACCTAACTTAGAAGTAGAAACTCTCATTCTTCCATCTTTGTTAGCAGTAATCCAAAAAGAATTTGTAGGAGAAGTAACTCTTACGGTTTCTTCATCAAAAACAGCATCTATAATATCTTTAGGAATATTAATTCTATCTTCTAAAGTTTTTTCAATAACATATTCCTTTTCATCATCATCATCATCATCATCATCATCATCATCATCATCATCATCATCATCATCATTTAATCCAATTTCATCCCAATCAATAATATCTGTACCATTAATTTGATAATGACAATTAGGATCAACATCAGTAGGATGAAATACATTCGCCCTAGGACAATCATCTAACTTAATCAACTTACAAGAAGTGAAAGTATAATCAGTAGATACTAAGACCGATTGAACAATATTATTAATCTCTTTTTTAATATCATAATGAGAAGTCTTTAGAATTTCTTCTTGTTCAGCTTTTTCTTGTGGGTCAGAAGAAATGTTCTTTGAAATATTTTCCTTCATTCTCTTTGTAACATCATACAAAGTAAAGACTTCTCCATGTCCGAGCATTTCATCTACTGTCTTAGCAATCTCAATATTCAACATAACATTGTTCATTTGAAAAATCCTTAAAAAATTATATTAATTAGAAACTACATTTTTATATTAATCGTTTTTATTACTGTTGTCAATAGGAAAATGAAAAAAATTATCCTGGACATTTTTATAATTCAATAGTTACTCTATTTGTTTTTTCATTAATATCAATTAAGGTAGGTCCAGACTCACAAGTACAATCTTTATGTCCACAAAAATGATTTTTAATTCTTTTCCATTGACGAAAAGATATAGAATATAATATAACTCCGTTACTCTCATACAAAATTTGTTTTGGAATAAAAAATATATCTAAAACATTATGAAAATTAGAAGAGGTGTTAAAGTCATATCCTAAACTAATTTTATTACTGTTCTTTTTCTTTGAAAGAAATTTTACTAATTTTTTTAACATTATTATAAAGCCTTTCTTTTAATTATTTTATTATTAAAATTAAAAAATAGGATCTACTTCAAACCAATCTACAAAAGAGTTTTCATTTCCACATTCATTTTCATAGTCAGAAGCTATTTTATCTGCTTCTTCAAAACTATTAGCTTCTATTGTTTTTCTTAAATCCATTAACTCTTCTCCTCCTTCATCAAAAATTCTAATAGTATAATAATTCATTATATTTTCCTATTTCAAATAAAAAAAGATGCAATAAATATTATAATTAAAATAAATAATACAATATAACTCGAATATTTATAAAAGGATATTTCTTTATCGATTTGTTTAATTTTTTGATTGTTTATTACTATATCTTCGTTATAGAGGACTACTAATTTATTGCTTAATTCAACTATTTTATCTTTATCAATAATAGATTGCTTATAAGATTCAGCAAGTAAATCTATATATTCTAATGTTTTTTTCTTGCTATCTAATATTTCTTTTTGATATTCAGAAATTTGTAGTTGAAGTTCTTCGATTTTTTCATTTGAAAGGAGAACATGACGAGATCGTTCATTACTTTTATTAAAAAATTCCTTTATAAAATCTAAATTTTCTAAAGTAAACATAGAATTTTTAATATATAGAGGACAAGGTAGACGAGTGCATCCATATTTAATCTCAAGAGTCCCTGCTCCTGGATCATTCTCATTATCTACACAAATAATAAATTCTTCATTAACTAATTTTTTACCACAAAGAGGACAAGTTTCCATAATAAAAACCCTTAATTATAATTTTAAAAATACACATTAGATATGAAAAAAAAAGGAAAAATGGATCCTGGAAAAAGTCCTTTCGACTGGAAAAAATCCTTTAGAATTGAAAAATCCCAAAGAAGGACTTGCACCCTCATCTCAAATTTACAAAATTCGTGTTTTACTTTTAAACTATTCGGGAACATACTTAATTTATTAAATTCTCTTCTTCTACATTTTCTACTATCATATCTACTTGTTCTCCATACCATCCATTAGAAGAACCGAGCCATCTAATAGTCACATATCCATTTATAGTAGCTAACTTATAGAAAGTCCAACTGTAACTATCATGATCAGTTTCTTTAAAACTATTTATAAGGACATCAGGAACTTCATTATCATATATCACTTCTTCTGCTAAAAGAATAGGATTTCCAATTAAATCATTTAAATCCCCACAAATATCTTCTATTAAAACTTGTTCGCAACAATCTTGATCATGGGATTGTGTATATTTTTTTCCACAAGTAGTATAAAAACAAATTTGATCTTTGTCTTTACTTACTTTTATTTTAGTTAAGGTTTTACCTAAAAGGTCTTCAATTTTTGCATCAATTTCCATTTTAATTAATCCTTTCTTTAGATTTAATTATAGCAACATCAGTTTTTAAACTATTTAATTGTCTATCATGTTCGTCTATTTTTCTAACCACATTATCATTATAAATTTTTATTAAATTAGTTAAATTTGCAATGTCAGATCTAATTAAATCATGGTCTTTTACATTCTTATCTTCTATAATATTATGAGTTTCAATAGACATTTTAGAATCTATTTTTGTAGAAATATCTTTATTTTGATTTAAGATATTCTCCATTCTTTCATCTATTTTTCCAAAATAATAAGAAAGTGTTATAATATTTATAATTACAACCATAACAAAAGAAATTATAGTAATTGACCATCCTATATTCTCTTTTATCATTTTTCTCATATTATTTATCTCCATTTATAAGATTTTTAACAATTATACTTTCGATATAATTGTTAAAAATCCTTTAATAGTAAATACACCAGGAGGGGATCGAACCCTCAACCCCAGACTTCACCTTTCTCGATTTTCATCAAGTGGTTGGACTATACCTTTACCTTATTCTATAAAATACAAGAACTTAGATAACTCCCGTCTAGTCTCTGCACCTTCCTATTTCTAGGCTTGGCTCAGGATTGGCATATCTTTTATAAGACTTAGCGTTCCCTGAGTTTGAGAGTTTACATTTATAAGGTTTCCCTTATAAAGCCCAGCGTTTTCCAGAAGGTCTGTGCTCTAATCCAATTGAGCTACTGGTGTGTTATATTTATTATTCTTCTTCTATATTCTCAATATTTTCTATAATTTCTCCAATTCTTATAAAAGGACAATCTTTTTCATGTACAAAACTAGTTCTATGCTCATATTCGCAATCACAAAAAGGACATAAATATTTTCCCGCTTCTATAAAAACAGGAACTCTTTTTGACATATCTTCATAATTTTCAGCTAAAATATTTAACAATTCTTCTTTACTACGTTTTTCTTTTTCCATTTTTTTACCTTTCAAAATATTCTTTTTAAAAAATCTATTTGGTTTTTATTCATTGTCTGTCAACCTGTGATAAAGCATACTTGCCAATACTCCCATAAATATCCCAGATAAAAAATTAGCCAAAAAAGGGAATACTATTGTTAAAAAAAGACAACCTGAAAAACAAACTAAACATATAATTCCAGCAATAATTTTATTCATCTTTTAAACCTTTCTTTTAGGATTATACTATTTAAAAACACTTTGTCAAATAAATAATTATAAATCAAACGACTTTAATTTTATTCATCTTTTAAACCTTTCTTTTAGGATTATACTATTTAAAAACACTTTGTCAAATAAATAATTATAAATCAAACGACTTTTTCTGCTTCTACTAATGCGTTTAGAATTTGAGATACAGGACAAATATTTAAATGCTTTACATTATTTCTTGGGTCTTTTTGGTTACACATTGGACAAATATAAGTTACATTTGTATCGTTTGGATTGCTAGAAAGTAGAGTTTCTTCTGAAATAAATTCTTCTATATATCTAAAATGCTCAGAAACTTTTTCATATAATCCCTCTAAAACTTCTATTTTTTTAATAATATCACTCATTTTTAAAGCCTTTATTCCTTATCTAATTCTTTTTCTAATTCTTCAACATCTAAAATTAAATTTATTAATGGACAATGTTTTTGATGAGAAAATCCTGTTTGAGTTTTACTTTTTTGCCCACAAATAGGACAAAGATAAAAATCTTCAATAGGCATAGGAAATTTCCCTAATATAGTATCAACGCTATCCTGAATCTCATTTAATATTTTTTTCTTCTTATTCATATAAGACCTTTCTAAAAAATTGATCCTGGACAAAGTCCTTTGAACTGGACTTAAAGTCCTTTAGAATGAAATGAAAGTCCTTTTGACTGGACTGAAAGTCCTTTTGACTGAAATGAAAACTGTTAAGTCTCTAGATATAATTCTAAAAGAATTTTGGCTTTTTTGGGGGGGATACTTTTTTGACGTTCAGAAGAAATTATCTTTTTTAATCCTCCGAACTCTGGTATCTCTTCAGGTTTATCTTCACTTAAATAATGAAAACTAAAAGATTTATAATTATACAAAATTCCATAAACATTTCTATTTTGAAATTTAATACTATGAAAACCCAAAGGGATTAATTTATTTTCTTTAATAAATTTAGATAAAGCAGAGTTTTTTAATTCATATAGAGCAGATTGTTTATACTTAGCTTTATGCAATTGGTGATGTGCAAGATATTTACCAGTAAGACTTATATTGTCTCCATAATTATCTCCATATAAACAACTTACTTTGCTATCTTTAATATCTCTTTGTCTCTTTGCCTCTTTATTAATTGAATAGATAGATTCTGCAATTTTGTCAGGATTTTTTAAAAGAAGAATTATTTTCTCTTTTTCTTTCTCATTTTCTTCTATAATTATTTTTGAAATTTTTTCCCAATCTAATTCAGAAATAAATCTTCCATAAATATCAAATCCATATCCGTTCCATTTTTTTTGAACATTTATAAAAATATTCATTTTTTTGCATAAATATTGAGCTTTTGAATTGCCTAAAATATTTTTCATGTTAAGCTTTCTTTAAATGAAAATCCTTTTGTTGTCAACTTCTTTTTAAATTTCAATCCATTACTTAATGTTATATTTACCCAACTATTAGTAACTTCTACTAAATAATTTTCTTCTTTTCTAAACTTCTTTTTAGGATTTTTAAAAAACCCACTCCATTCAATCCATTCAACAACACAATTCTTATAAATCTTTGTTTCTTTTTTATACTCTTCTAATGCTTGCTTTGCAAGAGGATTATTTTCAAATACTTCATCTACAGTTTTTGGATCATAAAAATAAACTTTATTATAATTTTTAGAACAATGATGCCATTCTACAAAAGGACAAAATTTCTTAATTAAAGGAGAAGGATATTTTTTTATTTTTGATGCAGGACATAACCCTTGATTATATGCTTCTATAGCATTATTAGACATCGAATACCTATTATATCCAGACATATAAACCTTTCTAGTTACCACTCAAAAATACGGTTTTTCCATTTCCATAAATATTAGATACTTTTTGGGGATCTAATCCTTTAAAAGCCCATTCGCAAACTTCTGAATTAATAGTACAAAGAATTCTATCTTCTTGCCTTCCACTATAAGGACGACAATTATCTAAATTTAAATAAATCTTAGCGAGTTGTTTTCTTAAACATTCTGTAGGATAAGGAACTTCTTTATTTTCAAAATTTGTCCCTTTAAAACTTAAATATCCATCATTGCAATCTCTATCATCAGAAACTATTTCTATATTCTCTTCTGATATTTTAACAATTTGTTTTCCGCCAAAATGAGAATAAGCAATTAAAGTAATTTCAGATAACATTTTTATACCTTTCTTCTTCTTCCGTAATTAGAATGGGTGCGAAAGTGCCGATATTAGACGAAAAACACATTATAAAAATAGAAAAATGGATCCTGGACGAAGTCCTAAAGACTGGAAAAATACTTTCTACTGGAAAAATACTTTCGAAGAGAAATAAAAAAATATGATTTTCAATATTGCTTTTATCTATGTTCATTACCAGGTGACAGCAATATAGTATAAGAATTTAAATATAAAATATAAATAGATAAGCTACTTATCCTCTCTCCTTTATGTATTCCTATACAAGATATTTCTATTGAAAATCATATGTGTTCTAAAAAAGTAATGCGGATAGTGGGAGTCAAACTCACTCTTTTTGAATGGAAATCAAATGTGCGATCGTTAACACTTTATCCGCTAAAAAATGGACACTATTTTAAAAACTCATTTCATTTTCATATCGCTATGAAAAGATTGGAATCGAACCAATTAAAACCGATAAGCATTTTTATTCAGCCCATTTATAATATTAAAAAAATAAATTCTAAAAAATAAATTGGATACTTATTAAGTGACACTCCACAGGGCAAGCCCTGTGGCTTCTTAATACTTATGTATTAACTCTTTTTCTTGTTTCTTTGACGAGCACCGATGTTTCCTTTCGGAAACTCTGAACCTCTCATCTCCACAAGCGTTTATTCCCGCATGTCCTGCGGTATTTTCTATTATTCTTAATCCTTCTTCTAAAATATTTTTACTAGCATTATAATCTCTATCTATAATAGTTCCACAATTATTACATTTATAAACTCTATCTTTCAATGTTAAATCTACTTTCTTATTATTGCAATTATTACAGATTTTACTGCTAGCAAAAAACTTATCTACTTTAACAAAATATTTAAAGTTCCATAATGATTTATATTCTAACATTCTGCTAAATTCATACCAAGAAACATCAGAAATGTTTCTAGCTAACTTATGATTTTTCATCATATTTGAGATACTTAGATCTTCTAAAATAAATCCAGAATATTTGGCTATCATACTTGAAGTTACTTTATGAAGAAAATCTTTTCTTTGATTTTTAATCTTTCTATGAAGATTATGAACTTTTTTAATTTGTTTAACTCTATTTTTAGAAACTTTAGTTTTTCTACTTAAATGTCTTTGTTCTCTCTTTAATTTTTTAGTATATTTGTTTAAAAATCTTTCTCTTTTAACTATTGTATTATCTGAAAGAACTGCAAATTCTTTAAGACCTACATCAATTCCTACTATATTATTTTTATCTAAAGGTTTTTCTATTAAGTTTATTTCAGTAGTTATAGAACAAAACCATTGATTATTATCTTTAGATATAGTTAAGAATTTAGGTTTTCCTTCTAATTTTCTATGTTTTACACATTTAACTTTACCTATTTTAGGTAAAGTTATTGAGTGTTTATTAATATGAAATTTTTCTACTATTTTAAATGAATCAGTACATTTTTTCTTTTTAAATTTAGGTTTTCCATAATCATAAGCTTTAATTTTTTGAATTTCAGTTGTAGCTTTAGCTATTTTTTGATTTCTCTTTTCTATAGTTTCTTTTTTGATAGAGTGTTTAATAGCTTTATCTAGATTTAATCCTACTTGTTGTAAAGATTGAGCGGCTGAAAGCCGCAGAAACTCAAACTCTTCTTTTATTTTAGGTAAAGAAGTAATCATATCATAAGAAAATATATATTTTTTATTTTCTTTAAAGTATTTTTGATTATATTCAAGAAGTTTGTTCCAAACAAATCTAGTATTGCCAGCGTGCTGGCATAACTCTTGTTCTTGTATAGAGTTAGGATATAATCTAAATTTATATGATTTAAGAATTTTCATTATTAAAATATTTCTCATAAACACATTGAGTAATTAGATCATTATAACTTATATCTTTCTTTTCTTTTACTGAAAGTTTTCTAGCTATATCTTTTAATTTTTCTATTTTGTCTTTGTCTACTCTTATTGTGATATTAATATTACTCATTTTATTTTCCTATAATTACTTAATTATGTAATTACATCGACAATTCCTTTAAAATAATTTAATATTTTTAAAAATATTTTTTAATTTTCAAAGAACGAAAATTCGTCAGCCTTTGGCTGTCGAAGTGAGGCAATTCAGCCACGGGGCAAGCCCTCGTGGTTATCTTGCCTCAGAGTTTATATCGCTTTTTCTATTTTTTTCTAAAATAACTAAAATTTTTAATAATTCTTGATTAATTTTCAATGCATAAGAACAGACCTTATTGGAGTCTGCTCCTTCTCCAATTTCTGGATAAGCATATAAATCTTTAATTAATTCATTTGCTTTTTTTGTTGCATCAAGAATTTTTTTATGATTTTCAGATTTCATTTTGTATCTTTTTCTTTCCCAAAAATGCATCCAAAATTATCTTGAATGTGTAATTGTTCCATAGCCCATAAAGAAGAATTATCCATTTTTAAAATATTTAATAAAATAGGACAATTGCCTAATAATTGAGGCTCTTCTGTGTTATCTTTTGATAAACATTTGTGGAATTTTAATCTTTCAAAATATCTACAATCTCTTCATCTAATTATTTCTGTCTTTTTAGACATTTAAATTATCCTTATCAACATTTTTTCTTTATATAAGTAATAGATGGAACTTGTTCCATTTCGAATGCTATAGTTTGAATCTTAAAATCGCCGCCATATAAATCGTTGTCAACTACATTATGTATTCCTCTAATTCCTACAAACCAATCTCCGATTTTATAAACTTTTGTTTTTATTTGATATGAGTCATTTTCTTCTATATCAAGCCATTCCGCAATACAGACTGGCTTCGCTTCTGACCAAGATTTGCATTTATAATCAACATCAGATAAAGAATGTACTTTAGCATCATTAACTTCTCTCATAATTTCTTCGAATTTTTCTCTATTCATTTTATTTCCTTTCAATAATCTATTCATTTTATTTCCTTTCAATAATCTATTCATTTTATTTCCTTTCAATAATCTATTCATTTTATTTCCTTTCAATAATCAGTATAATCTACGTTTTGCCCTTTATCTTGCTTTTTATTCTTTAAAAGAAGATAATCATTGTTAAGAACTTTAAATATAACTCTTCCTATCTTAGGATCAATTCTTTCCTCTATAGGCTTAATCACAGCCCCTTCTCTAATATGAGTTGCTCCATTCTCCTTTGCAAGGATAGAATCGCCTGTAGAGGCTTCTAGACACTTTTCAAAGCTAAAATGGAATATATCTATTAGCGGAACAGTTTTTACATTAAACTTGTCGCAATAGAATTTAAAGTCAGAATAATTGATATATTTATCGTTTATTTTTATATCAAATGCTCTGAAATCTAATTCGTTAGGCTTCCCATAATTTAATTCTTTCATTCCGCCTAGGGATTTTCCATAAATCTCTCCAAATAAAGTAACTTGTCTTTTTTCAGAGGATTCCTCATGTAAGTAAGAAATTAGATCTCTTACATTTTCATAAGAATAAGGAAGCCAATAAATACTTTGAGAAATATCATCAGGTTTTTTTCTTTTAACTTTATGAGATCCTGCCTTCCATTCATAAAAATTATTTCCATTTTCATCAATAGAAATAGATATTCCAAGACGATCTGATGATCCATCTATTTTTTCAGTAGCAACAACCATTTCTCCTGGGATAAATACATTAGTAAAATTTCTTCCATTTTCCATGTCTGTATATTTTCCAAAGTAAGGATCCTCTGGAGCCATATCTCCTATTAAATCCCTAACAGGAGGAATATATTTAGTAATACCTAAATCTTCGGCACAATCATATCCTACTTCCCAATTTTTTCCTTCAGGAATATCAATAACTAGACCAAAAGACATTTCTCCTCGTAATCTAACACATTTTACTCTATCTTTATTTTGTCCAGTCAGATAAGGTCTTAGATTAAGGGAATCCGCTAAGTTATCAGGTATTAAGGCGTCAGGAGGGATAAAAATAATTTTATCTCCTTTTTTATACATACCTTTTTTAACTACTGATTGCCAATATTTTATGGTGATTAATTCTAGAGAATCGGCATTCTCATGGGTTTTTATTTCGTCTATTTGGCAAACTTCTACTATTAAACTACTGCTCATAACATTCTCCTAAATAATTATAATTAAACTATAAATCTTTATTTTTAAAAGACTTATACAAAATTAAGTTAAATAAATTCTATTTACTCTGGAATTATATAAAAAATAGATACGTTTGTCAACTAAAATTTATTAAATATTAAAATAAATTGGTTCATTTATAGACGTGTCTCAGAAAACCTCCCCGCTTGTCGGGGAGGATGAATGAGACAATAGAAAAAAGTTCTTTGAAAATTTAAAAATATTTTTTAAAATTATTAAATTATTTTAGAGGAATTATTCCATTAATATATAAATAATAATTATAAAAATACTTTGAACTGCGATATAAAGTATTAAAATTTATATATTTATAAGAGTAATTATCTTTTTTCTATTATCGCAGTTCTAGAAAATAGATTTTACTCTTTTTTATTTTATGAAACAATTAAAAGCATTTAAATATAAGTTAGAACCAAATCAACAACAAAAAGTTTTGATAAACAAAACTTTAGGTTGTTGCAGACTTATTTATAACCAAATGTTAAATGAAAGTCAAGAAAAATATTTAAAAAAAGACAAATCTAAAAATAAAACAGAGAAAGAATACAAAGAGCTATTTCCTTTTATGAAAGAAATAGATTCTATTTCTTTACAACAATCTAGATTAGATCTAAAAAATTCTTATGATAATTTCTTTAAAAAGCTAAAGTCAGGAGAAATTCAAAAAGAAATAGCTAAAAGTCTTGAAAAAGCTAAAACAGATAAACAAAAAGCTAAAGCTTATGATTATGGAAAACCTAAGTTTAAATCTAAGAAAAATCCTAAACATTCTTATAGAACTATAAATATTTCTAATTCTATTAGAATAGAAGAAAATTATATTAAACTTCCTAAATTAGGATTTGTAAAATTTAAAAAGTCTAGAGAAATATTAGGAAATATAAAATCAGTTACAATTTCTAAAAATATTCTTAATAAATATTATATTTCAGTATTATCTGAAGTAAAGATTGAGGCAAAGCCTCAATGTTACACTAAAATGGGTATAGATTTAGGATTAAAAGAATTTTGTGTTACTAGTAATAATGAGTTCAAATCTAATCCTAAATATCTAAGAAAACTAGAGTTAAAACTAAAAAAAGCTCAAAGAAAATTAAGTAAAAGAATAAAAGGAAGTATTAATAGATTTAAACAACAAAAAGTTGTTTTTAGAATTCATGAGAAGATCAGAAATCAGAGATTAGATTTTTTACATAAACTTTCTTCTAAATTGATTAACGAAAACCAAGTAATTTGTTTAGAAGATTTAAGTATTAAAAATATGGTAAAAAATCATAAATTAGCTAAAAGTATTTATGATGTTTCATGGAGTAAATTTGTAGAGTTATTAGTTTATAAAGCTTTGTGGTACGGAAAAAAACTTGTAAAAATTGACAAGTTTTTTCCTTCAAGTAAAATGTGTAATAATTGTAAAAATATTAAACATGATTTAACTCTACAAGATAGAATCTATAAATGTAATTCTTGTGGAAATACAATAGATAGAGACTATAATTCTTCTTTAAATATATTAGAAGAAGGATTAAGAATAATAAATAGCGGTCGGGACGACCGTGATAGCTTACTAAATATAGAAACATTAGTTTCTAGTTCGTAAGAATCCTCCACCTTTATGGTGGAGGAGGTTCAAGGATTCTATCTAAAATTCCAAAAGGAGGACCGTGACTAATCAAAATATCTATTTTTTCTGGAATAAAATTAATTTTATTTATTATTTCAAAATATTTTTCATCAGAAGATAAATGCCTATAGTTTGGCGTCATTGGCATTCCATATATTTTTAAATCATTTATTATAGTTGAACTATGATTTAAATATATACAATTTAATGATTTAAATTCATAGTGTGGACAAAAATTAAACTTAAAATCTCTATTTCCTGAAATTAAAATTTTATGCGTTGCAGGTTGACTATCTAACCATAAACTAAATTCATTTTTTATCCAGTTTTTTTGTCCAAATTCATCAGGAAAAATATATTCTTTTCCAAAACAAATATCTCCAGCTATAATTAAAATATCTGATTTATCTATTTGTATATTTAAATTTCCATGAATATCAGATATGGCACAAATTTTTGTCATAATTTTTAAACATTAAATTAAGTTATACTCTTCATATTCTTTTATTGCTATTTTTGATACTTCGGGAATTATAACATCTAAATCACACAAATACAAGCAAGAACTTGAAAAAGAATTAATTTCTAATAAAAAATATTCGCCATAATTAGTTTTACAAATATCTATAGTATAAACCCTATCTGGTTCCCATTTTTCAAAAGCTATTTTTTCTGCTAATTCTTTAGCTTTTGGATCATAATGTTTTTTTATGTTAATCTCCCCATATTCCATATATTGAGAGCCATTTATTACTTTTTTATAAGAAACAACAAACCTCCATTCTTTTTCTATATTTTTTGGAGTAGATATTACTACGATAATCTTATCTAGATCATTTCCTGCTTTTTGTGCAAAAATATTTAATTCTTTTTCTAAATTATATTTATCTATAATTTGTCCAGTAATAGGCTTTGCCCCAGAATTGGGGCGTATAAATATTTTATTATCTATTCCAAAATTATTAAAAATATAATCTTTATTTCTTTCTATTTCTAGAATTGGCATCATTATGTAATCTGAATTTAATAAATATTTTCCGAAATAAGAATAATAAGTTGAACATTTAAAATTATAAAAATTACAAATCACGCCAGGGATCCATCTTTTATTTTTTTGTATATATCTACAAAAGTTCAAACTACCTGTGACAACTACACAATCATTATTATCAAAAAAGTCAAAAGATTTATTATAAAAAAATATATCATCTATAATTTTATATTCTAATTTATTTTTTTCTAAAATTTTTTGTATATTAGAAAAAAACATATCATCAGAATATTTTTGTATAAGCCATTTAACTTCCATTTTTTAACTCTTATTAACTAACATGGTTAATCATTAAAATTGTATCATGGTCTATATCAGTAGAAGCTATTCCTATGATTTTGGCATTAGTATATTTTTTATATAGCCAATATTTTTCATTGTTTTTTTTATAAATTAAATTTCTTGCGTCTTCTTCATTAAAAGAAGCAATTATAAAAGCATGATCTTGGTCCCATTCTTTAAATTTATTTTTTAATTCTATCTTGTATAAGTTAATTATAAATTTTTCCATTATTCATAATCCTTTAAATCATATTCTCTTATATGGCATTCTTTACATTGGTCCCATAGTAGTCCGACTCCAGTTTTTCTTTTATATTTTTTGTTGACTTCTTTTATAATATTTTGATCTATAAAGTGAAATTCATCATTTAAATCATAATCAAAATCCCCTCTTTCTAGCCAATGGCAATATCCATCGTCTTGTTCTGGGAATTCTTTTATTTTATCCCAATAAGGACAAACTTTTGTTTTATGATACGGATAGGACCCATCTTTAGGATATATTATTTTTATTATTTTATAACAGTAAGTCCCCTTAGGTATCCTAAAATAATTAAAGCAAAAAAGTATATATTTTAATATTTTTTTCATGGAAATAGTCCTCTAAGTAATTGCCAAAATGATTTTTTTTTAAAATATGGACAATCATTGTTTTTATTTAAATATTCACAATCCATTAAAATCCCATTTTCTCTTTTTCTTTTTAATTTTGATATATATACGGGCGTGAATGGGTTTTTAATTTCCTCTTCTATTTCTTCAACAAATAGGGTATTCATGCAACATGAATTTTCATAGAAAAAACAATTTGTACAATATATTTTTTTCATATTCAACTATCCCAATATGTCCTTTCGCAATATTCGTCAAATCCTTCCCATAAAAAATCTACTGCGGACTGGCTACTAATATCTCTCATTATAATCCCGGCTATAGTTCCGCATATCTCCGGGTTATGTTCCCTTATATTTTCCAAATATTCATTTATCCAGCTTATTTTATGATATTCATCTTTAAAATTTTCAGGAACTTTGGGGCACTCTTCTCCATCATCCATATTACAATAGACAACTATATCTTTTATAATACTATCTAATGTTTCAAAACCTGCATCTCCTTTTTTTTTATTTAATGCTTCATAAAAATATCTCTCTACGATTCCACCTCCATGCCCAGAAAAGGCATTTTTTAATCTTTTCTCTAATAATTCATTATTATCCATTTAACTTTTCCTTATTTTCATTTTTAAAATCATTTATAGTTAAATCTTTTTTAATTGTAGATTCCACTTCTTTTTTATGTCTTATAAAGTCTTCATTTGTTCCTTTTTCTATTGTATGCATAACTTCTAGATATTCCGCCGCATAATCTCGCCCAATCATGATATTTTTTGCTTCTTCAGATTTTCTATCATGATTGCTTTGCAATGTCAAATGTTTGCTTATCTTATAGATTCTTTTTTCAAGAGAAGGAAGATTCTTAATGAGGTCATCATCTGTTATCTGTCTTTTTATCTTATAAATATCAAAAGTAAACATAGGAGAGAGATTCTCTACAATACTATAATGGAAAGAAGATTTTTCACATCTATCTAAAATTTTATCCCATTGTTTGCCCCTATTGTTCCATTGTGTCCAAGAAAAACCTTCCGGAGGATCCACATTGTTCCAATATGAGAATTTTTTAACATAAGGTAAATTAGAAAAATATTTTAATATATTTTCTCTCTCTGAAAATATTTTAAAGACTGTTTTGTTTTTACTAACGGCGTAGAAATTTACGACACATTGAAAATCATATTCCGGGTTTCTTCCCCCTATCTTTGATATATTTTTATTTTCTTTTTCAAATTTATCCATAACATAATTATAGATATCGTGTTCTATCTTTGGGTTAACTATCTTATACTGGGCATAATCAAATGTTTCAGATAGATATCTTGCTAATAATTTTGTCATATCCAATTTAGATATATCTATTATGTCTTTATAGATATTATCTAAAAACTCATTATATAAATCGAATAAAGACATTTTTGTAATATAGGCGTCGTAAATTTTAGTACTCATTAAAAATCCCTATTTAACAGTAATTTCCATAGTTTCTTTAAAATACTTAAATTTATTTTCTTTAACAACTATATATTTTCCAATTTTTTTTGGAGTCCAAATTAAAATATCTTTTCCATCTTCGTTAATTAATTCAGACCCTTCTGGAATTTGTGTTATAGTTAAATCAAATTTATTTTTATTTTCCCAAAATGAATCTAAACTGATCTTATAATCTACATCTTTTTTAAGTTCTAACTCATGTAAATGATTAAAAAAAACTTTTTTATATTCAACAGACTTATAATCATTTACTTTTTTATCACATCCAAAACACATTATAACACATAAAATAATAGAAATCAAATAAAATTTTTTCATAATTTTTCTCCTGTTAATTTTTAGTTTTTCTTAAAATATTTCTTCTGAAAGTCTATTTTCTGCTATTTCGCAATAGTCTTTACTTATTTCTGAACCAATATAATTTCTTTTTAAATGTTTAGAGCATACGGCTACAGTTCCAGTTCCCATGAATGGATCATAAACTAAATCATTTTCATTACTAAAATTAATTAAAATATTATTAACTAATTCTTCTGGAAAAACTGCCCCATGGGAAGAACTTATTTTTTTACCTCTTTTTATTTTCCATATATTTGATAATGTTCCTCTTTCGAAATTAACTTTAGAAAAAGCTCTCCCTATAGGGTTATCTCCAAATATTAATATTAATTCATTTTGAGAATTTAAAACATTTTTTTGCATAGCCGGTTGAGAATTAACTTTATCCCATATAATAATATCCTTTAAATGTTCGTTAAATTCTCCTATCATTTTAAAAAATGCTCTTTTGCTTCCAGTTACTATTTGAATATTATAAAATATGATTTTACTAACCCTTAATAATTCCATTAAAATATTTGAATGTAATTCATAAAATTCTTCTACTGGTAGGTTATCTGTAAATCCTTCATATTTTTTTGAACCTTTATCGTTTAATTGTCTACTTATATATTTTCCCTTATAAACTCTCCAATTCATATTATATGGAGGAGAAGTTATAACGATATCAACTTCTTGATCGTTTATATTTTTCATTGTCTCTATACAATTTTCATTATATATTTTATTAATTTCTATCATATTAAAAACTTATTAAATATATTTTTTCCAATACTCTTTATCTGTATCTTTATATAGATTAAATATTTTTATATTAAAATGTTTAGCAATTCTTAACGCCTGACTGGTTCCTCCTACTTCTTCTCCTTTTGGGGTCCAACAAATTAAAAATTTAGATGGGGAATTTAAATCTTTTCCAAGAACCTGAAAACAATTTCTCGCATGAAGTTTTTTAACCGAATCTTTTAGATTGCTCCAATAAGGATGAAATTTTTCAGCCATTTTAATACACTCTTCGTTTACTTCGAAAAAATTATCATATCTACCGTTAAATCCATTCCATGGTAGATATATTTCTTTTTGTATTGCATTTTTTTCAAAAGCAGAATCTGCGCCATCTGCCCCTCCAGATCTTAATATATATCCTTTTTTATCTAAGAACAATGAAATATCTGACATAAACTCCAAAATATTTTCTGGAGTTTTTCTGCTACCTATTCCTGTATAATATTTTTGCAAAATTATTCTCCACTGTATTTATCTGACCACTCTAAATCTTCAAACATATCTTCTACATTATCATAGGATTTAAAATCACCATTATCTAATTCTTTTTGCCAACTACTGCTTTCTTTATCTCTTAATTCAGGTGTTCCTAAAAAACTTACTTCATATAAAATAGCATTTATAAACTCAAATACGGTAAAAGATCTATATGAACATGGAATTACTTTTTTGTTATATCTATCTTCTCTATAGTCATATAAATCTATTCCTTTTTTAATTTTTAATGCGCAATCATTTAAATTGTATAGTTTAGATGCCATTATACAATAGGTTTCTTCTTCATTATTTATTCCATAAAGATGAGGATAAAAATTAAGATTTATATCATCTTCTTTATTTCCATTGTCATTGTAATTTTCTAATTCAAATGCCCATTCCAACATTAAAATATCTAAATGTTCTTTATCATCTCTTTCTGTACTCTTTTGTTCATTTAAAAAATAATTAAAATCAAATCCACCTAGACTAGAACCAAATATTAAATTGACATTGTCTTTTTCTCTTTCTAAAAAATAAAATAAATCTTTAAAGGTAAAATCATCTGAAAGTTCGACTTCTGAAATAAGAAAAGGGACGAAAGAATCTACTTCCCTCCATTCCCATTCTTCTGAAAATTCATTGTATTTATTATAGAGCATTTTATTTTTTTCAAATCTAAACATTTCATTTTTCCTTTAAATAGTTTTTATTTTGTTTTTCAAATAAGAGCGAGATATTATTGTTGTCAAAAAATCATCATATTTTATTTCTTTTGTATTTTTATCATATATATTTATAAAAATAGTTATTAAAAACATGTCATAATTATTTTTTTCTGTCTTTAATGAACAATTAGAAGTAGATTGTTTCTCTATTCGATATTCTTTTTTGTTGTTTTCTTCTAAAGAATTTATTTTAGAAAAAATTATATTAATATCACATATTAGATCTGATTCTATTATGTTTGAAAAATTACTATATTTAAAAGAAAAGTATTTTTCAAATTCATTCTTTATTTTTAGATGTTGCTCATCCGATGAGGGAATAATAGTGATATTATTAAGATGTATATTTTTGTCAATAATAAATCCATTTCCTTTCATATTATCTATTAAACAACATAAAGACGTTAAAATCTCTATACTATCTGAATTAATAGAATTTACAAAAAACTCCTTATCTTGACTAATTTTTAATTCATTTTTTATTTCTTTATTTTGTTTTTCTATTTTTAATGTAAAAAAAATAAGAAAAACAAAAAATACTATAATGATACTTTTAAAAATAGCTATAATTCCTTTAATCATTTTTTAACAGTTCCTTTTTTAGTATTTAAATATTTTTTCCAATTAATTCCAAAACTTTTTTCTATTATTATAGCTGTATTTATAGCATCATCTATTCCTCTATGTTTATTCCCAATAAATTTCTTATTTAGATATTTTAGAGCGTTATTAACACTATATTTTTCTCCATTATTCACAAATTTTGAAAAACTTTTTTCTATATCCCAATGTGTTCCAAATGGATAATGTATTTTATGCAATTTACAATCTTTTAATAATTGTTTTTTATCAAATCCTCCCCAGGAGGCAAAAATAACTTTTTTGCAACTTTTTCCATTTGTTATCTCTTTAATTTTTTTCCTTAAATTAGATAAAACTTCCGGAAATTTTTTACTTCTATCTATTTCTTCTTGTTTTATAGATGTTAGTTTTTTACAAAAACTGGATAAAATAGGATGTATAATAGGCTTAACTGTCTCTTCAAAATGTCCAGTTTGAACCATTTCTCCATTTATTTCTTCTAATACTACTGCTCCTATTTCTATAATCTCTTGACGACATCTTTTATGTAAATAATCATTCCAACAAGTTGCTTCAATATCTATCACTAATATTATATTTTTCAAAAATACCTACTTTCAGTGCTTATCTTGGTAATCGGTGCAATAGAAACCTTTTCCTTTAAAAATTAAAGCAGATCCACTGCCAATTTTTCTCTCTAATTTATTTTTTTTACAAAAAGGACATTTTATTAATTCTTTTTCTTTTATATATTGGAATTTTTCAAATGTTTTTTGACAATTTTTACAAACATATTCATAGGTTGGCATCTTAAATTCCTTTTATCTTTATTTCTCCAATTTGACAAAAAGCCCATAAAATTCCCCACGCCTTTGCTCCTATTTTAAACTTTTTATTTTTTAAAATATATTTAATATCTTTAATATTGAGCATGAAACATTCAATGTCTTCATTTTCTTCTTTAAATTCTAAAGATATTTCTCCTTCTGCCTCAACAAAATATACTAAAACTGATTCATCTGTTAACCCTGAAGAAGAAAATATCTCATTTGTTATATAAATAGTTTGTATAAAATCTAATCCTGTTTCTTCTTTTAATTCCCTTTTTACAGCTTCTTCTATATCTTCATTATTTTCTATTAATCCAGCAGGGAAACCCCATTCATAATCATTTATTGGGATTCTAAATTCTTTAATACAGCAAATTTTAGTTTCATTATTATCTTGAACTATAGGGACGATAACGACTGCATCTATTTTTTTAAGATCATTATCTTTTCTAGACGCAAAAATCCACTCTTTATTTTCTTTTTGGTCATAATTATATGTCGTTTTATATAAATTAACCCATTTATTATCTGTGATTTTTTTAATATCTTCTATTTTAGGTTTGTTTGACATCAAAATTCTTCCTTTAATTTAATTAAAATCTATATAAAATATAACATTTTTCAAATCACTTTGCAACAAAAAAAAGAGATTATTTATTAAAAAATAATCTCTTTTTTAGTGGAGATGTACGCATCGAAGCGTAGTCTTGTCTAACTTTAAAATTGACCTCTACATGTTTATTAATTTTTATTTTTGATAGAAAAATTAAAAAATCTATCACTCTGATTTTAGATACAAAGCGTCAAAAACTTTTAGCCTATTTGTTTAGGCTGCGATTGCAAAACTGTTGCCAGTTAAATTTTTAACAGATTTTTAAGCTAGCCTTTCTGTCACCTAGCACATGCCATCAATCTCTCTATTAGCAATCGATCCCTTTCATCCCCGAAACATATTTAATTATCAAAAGAACTTGTACATTATTATATATTTTTAAATTAAAATGTCAATCCTTTTTTTAAAATAATTTTTAAACATTATATTCTTTATCTATTTTAATGATTCCTCCGTTATTTTGCTTATCTAAAACAGCTTTATTGGCATGTCTATTTAACTTAAAAAGTTCCTTATCATATTTAAATCTTTCGATTATTATACTTTGCCCATCTAATAAAATATCATAAATTTTCATATAATCTTCAGTAAACATATTTGATGACAAAGGACCATAAACTACCTTATAAGCCCCAGATTGAATAATTAATTCTAGACAAGATACACATGGAAAACCCGTAATATAAAATATAGAATTCTCTATAGATGTTCCTTTTTTAGCTGCTGAACATATAGCATTAGATTCTGAATGAACAATATACGAATATTTATTTAAATAAGGAACATCATTTTTATATAGTGGAATAATTTTATCATTACATTTTCTAGGAGGACTATTATATCCAGTACTTAATGTAGAACCTTCTTTATCTACAACTAAACATCCATGTTTTGTATTTGGATCTAAAGATTTTATAGAAATGTCAAAGCATAAATTCATAAAATATAAATCAAAACATGGTCTTCCAAATTCATCATAAGCTTTCTTTATCATTTATTTTTTCTCATCATTAAAATATTCTTCTAAATCACAAAGACTTTCTTTTGGTAAATTATCTATAATAACAGGAGAATGAGTTGTTGCTATTATTTGTCTATCTCCAAAATATTCATTTAACTTTTGTAGTAATATCAAATGTCTGCGAAAATAGAGATGTAATTCAATATTATCTATAAGCAAAATCCCTAGGTTTTTATCACTATAGCAATCATCAAATAAAATTCTTAACATTGTTGCTATTTTCTTTTCTCCTGCGCTCATTCTCTTGTAATGGACTTTTACGCCATATGGAGGTTTAATTATTATAAAATCATTACAAAAAGATATATTTTCAGAACTATAATCTAGATCTTTATAATCTTGTGGCATTTCACATTTAAAACCATAAATAGAGGAAGCAAAGTCTAAAAACTTTTCTTTATTTTCTCTTCTTAGTTGAAAAGAATATACTTGATTAGGGTGATCTGAATCTAGATAAATTGAATTTTCAGAATATCCAAGTTCATTTAAAATTAATCCAGATTCTTTATCTATCCAATTATTTTTTAGAATAACTCTTTTTTCTCCTTCTGATGTATCAAATACCCCTTCCATATAAAGTTCTTCTTTATTCCCATCAAATCCATCTAATCCTGGAACATAATTTTGATTAAATGTCAATTTTCTAAAAAATGTAGTTAATCCCTGTCTATTAGCTAATTTTCTAGGGTTTGAAAGAAGACGAATAGCATCTAAGAATGAGCTTTTTCCAATCCCATTAGGACCATAAAGCATTAACAAATTATTAATTTTTCCAGTTTCTTTATTAGTGAAATCCCACTGAAAATTTTTGTATCCACAAAAATTCTTCAAAATAATCCTTTTTAGTTTTGTCACTTATAAAAATCTCCATATTTAAAAATATATTATTAATATTATCTGTATATCAAAGGGTGTCAAATGCTTCGCTAAATACATCGTCATTATCTACAGCAGATTCATTTAAAAAATTATTTTCATCTGATTCAGAAGAAATAACTGCTTCTTTTTCATTTTTAGATTTAGAGTCGATGAATTCAAAACTCTTTACCATAACAATTATATCTTCTCTTTGTCTTTGCTCTTTATCCACCCATTTGTTTTGTTGCAATTCCCCTTCTACAAAAATAGGTCTTCCCTTCTTAAAGAATTTACCAATATTTATAGCTGTATTCCCAAAGGCTTTACATTTAATAAAATTCGTAGTCTCCTTATTGTTTTTACTATATTTATTTACAGCAATTGTAAAAAACGCTCTTCCTCCACTTTTTTCTGTTACAGCAAAATCAACATCCTTTGTTAAACGCCCAGCTAAAATCACTCTGTTTAAATTCATTGTCATTATCTCCATTAAAAAATTAAAATATTTATTATTAAAAGTCGATTATATATAAAAAGGTTATATACAAAAAATTATATTATGAAAGAAATATTTGGTAGCAAAAAAAGATTTAAACATAGATACAAAAAATGTTGTATATGTTCAGAGTCCAATTACGAAGTCCTAGATGTTCATAGATGGAGAATAGAGGGAGCCAATGGAGGAAAATATACTTGTGATAACTCTATTTGTGTTTGTGTTAAATGTCACAGATTAATCCATTCTAATATAATTTCTATTATTGGAGTTTTTAATTCTACCTCTGGAAAAATTATAAATTATATAGATAAAAATGGAAAAGAACAAATAAATCTCCTTTAATCTTTTTTATATTTATTTTCTATCGAATCACATAAATTATCAATATAATCTTCAAAAGGAAATTCATGTTGCAAAATTAAATTAATTATAAAATTAGCATTTATATTAGTAAAGGCTTCTATTTCTGTATCACTATTAGGATATAAAAATACTTTTGAATATTGTTCTGAACTTATTTTATTTCCATTTTTTACATATCCTTCTTCTAAAGATCTTTCAAAACATGATAAAATAGGTTCTATTAATATATCATCTGG